>Ga0256834_1001980_pt1 | contig 13335 bp, 9 predicted proteins | sample 4281140metaG_FD_190536 | JGI IMG/M metagenome (GOLD analysis project Ga0256834, IMG submission 190536) | Hydrothermal vent microbial communities from East Pacific Rise, Pacific Ocean - 4281-140 | ecosystem: Environmental > Aquatic > Marine > Hydrothermal vents | place: Pacific Ocean: East Pacific... | reverse complement strand
ACGAAGCAGGAACACGGTTCATATCCCCCTTATCCGGAAGCCGGCTAAATGGGTAATCTCACATCTGGCGCAATACATTGCCGGTCAGTCCATTGCAGATGTCAATTCCGGCCTTCGGGTCTTCAGCAAAAGATCCGTCATGCCTTTCTTCAAAATTCTTTCTGATCAATTCTCCTTTACAACCACCCAGACCCTGGCCATGCTCTGCAACAACTATAAAGTGGTCGACTTCAGCATCACCTATCTGCCACGAAAGGGAAAATCGAAAATCGTCGCCTGGGATTTCATCAACTTCATCACCCTTATTCTGAGACTGTCCATGCTCTTTAATCCCTTGAAGGTCTTTGTTCCTGTCTCCTTAAGCTTCTTTTTCCTCAGTGGTGTAAAATTCCTCTCGGACATCTTTTTCGCGATACAGCGGATCGGCTGGGAGAACTATTCGATTCTGGCTCATTCCACACTCTCTGTCTCCAGCCAGCTTCTCTTCCTGACAGGAATTCAGATCCTGCTCATCGGCATGATGTCCGACGGACTTTCCAGAAAGATTGAACAGCAGGTCTGGGGTGAAGTGAACAACCATTTCACCGAAGACTCTTCCCATAAGAAAACAAAACACTAAGCACCTTCATGCCTTCCAGAAGCCTCAGCATAACCATCCTCGGAGCCGGACCAGCCGGTTTACGGATCGCCTCCAGGCTCCTCCGGCGCAGGGATCTTGAGCTTGACCTGACCATTGTGGAAAAACACCACTCTCCGGGTGGCATAGCAGCATCTTTTCAGGAGGAAGGAATCTGGCTCGATTATGGAAGCCACCGGCTGCACCCCGCCACCCCGCGGGACATTCTTGATGACATAGAAGAACTCATCGCTCCTTCCCTGTTGAAAAGAAAGCGAAACGGCAGAATTCGTCTCCAGGGCCGCTATCTCAAATTCCCGCTGCAGCCCCTGGATTGTCTGCTGCGGCTGCCTCCTTCATTTATCGCGGGCATCCTGCAGGATATCCTGAAAAAACCATTCAGGCCAGCCAAAACAGCAGAGAGTTTTGCCGACCTGCTGCTTCAGGGGCTCGGTCCCACAATCTGCAGAAATTTTTATTTCCCCTACGCCCGGAAACTCTGGGGCTGCCCCCCTGATGAGATTGATATGGAACAGGCCAGGAAGAGAGTCTCTGGCAGCAGTATCAGTAAAATCATACACAAGATGTCCGCTTTTCTGCCAGGGTTCAGGAAACCGAACACCGGAATTTTCTACTATCCTGAGCAGGGTATCGGCCAGATATCCGCAGCCCTGGCAGAAGAAGTCATCGCACAGGGAGGAAAGATACTCTACAATACGGAACTCACGGCAATACAGACAAATAAAGCGGCTGTCAGCTCAATTTCCATGAAAACAGAAAACGGGACCACCAGAGAGTTGGAAAGCAGCTTCATCTTCTCGACCATTCCCATAAGCCGGACAGTATCTCTTCTCTCTCTTGCAGAGACAGATCCGGCGACGGTGGCGGCCAAAACCCTGCACAGCAGAAGTATGATCTTTTTCTACCTTCTGATGAACTGTGACCAGTGGCAGCCCGTTGACGCCCACTACTTCCCTGAAAAAGAGTACCTCTTCTCCAGAATTTCGGAGGGAAAAAACTATAACGGCACCACATCACCTGCCGGTAAGACCATTATCTGCTGTGAGATCCCCTGCATGGAAAATGATGCGCTCTGGCGGGCTGATGACGAACAACTCAAAACGCGTGTCCTTGAAGATCTGCAAAAGGCGGGTATTCCTGCCGGTAATCTCCTGCGGGTCTTCAGTCGGCGTAAAACAAACGTTTACCCGGTATACCGTATCGGCTACCCGAAACAATTGAAGATCATTGAAGAGCGGCTGTCCCGGACTGAGGGCCTGGTCAGCCTGGGCAGACAGGGCTTGTTCACCCATGATAACATTCACCACAGCATGATGATGGCGGACCGGGCGGCCCGCTGTCTGACAGAGAAAGGAGAATGGGACAGGAAACTATGGGAGCAATACTGTGAGGAGTTTGCCGGTTATGTGGTGGAAGATTAGCTCTTCCACCACATAACCGCTAGTCAGCTCAGTGCATCAGAGCCGTAAACGGGCTGCCGCATTTTTTGCAAAGTCCACAAAACCGTACTGATCAATGAATTCTGAGATCAGACGCGGGTAGGAAGCGATATCACGCACCTGACTTTTCACAATCTCCTTTGTGGCATCAAGGCACAGCTGGTAACTGTCGAGATTACCGGCACGGGTGACATGTGTTTCACTGCCCTCTGGCGCATCCTCCACCCAGAAGCGGCCATACTCATCACAACTCTCAGGGACCGGCATTCCTTTTTCAATATAGACATCACGCATGGGACATCCGGGGTAAGGCGTTGCAGCAAAAAAGAGTGAGATGGTTGCCTTCAACTCCTTGGCAAATTCAACGGTTTCACGAACAGTCTCCTCAGTTTCCCACGGGGTACCGATGAGGAAGTAGGTGATGGTGGACAGACGAAGCCGCTGACATTCGGCATGGGCCTTTCGCACCTGATCTTTGGTGATTTTTTTCATGAGTTTTGTGAGGATGTCCTGGTTTCCCGATTCCACACCAAAGTGAATACAGACACAACCCGCCTTTTTCATAAGAGTCAGGAGCTCACGATCCACCCTGTCCACCCGGGTCTGACAGGCCCAGGCAATTTTCTTTCCGGAATCTATTACTTTCCTGCAGAATTCTACTGCCCACTCACGATCAAGGGTGAAGGTATCATCAACAAAGAAAAAAGAGCTGAATCCATACTGATCCTGCAGCACGGCAAGCTCCTTCATGACACGATCAGTTGTCATGCGACGCATCTGAGTACCGCTGCTGGGTCCCCGATAGCAGAAGGCACAGTTGAAGGGACACCCTCTGGAGACCATCAGCTCAACCGACGGACGCCCTTTCAATCGTCCGAAATAGCTGTTTATATTCATCAGCTCATAGGGTGGTGACGGATACTTGTCAAGATCGTCAACCAGACCGGCATCTTCCGTCTGTACAAAATTTTCACCGTCAAGATAGGCAATTCCCCTGACCGATGCCAGATCTCCGCCGCTGCCAAGGGTGGAAAAAAGATCATCTGCAATCAACTCACCTTCGCAGAGGACAACAACATCCACATAGCCCTCTCTCAATATCTGCTCTGCAGCGGCACAGGCATGTGGCCCCCCTGCCACTTTGGGCAGTTTTGCGGCAGCAGCACAATCTTTAATAAGTTGCGTATATTCACTGTAATTGGTTGTCCAGTGGGTAAATCCCAGGGCTTCGGCACGAAAATCAGCAATACGTTTTTCAAGGGCCGGAACAGGATGTTCCTCCAGCCCCAGATCTATAAAATCAACCTTATGTCCAGCCTCCAGCAGGACAGCAGCAACACAGCCAAGGCCGATAGGAAAAGAAGTCAAACCATTGTTACTCGCATGTTGTACCAGTAAAACTCGCATAATCCCCTCACAGTAAAAGTAAAACGCCTCAAAACTCCCCTGACAATCCAAAATAACAGTTTAATATTATAACAAATACCACGACGGCACAAGAAGGATATCACCAGTACAGAACACACATCAGGCCCCATTCATCTCCCGGCTACAGAGGAGATAACGGAACGAAATTTACCCGACCTTCCGTAATCAAAGCCCTCAACATCCACAAGCCTGATATCTATCAAAGCGCCGCTTCCAAGATACTTCCGCAGATGAAACAAAAGCTCTTCTTTCCGGAGGTCCGTGAAGCGATCAGCATCCGGATAGATATTCACTCTGAAGGAGAGCAGTTCATCCTGGATAATCTGCCCCATCTGAATTCCGTCAATCATGTTAAAGACAAGAAAAAGTGCCGGATAAACAGCACCATCTTCACCGATGATAAGATCTTCCGCCCTTCCTGAAATACATTTTATACGCCGAGATCTTCTCCCGCAGGGACACGGCCCGCTGCTGTCATCCACCTCCACCAGATCACCGGTATCATAGCGGATAAATGGCATCAGACGGTTATGCATGGTGGTACCCAGAAGACGGAATTTCGTACCGCCTTCACCGGACAGCTCCCCGTTCACATCCTGCAGTTCCACCAGCCCATATCCCTCATCCACATGCATTCCGCCATGGATACATTCCGACATTGCCACAACCCGTTCCATATGGCCGTAAAAATTCAGAATGCGACAGCCGAAAGTCGTCTCAATACACTTCCTCTGCTTCTCGAGAAGGGGTTCGCCGATGGTAAAAATACACTTCAGACCAATATCTTCCGCCCCCATATCCTGAACATGCCTGGAAAAAATATAGAGAGAAGAAGGCCGTGACTTAATGAAAAGCACCCCGTTGGCCCGCATCAGTTCCAGATATCGTCCGGCATTTTCCCGCGAAATATAAGAGGTGTTCAGCAGGAGCTGCCCGGTGAGCGGATTCTTCTGAAAAAGAACCTGGAGCGGATCTTCCCGGTCCATAAAGAAATCACTGGAGAATTCAGCAAAGGGCTTCCCGATACGATACCCTCCCCGCTGAAAAAACAGCCAATAGCGCACAAATTCCTGCGCTCTGGCCACGGGGTCCACCCAGATACTGATCTTCTCTCCAGTGGTGCCGCTGGTCAAAAGCTGCTCCCGCAGAAAATGCCACCCTTTCTCGGAAACCAGTCTCTGCTGTTCCCTCCTCAGTATCTCCTTTGAGAGTTCCGGAATCATGCGGAGATCTTCAGGAGTCTGGATATCTCCTGGATAAATATCATTCTGTCTGAACAGATCCCGATAATAGGGAACATGGCGTCGACAGTGCTCCAGTACCGCCCGTACCTTCTCCAGTTGATAACGGCAGACAGTATCAGGGTCGCTGTACTGCAATGCCTCCCATTTATATTTAAACTGCAGTATGCGATACGGAAGCAGGTATTTTGAGATTTTAAAATGAAGTGACATGGTCCTCCTGCCGGAACAGAAAATTATCCGAATATGGAAAGCTCACAGAAACTGCTCCCGGCATTCTTCCCTTCTGTACAATCCCAAGGCATAGAGCAGACCACCGGCAACACCGGCACTGCACTGAACGGCAAAGATGCAGAGACTCAGGCTCAGTGCCTTTTCAAAGGGAATGTTCTGCAGTGCCAGCAGATACACCATGCTCCCTTCCCTGAGCCCCATCCCATTGAAACTGACCGGCAGAACAGTGATCATTGCAGTGAGAGGAAAGATCACAAAATAATAACTGGGGTGCAGATTTATGCCAATGTGCCGTGCCAGCACAACACTGACTGCCACAAACGCAGAGTTCAGAAGAATGGAGAGCAGTACAATTTGTATCAGTATGGCGGGATGGCGATACAGCCCGGCAAGCAGCATAAGTTTTTCAGCAAAAACCCGTGGCAGTACAGAGAGGAGACGGTCCCGGAAAAGAAACAGCAGCAACAGCCCGATCACGACAATACCGCTCCCGCAAAGAAGCCAGCTCTCTTTCCCGGTACAGAATTTTTCAGGAAAAAGCAGCAGTGCAGCTGTTCCCGTCAGAAGCATTGTCAGCAGCCCGATTACCCGGTCTCCGGCGACACTCAACAGTGCAGCAAAGATATCCCGCCGCCCTCTGGATACGAACATGACCTTAAAGAAATCACCCCCAATGGTGCTTGGCATGAACAGGTTGAAGAACTGGCCGATATAATAAAACGACACGTAGGAAGACCAGCCGCCGGCAAGACCCAGGCTCATGGATAACAGAAACCATCGGGTGGCAGCCATTATGCAGATCACAAAAAACAGACCGATGGCAAAGACCCAGACAGATGGAGCTAAACGTGTAAAAGAGGTCCAGACCACTCCCATATCCGCTTTACAAAAAAGCCAGACCAGGAGTGCGGCACTGACGGCAACCCGGAAAAGAGTCGTGTAAATCTTTTTTTTATCTAAAACAGCCTGCATCAACTGCGTGAGAGATATTTATCAAAATAATCAATTGTAAGACCCAGTCCATCGGCAAGCGAAGTGGAGGGTTCCCATCCCAGGGTATTTCGTGCAATTGATATATCAGCGCATCGCTGTCTGGGATCATCCACCGGCAGATCACTGAACAGTATCTCGGAAGAAGACCCTGTTATTTCAATCACCAGTTCAGCAAGTTCAAGAATGGTAAATTCGGAGGGATTTCCCATATTCATCGGCCCTGCCAGCTCATCACCGCTTTCCATAAACAGTACCATGAGTCCAACAAGATCATCCACATAACAAAAGGATCGTGTCTGGGACCCGTCACCATAAATACTGATTGGCGCTCCCTGCAATGCCTGGACAATAAAATTGGAAACCACCCGTCCATCATTGGGATGCATCCGGGGACCATAGGTGTTGAAAATGCGCCCGACTTTTATTGCCAGGTCATGCTGCCGCCGATAATCAAAAAAGAGGGTCTCGGCACAACGCTTCCCTTCGTCATAACAGGACCGGATACCAATCGGGTTTACATTCCCCCAATAACTTTCCACCTGTGGATGTACTTCAGGATCACCATACACCTCACTTGTGGAAGCCTGAAATATCCTGGCACCGAGCCGTTTGGCAAGCCCCAGCATGTTAATGGCTCCATGAACAGATGTCTTGGTGGTCTGCACAGGATCATGCTGATAGTGTATGGGAGACGCCGGACAGGCAAGATTGTAAATCTCGTCAACTTCAACATAGAGAGGAAAAGTGACATCGTGACGAAATAGCTCAAACAGAGGATTGGCAAGCAGGTTCCTGATATTCTCCTTTGTCCCGGTGAAGAAATTATCAAGGCAAAGAACTTCATCTCCCCGTTCCAGTAACACTTCACAGAGGTGGGAACCCAGAAACCCGGCCCCTCCTGTAACCAGTACTCTCTTCCTGATATTATAGTTATCCATAGTCAGCCCGGACTCTATTCATGTTTCAGCCATAACGTCCCCAACTGATTCTACACATATCTATTTTGAATATCAATATGTTATTCCACACAAAATGGCTAAAGCCTCTCTTCGGCCACAGAGTTCACAGCAGCTGCAGAAGGAGCCGCTGAAACCATATACCTGAGACTGGTCCCGGGTTGAACAGTGTCAAAGGGATAACAGGTTATCATGCTTAAGAAAGCGTGCTTTTTTTGTGGCAGATAGAGACGTTCCGCCTCATAAATTCCCGTTGCAGTGATCCGGTAACGTTCAGTCACCCCGTCTGCGCGCTGAACAGTCACAAGGTCATCATTTTTGAGATACTGCAGAAAACGAAAGCTGGTATCCCGGTGACCGGCCAAAACCACATGACCGGAATCTCCGATATCACTGCTGCCCGGCAGGTGGCCGGGACCAAAGGCCAGCACCTCACCACTCTCCCCTTCCAGCACAATCAGATCCACCCCCAGCCGGGAAACCCGAAGCCGGGCCACCGGCCAGGTATCCGCCCATGGCCAGGGTTTCACCTCTTTCCCCTTATTGTCAAGGCTCTCCTGCCAGGCGTGCTGCAGCAGAATCTGGGCAAGAACCGCCTTTGTCCTGATCCAGCAGCCATCAGCAAGGAGAAAACTTCCTGCTGCCAGCAGGACAAAGGTGGTAATTCGCAACAAGCGGGACGTCACCGGAACAGCCTCTTCCTGAAACAGAGGAAAAAGGCGGCAAGCAGCAGGAGCAGGCCCGTGATAATCCGCAAATGCGCCGGAGTTGCGGTCCGGGCGGTACCGCCAAAGATCGCATCCGCCTGCCAGCCATGGGGCAGGTTGTTCTTCAGGGCTGATGAGACATATTTTTCCTGGACCGGACGGGACGGCTTCTCTTCCACGGCCACAAGACTTGTGTATTTACTGACAAGATGATGCTCAAGTGCTATGCTCACCACCTGCCTGCGAATACTCTCCTCCGCCACTCCCTGCGCAGAAGAATCCATAATACTTCTTATTTTTTTCCTCGCCCAGAGACTTGCCACTCCCGGTCTCCCGGCCAGCTGCTGCAGACTCAGTTTCTCCTGCCAGAGCTGCATCCCCATACGGCCACTGATCTCAAGGCCCTCCTCCGCCACTCCTCCGGGAAGCTTGAGGGAGACAAGCAGCGGCTCGCCGGCATAGAGATCCGGCACAGGACCGGGATAATATTCAAGCTTCCGGCCACTGGAACTTTTCACAACAATATCTGTTATGGCCGGATGCTCCAGCTTCCGGAACAGTTCTCTCATCTTCTGCTGCACCTCACGACTGTGACCGATATAGGTATAGCTTCCCCGGCCCATGGCCGCTGCCCGGGACATGAAATAGGCATTGGGCGCAGAGCCGATTCCCACAGTAAAAAGACGGGACCCGCCCAGTCGGGAGGAGATCATCTTCAGCAGCTCCTCTTCATTCCCCACACTGCCATCGGTGAGAAACATGATCTGCCTGATGCGCCCATGGTCTTCTCTGCCATCCAGTACCAGATCCAGGGCCCTGGCTATCTCCGTTCCTCCCTGCGCCTCCAGAGACCGGACAAAATCGACGGCCCGCTCCTTATTCTCAGCATCTGCCGCAACAGAGTGGTCAAAGAGTTTTACCGCATTACTGTTAAATTCAATCACATTGAAACGATCCCTCCTGCCAAGGCGGGAAATTGCAAGAATCAGAGCCTCTCTTGCCTGCCCGATGGAAGGCCCCGCCATGGACCCGGAGGTGTCCAGAACAAATACCATATCTCTGGGGAGTGCCTCTTCTGTTACAGGCTGGGCCGGAGGGCTGAGCATCAGCAGCAGATAGCTGTCATCCCCCTGTTCTTCACCAAAGAGCGCCGCCCTGGGCTCTGTCAGCTCTGCCGCCTCCCACTCAAGTACAAAGTCGCGATCCGCCTTCACAACGCCGTCAAAGTGCAACAGCTTCACCCCATCCACTCCATCGCTGACCGTGATGCCGTGATAGAGGCTCTCCACCCGTGCCAGGGGGAACCCTGCAGCAAGCTCCACCATGAGACGAATCGGATTCCTTTCCGGTTCATCTTTCAGAGCAACAGGCGGAGTGATCCTTGAGGCATCGGGAACACGGTCTGTATCCACAGCCCAGCCGCTTCCTGAAAATTGAAGCTTCCCGCCATCTTCCCCGCTGTTGGAAAGTGCTGCTCCGGGAATATAACGGGGCCCCGCCACCATGGGAAAACGCAGGGAAAAGACCCCGCTATCCAGTCTCACCACCTGCTGAAATTCAATCTCAATCTCTATCTCTTCACCGGGCCCTATATTACTGACCGCCATGGTGAAAATATTAGGCCGCTCCTGGGACAACAGAGAGGCCTTTTTCCCCTCTTTTTTCGCCGTCTCATATATCTTTTTCGCCTCTTCCTTCTCCTTGATATCACCCACTATCACCCTCTCCCCGATCCGCATCAGCAGCTGATCAACTGCTGACTCATCGGGCAGGGGAAAGACATAGACCGCCTCCTGCCAGCTCCTGGTGTTGTTTATAAAGCGCTGCCGTACCATGGTTCTTGCCGTCATGGCACTGATGTAGATCTCCACTTCCTGTGACAGCTGCGGGGCACGGATCAGTTTGCCATCATCTCCGGCATACAGCAACTCTCCCTGCCGGATCTTTTTGGAATCCTGCTGAACCGGGCTGTCCGGCAACTCTCCACTGTAACCATCCACAGCCATACCCAGAAGAATGACACAGATCACAAATCCCACATAGACAACAAACAACACATTCCCCGGATCAGGTGCTGCGGATCCGCCATTTTTCTTTTTTTCAGTCATTTCTTCTCCTGTTTCATTCCGCTAAAAAGGTTATCATCTCATGCTCATAAGCAAAGCAGAGAACAATGACAAAGAGCGGAACAAACCATGACAGTCTGGAGCTGAAAAATGACACATTATGACAATGGCCGGACGCTGATGGCCATCTTCCTGATTCTGTGCTATGACAGAAGGGAATCAGCTGCTGCACATTTGTACAATTTACAGAACATGACAGAACACAGGGAGAAAAATGAGCTACACAATTGCCCTTGTAGAGGATGACGAGACCCTGCGCAACAACTACGCCCAGGCCCTGACACGCGATGGATACCAGGTAAAAAGCTATGATTCCCGACAGGAGGCAAGCGATGCCTTTGCCAGGAGTCTTCCTGATCTTGCCATCCTCGACGTGATGCTCCACGATGAGCTCGAAGGGGGATTTGAACTGTGCCGGGAACTGCGCAGTCTCTCTCCCACCCTCCCCATCATATTTCTCACCGCACGAAATTCAGACCTGGACAGGGTTTCCGGCCTGCGGCTCGGGGCCTGGGATTACCTGACCAAAGACACCACAACACTGGACTTTCTCCCGGTACGGATCTCCGCTCTGTTCAAGATGCTGGAGGCCATCAGCGGCAGCACTGCCAGAAAGGACGAAAACATCCAGGTTCATGGCTCCGTCCGCATTGAAGAGGAGCGCAAACAGGTGTACTGGAAGGAAAAAGAGGTGAGCCTGACCCTGACGGAATTCTGGATATTGAGCGCCCTGGTGCGGAGACCCGGGCATGTGAAGTCACACGAACAGCTTATGGCTGCGGCAAACGTGGTGGTAACCAACAATGCCATTGCAGCCCATGTGAGAAGAATACGGGAAAAGTTCAGGGAAACGGACTCGGATTTTGATGCCATTCGTGCTGAATACGGTATGGGCTACCGCTGGCTGGAAAACTAAAAAAGAATTATCAGTTCTCTCCGTTCCCGCCACTGAAGAACAGCTCTTCCACCGAATCCAGCATATCCTTCCGGCCGAAAAGGGTGATGATATCTCCTGCGGCAAAAGTGGTACTGCCACGGGGTATATGCAGTACACCGGCCCGGTCCACAGAGACCACATTCACGGAATCAGGCAGCTCAAGCTCCTGGAGCTTTTTTGAAACTGCATAGTGATCAGCATTGAGCCGAAACTCCCGAAAATCGTTGTGCTGTTCCCGGCGCAGGCTGATCTGATCCTCCAGGAGCTGGCCCCGCTGTTTACGGACAATACCCACATCATAGGCACGGAGGATATCACTGCGACTGATAAGCCCAAGGAGCTGACCGGGTGATGTCCTGGAAATAACCGGAAGCCTGGCAAGATCCCTGGGGGCCATTTTTTGAATGGCGCTCCAGATGGGTTCATCGCCATAAACAGTTGCCGGATCAACGGTGGCAATATCTTCCACTTTCAGGCTGCGGAGATTGACCGCCGCCTGGGAAAGGGCGCGCTCCATATCCTGAAGGGTCACAATACCCCAGAGGGTTCCTTTCTCATCAAGTACCGGGAATCCGAGGAAGTTTGTCTCCTGAAACTGTTGATACAACTCGGCCAGAGACTGATCTCTGCGCACGGTGACGGGATCACGGTTCATTACCTCACGAACCTGCACCCCCTGCATGATATCCATGTCGCGCCCCTGTTCAAAGCGGATATTTCGCTTGGCGAGTTTCATGGTGTAGATGGATTCCGGGTAGAGATACTGGGCCAGTGATGATGCGGTGACCGCAGTGAGCATCAGGGGAAGTATCAGGGCATAATCATTGCTCATCTCAAAGACAATGAGCATGGCTGTGAGCGGTGCCCGGGCACAGGCGGCAAAGACCGCAGCCATTCCCACCAGGGCATAGGCACCGGTGGGACCGGCCAGGGCCGGCTGCCAGGCAGAAAAAAGCTTTCCCATGGCCCCGCCAAGCATGGCCCCGATGAACAGCGCCGGGGCAAAAACACCACCTGAGTTTCCCGAGCCCAGGGTAAAAGATGTGGCAAGGGGTTTTAAAATCACCAGAAGTGCCAGGATCAGAAAGCTGGCGTTGCCATGCAGAGCCTCTTCAATAAAGGTGAATCCCGAGCCGTACACATGTGGGATATTTTCGATAAGGGGCATACCAAGCTGGAATTCAGTGGGACCACTGAAACTGATACCCGTCAGATGGAGATAAAAGAAACCGAGCAGGCCAAGGAGCAGAGCACCCACAGCCGGTTTCAGTGCAGTGGAGAACTCCCAGTTGTCAAAGACATCTTCAAACCAGCCCAGCATCCGGATGAAAAAGACCCCCACAAGGCCGGCAGCCAGACCGAGCAGCAGATAAAAAAGAATGGTGACCGGGGAATCCATGGTGTATGAAGGAACAGTAAACGCCGGGCGATCACCCAGAAACAGCTGACTCACCACAGAGGCGGACACAGCAGCAATGACCACATTGCCGAAACTGCGAACCTGCAGCTCGCACATCAGTACTTCAATGGCAAAGGCAACCCCGGCAATGGGTGCGTTAAAGGTTGCTGCGATTCCGGCTGCAGCACCGCATGCCACAAGATTTTTAATGCGATCGTCGGAGAGATGGAGAATCTGCCCCAGGCCCGAGCCCAGTGTTGCTCCGACCTGAACAATGGGTCCTTCGCGTCCGGCGGAACCACCGGTACCGATACAGAGTGCCGAGGCCAGAATCTTGGCAATTGCCACCCGGGGACGAATCCTGCCGCCACGGAGAATAAGAGCCTGCATCACTTCCGGTACCCCGTGCCCCTTTGCCTCCCTGGCAAACCAGGCAATGAGGGGGCCTGCAATGAGCGCACCGGCAATGGGTACAAAGACATAGCTCCATGTGCCGAGATGGGGAAACAGGACCTGAACCGTGCTGTAGGAACGATTTTGGATGATTGCAATGAGCCGAATAAAGAAGACGGCAGCCAGACCGGTTCCGCCACCGATGACCACGGAAAGAATCAGGAGGAAGAGACCTTCCGGTGGAGACACTTTATCAAGCAGTACACCAAAAGGATTTCTTTTCATGGAAACACGAAGAAACTGGTAATGTGTCAGAAGTAACCTGTCCTGTTCGCCCGGAGCCTGTATAATATGAGACAACTGTTAAAGTTATAGTTGATAGCAGCCGCATTGCCAAGTATTTTCAAAATGACAATTACCGATAACAGCAGAGCTTCCATAAAAACTCCCAGATGCGCATCTCCCTTCGACTCAAACTCACTCTGATATCACTGCTGCTGCTGCTCATTCCCCTGATCGGGTTCCGCTTCAGCGCCATGCTGCAGTCCAGTCTCCTGGCCAGCCGGGAAGATGCCCTGATGTTCACCGCAAAGGCCGTGGCGACCACCCTTTCCAACCGTCCTGATATCTTTGACCGGGAGCTGTTTCACTCACTTGACCAGAGCCGGGACCTCTATCTCTTCCGCCTCTCAAGCTCCATCCGCCTCAATGGAAAGGTGGACGACTGGCAGCCGGAACTTCAGCAGAGTGAAGAGTTCGGTGCCGAACACGTACTCTCCTCACTCTCCACCTACAATCCGGACTCCCTCACATTCCACCACCTGGTGGGACAACGCGGCAAGTAC
>Ga0256834_1001979_pt1 | contig 13337 bp, 9 predicted proteins | sample 4281140metaG_FD_190536 | JGI IMG/M metagenome (GOLD analysis project Ga0256834, IMG submission 190536) | Hydrothermal vent microbial communities from East Pacific Rise, Pacific Ocean - 4281-140 | ecosystem: Environmental > Aquatic > Marine > Hydrothermal vents | place: Pacific Ocean: East Pacific... | reverse complement strand
GTCTTTCCAGCAGGCACTTGGTTGTTGTTGGTATTTGATGCGATAACAACAAACTGATTTGATGCGGCGGCGGCTGGTTGAGAGACCGCTACTAATGAAATAAGCAGAGCAAATATTGGGCCAAAAAATAGACTAAAAATTTGGCGAAAAACGGGGCGCATAGTTTCTCCTAGGAGGTGTGGCAGAACGTTGGAAACTGGGGTCATTATTTCCCCTTTAACTCTATAGTAACACCGCGATTGCCTTGGCGCAAACGGTTGGCATGAAAGTTGATTAACGGATCAGTATTGTATTTATCGGCAAGCTTGAAAAATGCTAGCGGGGCATCTTTTTTGTTACCAGCCATCAGCGCGTAAGCTTTGTTGTATTCTTGCAAGTGCGTTTCTTGCGCTGTCGTGCCTGTTGCGGTTTTTACTATTGGTTCAAAACAAGTAACAGCTTCCTGTTTGCCTTTCAAAATGATGTCGCCAATGGGGCGGAACTGAACAGATTGACATGCAGCGCGAACCGTTTGGCTGACACAGATGCGGGTGCCAAAATGTTTGTTTGCAGACTCAAGACGCGCGGCCGTATTGACGGTATCACCAATGCCTGTGTAATCCATAAAGCGCTTGCCACCAAAATTGCCAATGATGGCATCGCCTTTATGAATGCCGATACGTGTGTTGCCAAAATTGATGCCTTTTAAGTTTTGGGCATGCTTAAAATCCTGACTGAATTTTTCAATCTTTAAGGCTAGTTGTACTGCCCGATCGGCTTGATCTTCTTGGGGTTGGGGTGCACCAAAAAAGCCAACAACGGCATCACCAATTATTTTATCTATTGTTGCATCGGCTTCGACAAAAAGCGCGCACATTTGATCTAAATAATCATTTAGCAAACCAGCCACCTGCGTTGGTTCCATGCTTTCGCTAAGTGCGGTGAAGTTTTGAAGATCAGTAAAAATGTAGGTGACTTGGCGAAGTTCACCGCCAAGTTCTAGCTTTTTGTGATTGGCTATGATTTTGGTAACAATTGCGGGGCTGACATAATGGGAAAATGCCTTTTCAATAAACTGGCGCTGTTCGCGATCTTTGAACCATTGGCGCATGGCGAAAAACAGACTGGCGAAAATAGCAGCAAAAATGGGCGTAACAAAAGGGATTTGAATGTGGGCGGTTCTAAATAAATAGAACGCGACATAACCAAACAGCATAATTAACAAGGCAATGATGACGAGCCGCTGCAATGGTGTGATTTTAGAAGAGGCGACGATGGCAGCGATAAGAGAGAGGCCAATGACAATACTAATGGTGATGAGTGCGCCCGGTTTGGAAATTTGGTCACCGTTTAAGAACTGGTTCAGAATGTGAGCGTGAATCATAACCCCGTATAGATTTCCAACCGTTGTTCCTTTTGTGGTGGTAAAGGCGGTGGCATGACGATCTTGTGCGGGTAAAGTTGGGCCGATTAAAACAATTTTGTCTTTGAACCACGCTGGGGGTAAAAATTGAACCGTGTGGGCGGGGTAGGTTGTAAAGGGGAAGGGGTTGCCTTTTGCTGTACCTTTTTTATCAGTGGTTTTGCTAGTGGTTTTGCCATTGGTCTTGCCAGTGGTTTTGTTTGCGTTATTGTTGTAAAATGTAATACGCCCTGTTGGGTATGGTGGTTTTTTACCAACCGCTTTTGCGATTGCGGCGGCAAGTCCTGGTTGCCATTTTCCATCAATAGTACGGCCTGAAAATGCTTGACGAACTGTGCCGTCAAAATTATCGCGCAATAGTGTGACAAGGCCTTTTTGCACGCCTTTTAAGTAGGTTTTTTGAAAAGCCACCTGCTTTGGCGTTAAGCCTTCGGCTTGGTTTGCATAACCAATAACAAATGGAGATTTAAGGTTTTTGATTGTTGTGAGAAATTGTGTGTCTTTTGGGCGTTCGCTTGGTTGATCGATTAGAAGGTCGAGCCCGATGGCTTTTGCGCCTGCGTTATCGATTTTTGCTATGACCTTGCTTAGAAGTGTTCGATCAATCGGAGAGCGGTAAGGCAGTTTTGCTAACGTGTCTTCATCAATGGTGACGATCACGATATTTTCAGGTGTTTTCCAATTGCCATATTTAGTTAAGAGATAATCGGTTAACGAAATTTCGAGGCGCAAGCTAATGGCAAAAGCAAAGACACTGGCAAACAGCGCAACGACAACTGTTTTTGCCAGTAACTTTAAGACGGGTCGTTTTTTAAACATCGACGTTTTGATTTTTACTTGGTGATTTCAAAGCGGTTGATCTTTGATTGTGTGCCGTCTTTATAACTCAACTTTATAGTCATGAATTTTGATGACTTGGGTATTGCAAAAAATATTTTTGACATTTTGCCTTTGAAATCTACTCGATGTGGCTTGAGAGGATCGCACGGCAGGAGTTTGAATTCCTTGTTTGGTTGGTCTTCATCAATGCCATATTCAATTTTTTCTAAAGAGCAACGGTAGGTGATGAGGTGACTAAAATAAACCAATTGCTTGCCATCATACAAACGAAAGCCGAGCCAACCGTTTGGAAACCTTTCGAGAATGTTTTTTTGACTGGCAATAAGAGCGTTTGCGGGATCAAAAAACACATCAAATGGCCCTTGGGTTTTTCCGTGAATATCGGTGTAAGATATTTTCAGCATTCTGGGGCCAGCGTTCGGGGGGAGTTCCACCATTGGGTAGGCGATGGGTTTGCCTGTTGTTGGGTTAATAGACCCAGGAAGGAAGCCTGTTGAAACGGGTGGATTGCCAGAATGGGCAACAAAAATTTCATTTACTTGATCGGCGATACCAATGTTAATCATCCAGCCTGAATTGCTGCGGCTTGGGTTTAGTTTTATCGGGTTCACCAAAACTTCTTTATTAAGGTAAGAAAGCGCGGCTAAGCGTTGTTTGGAATCTTTAACCTGCTTTGCAGCAAGTTGCTGATCGATGAAATATTTCAAAAATTTACCTTGTTTGGACAGTTCGGTGAACTTGGTGAGCAGCTCATACTCGTTCTTTTTGTCAGCTAATGATTGTTGTCCAAGACGGAGTGCTGAATAATCACGGCTAAGTTCATAATAAGCAGGGGCAAAGTCTGGGTGTTTTTTGATATATGCTTTTAACTGATCGATGCGTAAATCTTTCTCGGCCAGTAATGCGCGGGCAAACTGTAGTGTTGGATCGTTGTTGCCTTGCGATAGGCTTAAATAAAACTCGCGCGCGCCAGCTCGACCCTCTTGAACACGTAAAAAATTTTGAAACCTGTAATGGGGATCAACACTTACTTGTTTAAAGGCGAAGTACTTGAGATAATCTTGTCGTGCTTTGGGATAATCGCCTTGCAGTTCATGCATGCGCGCATTGGCATAAAATTCATGGGGCCGCGTTGGTTTTTCAATAATGAGAGAACGGCTTGATAGTTTGGCAAATAGTTTCTCAATTTGCGGTGATAGAGCATCACCTGTTTCGCCGCGTTCAATTTTATCAATTTCAAGTTTTGCAATTGTAGCAAAAGGACCGGTTGGAAAACGATCTACATAGGCTTGCAGGTGTTTAATGGAACCTGTGTTTTTAACATCGTTCCACATTTGCAACTCAACTTGTGTGGCATTGGTGTTTGCGCCTCCTGAAGCGGCAATTTTTTCTGTTGTAGCAGAAGGAACGAACGTGATGTCGGTGGTTAAAGAGGAATAATCCCACGGTACTTGATCGCCGTTTGTGGCTTTGACGACGGATCGACGGACGTTTTTAAATACTTTTTCAATACTACTTCCAGGCTGTAATATTTCACGGGCAATGGCTGCTGTATATGGGCTGTTAAGGCCTTTGCCATCGGTGGCTGTGCTGCCTGGTGCTGTCGCATAAGAGATGAAACTACCGCGTGGCGTTTTTTTTAGTAGGGCAAGGCCTTGGCCTGTGCTGCGAATACTGCGGCTTAAAGCGGTGTTGCGGCAGGCATCAAGAAGGACAATGTTTGGTCCTTTGTGGGCGCGCTCTAGTTTTGCTAATACCCAATCAACTGAAAGAGCTTCGAATTCTGCGTCAACCTCATCTTTTAAGTTTGCACCCAATGGGGCCAAATAATTAATATTGGCTGCTTGAAATCCGTGGCCTGAATAATAAAACAAACCGATTGCAGGGGGATTTGAACTCTGTAGTTTTTTTGTAAACTTTGCAACGGCAACTTTCATGTCACGCAAATTTGCATCCATTACAAGAGTAACCTCAAAGCCAGTTCGTTTAAGCGAATCTGAAATGAGGGCGGCATCATTGGTGGGGTTTTTTAATGGAGATAAAGATTTACCTGTATAATTTGCATTGCCAATAACAAGGGCAAAGCGTTTTTGCGTTGGTTGTTCTGATTGAGCAAAGGCGGTGATATTGGCGTTTGTGATGGAAAAAACCATCAAAAACAAAATCTTTAGAACGCGCATAGATATTCTCCAATTTCCCATATTTTCCCTCGTCTGAGTATAGAGGCAATTGGCGTTTATTGAAATAGAAGGCAGATATATTTTTAACCTAGCGTTAATGTGATGAAAAATACCTTATGTCGTTAGAAGTGGATATGCTTGAAAGTCTGAAAAATCAAAAAACTTCCTGTCAACTTAAATTATGTTTAATTGACAAAGGTCAATGCCGACTTCGCTAGTCAGATTAGTTTTTGCTGGCCTGTAAATTATTTAAAGAAGGGGTGCTGGCTATGCAAACAAAGTCTGCAGCACGAAATATATTTTATGGCGGTTCGTTGTTTTTCTTGCTGATTTTTTTCGGCCTTACAGCGCACAGCCATTACTACATTAAAAATGTCTCGACCAATGAAGTAACGCTAACTGAGGGTGTTGCCCGTGGTAAAAAGATTTGGGAAGATAAATCCTGCGTCAATTGCCATACCATTCTCGGTGAGGGTGCATACTTTGCTCCAGAGCTGGGTAATGTTTGGATTCGTCGTGGCGGTAAGGATGACCCGGAAGGGGCAAAAGATTTCATCAAAGAATGGATGAAAGCCCAACCAACTGGCATTGAAGGCCGTCGGCAAATGCCACAGTTCCATTTAACCGACAAACAGCTAGATGACCTTGTCGAGTTCTTCAAATGGGTGAGCACCATTGATACCAATGGCTGGCCGCCAAATGATGCGGGTTGAGGAGGATTAAATTATGAAATATCAAACACAAAAAATAGCCATGGCGTACTTTGCGGTCGCTATGGGTCTATTTGCCATTCAGGTTTTAGGTGGTTTGTTGGCAGGGTTTATTTATATCTCGCCAAACTTCTTATCAGACCTGTTGCCGTTTAATGTTGTTCGCATGTTGCATACAAATGCACTTGTTGTGTGGCTTTTACTCGGCTTTTTTGGTGCCGCGTATTATTTGGTGCCAGAAGAATCAGAGCGCGAAATTTATTCGCCTATGATCGCTTATTTGCAATTGATTTTGCTTGTGGTCGGCACGCTCGGCGCGGTTATCACCTATACATTCAATTTGTTTGAAGGTAATTTTTTCCTTGGTCTTCAAGGTCGTGAATTTCTTGAGCAACCGTTTTGGGTGAAAATTGGTATTGTTGTTGCAGCACTTATGTTCTTGTACAACATTTCAATGACCGTTCTAAAGGGGCGTAAAACAGCCATTACAAATGTGCTGCTTTTAGGCCTTTGGGGCATTGCGATCTTCTTCTTATTCGCATTTTATGTGCCAGACAATTTGGCTCTTGATAAAATGTATTGGTGGTATGTTATTCACCTTTGGGTTGAAGGTGTCTGGGAACTTGTTATGGCATCTATTCTTGCCTTCTTGTTGCTTAAACTTACTGGTGTTGACCGTGAAGTGGTTGAAAAGTGGATTTATGTTATTGTGTCTTTGTCGCTGTTTTCTGGCGTACTTGGCACGGGCCACCACTATTTCTGGATCGGTACACCTAAGTATTGGACATGGATTGGCTCAATCTTTTCTGCCATGGAAGTTATTCCGTTCTTTGCGATGGTGTTATTTAGTTTTACCATGGTTTGGAAAGGTGGGCGAAATCACCCCAATAAAGCGGCCGTTTTGTGGTCACTTGGTACTGCGGTAATGGCGTTCTTTGGCGCAGGTGTTTGGGGCTTTATGCATACTTTGCACGGTGTGAATTTTTACTCACACGGTACACAAATAACAGCAGCTCACGGTCACTTAGCGTTCTTTGGCGCATATGTTTCAATTAACTTGGCAATCATTACTTATGCAATGCCTTATATATTGAAACGCGAGCCATATAACCAAGTTCTCAACATGGTTAGCTTCTGGATCATGAACAGTGCAATGGCCTTTATGACCTTCGTGCTGACATTTGCTGGAGCAATCCAAACTCACCTACAGCGGGTGAACGGAGAGGACTTTATGGATGTGCAAGAGCAGATGCAATTGTTCTTCGTAATGCGCTTTGGTGCTGGTGCAGTATTCGTTATTGGTGCATTATTGTTTATCTACGCAATATTTGTTCCAAGAAAAGAATTGCTGCAAAAGTCAACAACAGCAGCAGCTGAATAAGCAACTAAACAACACGCAGGTTTTGATGTAATGTCAAAGCCTGCTTTTTTTTTAACTTTTTACGAGCCTTTGAGGTTTGTGCTTCAATAATACTTTAGGAAAACAAATGACCGTATCGGCAAAAAAAATTGGTGCTAAAGCAAGCATTCCTTTTTATCAACCTGTGAGTGATGAATGCGATGTGTTTGAGCAAGCTTTTAAACTCAATCTTCCGTTGCTTCTTAAAGGCCCAACAGGTTGTGGGAAAACGCGATTTGTCAGCCATATGTCAGCCCGTCTTGGTTTGTCGTTAAATACGGTTTCTTGTCATGATGATTTGGCCGCAGCTGATCTTACAGGGCGCTTTCTCCTTAAAGGTGGTGAAACTGTTTGGGCCGATGGTCCGCTGACAGATAGCGTTCGAAATGGTGGAGTTTGTTATCTTGATGAGGTGGTTGAAGCGCGAAAAGATGTAACTGTTGTGATTCACCCCTTAACTGATGATCGCCGTATTTTACCGCTTGATCGCACGGGTGAATTGATTGAGGCACCTGATGATTTTATGTTGGTTGTATCGTATAATCCTGGTTATCAAAATATTCTAAAATCACTGAAACCAAGCACGCGGCAACGGTTTTTGGCTTTGGAATTTGACTTTCCACCAGCGCAAACAGAAACAGTTATTGTCGCCAATGAAAGCGGCCTTGATGGCGATAAGTGCGCTCAATTGGTGCGACTTGCAGCAAAGCTTCGCGCTCTTAAAGGCCAAGACATTGAAGAAGGTGTTTCTACGCGTTTGTTGGTTTATTGCGCAACCTTGATTGCCAATGGTATGGACCTTGATCGAGCTATCGAGGTCGCTATTATTGAGCCCTTGGCAGATGACCGCGATGTTAAAGCAGGTCTAAAAGACCTTGTGCAAGCAATTTACGGATAATCGTTATGGCGGGCTTTTCTGACCTGTTTGAACCTGAAGAAGTTTTTGGTGCATTTTGGCATCGCCTTGTGGGTGAAGCTGATGTTGAAAAACGTTATGATGATGAAGCCGTTGGTTTAGAAGATATTCGCAAACGGCTGGAAATTTTCTTTCGTGCTGTGGGCGGCAAGCCTGGCGTTGAAATAAAAGCGATTGCTGCGCAAACCACAAATTACCGACAAAAATTTTTAGCAAAATTGGGTCAAGCCTCTACCGCGGTTAGTCGCGCGCGCTTTGATGGTGATTATTTATATTTGCCAGATGAAATTGCCTTGTTGCCAGAGCGCAGCGCCAATGAAGAAGTCTACTTATGGCTGGCCATTTGGGCGGCATGTGTTGGCGATAATGTCCCAGCTGCAATGGATGATCCGTTGCAAAATGATATTGTTGTTTTGCGATTTTTGAAAAAGATTTTAAGCGAAGTTTTTGAACAATTTCCAGGGATGGCAAAAACCTATCATCGTTTGGCCAGTTTGATATTAACAGAGCGTGCGGTTCGTCCTTTGCCAGCTCAAGAAGCTGAAATTGAAGCGGCTATTATTGCCATGCTCAGTGGCGCGCAGGTTGATGGTTCTTTAGAGATTTATCAGGCTATTCAAAATAGCGATGCCCCTATTGCTCAGTTTAAGGCTGACAACGCCTATAAAACATTTCTGCCAGTTATTTTGTGGGGTGAGGTGCTCGAACCAAGCGCGCGGGAACAGGCGCGTACGGGATGGCAAGAAGATGCAAAAAGCGATGATAGCCGCAGCCAAGAAGGCAAACCGAAAGCGCGCAAAGCAAAGCGCCAACAATCTGACCAAATTGAGAATAAAAACTCATTGATTATCGCGCGTTTTGAGGCGTTGTTGTCGTGGGCCGAGATGATGAATATTCCGCGCGCGGTGGAAGATGATGAAGAAGACAATGCCCAAAAATCTGCCGATGACCAAGAAGAACTTGGATTGGCCAATATTTCTAAGAAGGCCTCAACCAAACTGAAGTTTGATTTAGATTTAGCACCGCAAGATGTTGAGCATGAACGGCTTTCTGATAAACACACATACCCAGAATGGGATTATCGCAAGAACATCTATTTGCCAGATCATTGTCGTGTTTTATCTGGTGTGGCGCCAGAGCTAGAAGCTGGTTCTGTTTGGCAACCAGACCGCGATGCTCGGCAACGGATTAGGGCGGTAAAACGCCAGTTTGAAGCGTTGCGACCGCGGCAAGAGCGCTTTATGCGTCAAGCTGACGGCAGTGAACTTGATATGGATGCGTTGGTTCGGGCGCGCTGTGATATGCAGGCTAGTGGGCAAAGTTCAAACAGGGTTTTTACCAATGTTAGGAATGCGGCGCGTGATCTTTCGGTTAGCGTGTTGATTGATACATCGCGATCATCTGAAAGTTGGATTGAAGGTAAGCAAGTTATCGAAATTTCACGCGAAGCCCTTATGGCCATGGCGTTGGGTTTGGCGGCAAGCGGTGATGATAGTGCGATCTATAGTTTTTCTTCGTTAAAGCGGGATCGAGTAAATGTGCACACGATTAAAGATTTTGATGAAACACTAAGCCAGCGGGTCTTTTCTCGTATTGGCGCATTGAAGCCTGGGTTTTATACGCGGCTGGGAGCTGCTATTCGCCATGTGAACAGTGAGTTGTCAAAAACGGCGAGTACCAAGCGGTTATTGCTTGTTATCAGCGATGGAAAACCCAATGATCTTGACCATTATGAGGGGCGCTATGGGGTGGAAGATACGGCAATGGCGGTGCGCGAGGCGCGCCGTTCAGGTAGCGCTGTGTTTGGACTAACGATCGATAAACAGGCGCAAAGTTATTTTCCCTATATTTTTGGGCGTAATGCATTTGCGATTACCAATCACGCGCGTGACTTGACCCAAGCACTACCGAAAATTTATCGGCATTTGGTGACCTAGATGGCAACTGAAACCGAACAAGACGGCCCGCAAGAAGATTGGGGGCCCTTATCAGGACTTTCAGGGAACCCCATTATGTGGGTGTTGATTGCAAGCGAACTTGTTGTCTTTGGCGCAATTTTTATCAGCTTTGGTTTTGCACGGCTTTCAGAACCGCAAGTTTTTGCCGAGGCACAAGACCACCTCAATCGCTTAGCAGGTGCCATCAACACTATGGTGTTGTTGACCAGTGGACTTTTTGCTGCTCTGGCGGTGCATTTTCAATCGCGTGACGACACGCTGAAAACTCGGTTGGCCATTGCTGCTGCCATTGCTTTAGGCGCGGTATTTCTTGGGGTGAAGTTTGTTGAATATGCTGACAAGTTTGAACAGGGGATATCGACCGAAACCAACACATTTTTTATGTTCTACTATTTGGCAACGGCATTTCACGCCATGCATGTGGTTTTTGGGATGGTTTTGCTGGTGATTGTCGGGTGGAAAAACTCGTTTGAGAATGTCGTAACAGGTACGGCGTTCTGGCATATGGTTGACTTGATTTGGGTGATCTTATTCCCACTGATTTATTTGATGAGATGATGATATGAAAACGCATACCCTTCCATCTTTAAAAACTCTAATTGTTGTTTGGGGTCTTTTGATGCTGGCAACGATTGGTACTATGTTTGCAGGCAAGGTAAGTGATGTTACCTCTGTTGGACCATTATGGATGGGCCTATTGTTGGTCGTCACTTATATCAAGGCAACGCTTATTTTGGGATATTACCTTGATTTAAAATCAGCGACGGGTGGATGGAACAAAGGCTTTAACACCCTTGTTGCAATAATTTTGATTGCCATTTACGGGCTCTATTTTTTTGGTGCTTGAATGTTGGAAAGTCAGGCCTGAATTTAACGGCTGTATTGCGCTAAACTCAGACCTGATACTTTTGTGTTTGGTTTAAAACAACCCTTCGATCTCACCACTTTCATTTAGATGAATGGCCTCAGCTGAAGGAACGCTTGGTAGGCCTGGCATTGTCATGATGGAACCGCAAATGACGACGATAAACCCTGCTCCTGCTGAAAGGCGCACTTCGCGAATAGGCAAACTGTGGCCATCTGGTGCGCCGCGAAGGGTTGGGTCTGATGAGAAACTATATTGGGTTTTTGCCATGCAAACGGGTAAGTGCCCATAACCAGCATCTTCCCAAAGGCGCAATTGATCGCGAATTTTTTTGTCGGCCAATACTTCATCGGCGCGGTAAATCCGTTTTGCAATTGTTTCGATTTTTTGGAACAAAGGCATGTTGTCTGGATAAAGCACGGCAAACTGTGAGGCACCACTTTCTGCTATTTCGGCAACACGAGTGGCCAACTCAATCGTGCCTTTAGAACCAAACTCCCAGTGCTGACAAAGGATAGCTTCTGAACCAAGACTTGCCACAAAGTCCTTAATGACCTTAACTTCGGCATCAGTGTCGGTGACGAAATGGTTGATCGCAACAACGACGGGTACACCGAACGAGCGCATGTTTTCGATATGGCGGCCAAGGTTAGGACAGCCAGCCAATACTGCTTCAGTGTTTTCTGGGCCTAGGTCTTTCTTTTCGATCCCGCCGTTCATTTTCATGGCGCGCACTGTGGCAACGATAACGACGCAATCAGGGGCAAGGCCTGCTTTGCGGCATTTGATATTCATGAATTTTTCGGCCCCAAGGTCGGCACCAAAACCTGCTTCGGTTACAACAAAGTCAGCAACTTTTAGAGCTGTTGTAGTGGCAACAACAGAGTTGCAACCATGGGCGATATTTGCAAATGGTCCGCCATGAACGAAAGCTGGATTGTTTTCCAGCGTTTGAACGATGTTTGGCTGCATGGCATCTTTAAGCAAAACAGTCATCGCGCCATCAGCTTTAATATCACTGCAATAAACAGGTGAACGGTCGCGGCGATAGCCAATGATTATTTCACCTAAGCGATGTTGTAGATCTTTAAGGTCATTTGAAAGACAAAGGATGGCCATCACTTCAGAGGCAACGGTAATGTCAAAACCGCCTTCGCGCGGGAAACCGTTCGCAACGCCGCCAAGTGAACAAACAATCTCACGCAGGGCGCGGTCATTCATATCGATGACGCGTTTCCACACGACACGGCGATTATCGATCTCTTCTTTGTTACCCCAGTAGACATGATTATCGACCATGGCGGAAAGTAGGTTGTTGGCAGACGTGATGGCATGAAAATCACCCGTAAAATGCAAGTTCATATCTTCCATTGGAATGACCTGCGCATAGCCGCCGCCTGCCGCGCCACCTTTCATACCAAAGCACGGGCCAAGGGAAGCTTCGCGAATGCAAATGGCGGTCTTTTTGCCAATTGCGTTGAGGCCATCGCCAAGACCAACGGTTGTGGTGGTTTTGCCTTCACCAGCAGGTGTTGGGTTAATGGCTGTTACAAGAATAAGTTTGCCATTTTTGTTTTTTTGAACGGACTGAATAAAATTTGCAGAAACTTTTGCTTTGTCATGGCCATAGGGGACAAGGTCGTCCTGTGAAATGCCAAGCTTTGCCGCAATTTCCTGAATAGGTTTTTTGTCGGCTTCGCGTGCAATTTGAATGTCTGTTTTATAAGCCATGAGGGTTCCTTTAAACGTTGATTTTTCAATCAGTTCTTTTGTGATTATGGATGGGTTCTGCTTTGACGGCAGAGAATTTGAATTCTGGAATTTTCCCAACGGGGTCAAGGGCAGAGTTGGTTAGAATATTTGCAGCGGCCTCAACAAAGGCAAAGGGCAAAAAGACGTTGTCTGTGCTTACAGCGCGGTCAGCGCGGGCCATCAGCTGAATGGTGCCACGGCGGGTAGTCAGCTGGATCATCTCACCTGCTTTAACGCCAAGGTGTTTGAGGGTTTTTGGATTGAGGGAGCAATTTGCCTCTGGTTCCAAATGATCGAGCACATTGGTGCGGCGGGTCATGGTGCCTGTGTGCCAGTGCTCTAGTTGCCGTCCTGTAATAAGGATCATTGGATACTCATCATCGGGGCTTTCGTCAGGGGGAATGATTGAGGCTGGCGTAAACTTTGCTTTGCCATTTTCTCGTGGAAACCCATCACCAAAAACGATGGATTGACCGGGGTCAGTTGGTGAAAGGCTTGGATAGGTTATGGCTTGAGTTTCGAGCCGCTCCCATGTGATGTTGTTAAGCGAGTCCATGGTAAGTTTCATCTCGGCAAAAACTTGTTTTGGATGGGTGTATGACCAGTTAAGACCAAGGCGATTTGCAAGGTCGGTAGTGATTTGCCAGTCAGGCCGTGCAAGGCCAGGTGAGGGTACGGCGGGTCTGCCCATTTGCACTTGGCGATTGGTATTGGTAACAGTACCCGTTTTTTCTGGCCAAGCGGCAGCGGGTAAAATGACATCAGCAAAGTTGGCTGTTTCGGTGAGGAAAATATCTTGGACGACAAGGTGCTCAAGTTTGGCTAGCGCCGTGCGGGCGTGTTTAATGTCAGGGTCGGACATAGCGGGGTTTTCACCCAAAATATACATTGCCTTAACATTGCCCGCGTGGATGGCGTGAATGGTTTCGACAACGGTGAGGCCTTTTTGATCTGAGAAATCTTTAGTTTTCCAAACATCAGTGAAGCGGGCGCGCATATCATTATCAGTGACACTTTGATAATCGGGCAAAAACATGGGAATGAGGCCTGCGTCTGAAGCGCCTTGCACGTTGTTTTGTCCGCGCAAGGGATGAAGGCCTGTACCGCTTTTGCCTACATGCCCACACATCAGTGCCAACGAAATCAGGCAGCGCGAATTGTCTGTGCCATGGATGTGTTGAGAAATGCCCATGCCCCAAAAAATCATGCCTGCTTTGGCGTTGGCAAAGGTGCGAGCGACCTCTTGGATTTGGGTTGCACTAACACCGCATAAGTTGGCCATATCCTTGGGGGCAAAGCCGTCAAGATGTTGTTT
>Ga0256834_1001978_pt1 | contig 13338 bp, 9 predicted proteins | sample 4281140metaG_FD_190536 | JGI IMG/M metagenome (GOLD analysis project Ga0256834, IMG submission 190536) | Hydrothermal vent microbial communities from East Pacific Rise, Pacific Ocean - 4281-140 | ecosystem: Environmental > Aquatic > Marine > Hydrothermal vents | place: Pacific Ocean: East Pacific... | reverse complement strand
AAGCCAAGGTAACCATAACTTCCGCGTCAAAATTATCAATATCTTTCATCATTTTATAAGCCAGCCAACCCAGTAACAAGCCTAGGGCCACGCCGCCTAAAACTTCGATGCCAAAGAGTTTTAACACTTCGGTTATTTCAAAGGAATCCATGCCTTTTCGGGCGATTTTAAAGATGGTTAAAAAGATGACGACACCCACACCGTCGTTAAATAATGATTCGCCGACAATTACAGTTTCCACTTTTTTGTCTATTCCTATTTTTTTTAGAATGCCCAAAACGGCAATAGGGTCGGTAGGGGAAATAAGAGCGCCAAAAAGCAATGTGTAAATAAAATCAACTTTGTGTCCTAATAAGTATAGAGCTAAATATATGAGTCCGCCAACTAAAAAAGTGGAAATCAGGGTGCCGATAAAAGCAAATCCCAAAACCGGTCGCCGTTGTATTTTGAGTTGTTCAAAATTGGTATGCATAGCACCTGCAAACAGCATAAAACTCAACATCATATCAAGCAGAACCACCGAAAAATCTATTTGGCTGATGAGTTGCCGTTGTTGATCAAACAAAACAGGATTGACATAACTTGACACAATGGTAATAAGGGTAAAAATAATGGCAATCAGCATTAAGCCTATGGTTGTGGGCAGTTTTAAATATTTTTCGTTGATATAGCCGAAAACCGCCGATAGCATAACCAATATGGATGCAATTTCAAAATAGTTCATAGTCTCTGTTTTATCAATGTTTGTTATGTTGAAATTTTAATAGAAATCATAATAAATCACCACGTAATCGTCTATAATGCTTACGTGCATCGACAAACCAAAAACTAGCCGGATACTCGAGTATAATTTTTTTAAACAAGGCTTTGGCTTTTTCTGTTTGTCCCAGTGTTTCGTAGATTATACCCATACGAAATATGGCGTCATCTTTAAGCAAATCTTCGGTTTGGCTGTCCAATATGGCTTGATAGTTTTTTAGGGCATCGTCATATTGATGTATTTGTTCGTATAGTTGCGCTTGTAGCATTAGGCCGTCATCATAGACCAATTGGCCTTTATAATTTTGTTTCAGGCTGTCGAGAATTTTAATGGCACCCGGGCGGTTTTTTCTATAGATTTCAAATTTGGCTTTGGCCAAAGTTTTCAGCCCGGCTTGTATGGTATCACCTTCTTCTTTGTTGTTTATGATAAGCAAATCAAGATCTATGGCATCATTGGCAATTAAATCGTCCGCTACGGATTTAATGACTTTGAGTTGGGCATGTGCCCAATCGATATCGCCTTGAAAAAAGGAGGCTCTTGCCAAATCATAAGTAGCTTTGTGTCCGGTAGGATTATTTGGAAAGTCTAATTGCACTTGGGTATAAAGCACCAAAGCTTGATTAAATTTTTGATTGTGCAGTAAGATGTCCGCTTTTTTTATTAAAATGTTTGCCATTTGTTTTTTTGGTAATGTTTGCTGTTGAAGGCTGTCTAAAACATTTAAAGCTTCGGTGGTTTTGTTTTGATGAAAAGCTAAAAAACCGGCGTAGGCAATTTGTAATTGCAAATGGTTACGAGTTGACCATTTTTCATGCAAATAGCGGTTAAATTGTTCTGCAATTTGTTGTTTGCTTTGGTTATCCAAAATTTGTTGCATATCCAAATCCAATAAAGCCAATTTGCTCAATTCGCCATATATGCCGCTATTGTTTTGATTGATGATAAATTGGTAAATACTTTTGGCGGTTCGGTCTTTTTTATTGACAAGAGCCGTATGTGCCAAATGGTAAATTTCTGACAGGTCAGCTTCGTTTTTTCTATACAAACTTTTGAGTTGCAAAAACGCTTTTTTATAGTCTTTTTGTTGGATGTAGAGCCATTGTAACAAGCGATACCATTTAGTGTCTCCGGTGGTTTTTATCTTTTCGATTAATTGTTTTTTTAAAATAATATTGGCTTTGTTTTCAGGATCTTGAGTGATGTATTTGCTTAAATAATATTTTATTTGATTGGTATAGCGGTCATCTTTATCAATTAGTTTTAAAAAATTTTGCATCATTAAATCTTGCCGGTTTTGTTCGGCATAAATAAGTGCTATTTTAAGATATAAGTTGGTGTTATTACTATTTTTTAAGGCGGTTTGATAGGTCTTTAAAGCATAATTTAACAGATATAACTGTGTAAAAGATTCGCCCACAGCATAAGCTTTATATGCTTGTTTTTTTACAATTTTCAAAGCTTTTTGATAATATTTTTCAGATTTTATACTGTCCTTTTGCAGTTGGTAATTGTAACCCAAATAAACCAAAAATTGAGGATTTTGTTTTAAGTTTTGTTTGCGTAGAAGGTTTTCTGCCGTTTTAAATTTGGATTGTGATTGATAAATCTTTATTAGATTAAACAGATAAGATTTATTATATGGAAATTTGTCTACCAACAATTGGTATTCATAAGCTGCTTTATCCAAATCACCTTGTTCAAAATAATGTTTGGCCATTTCGGGATTTTGTCCCCGGACTCTTTGCAAACTCCATAAACTTATGTAAAATATTAAAATAATATGTAATTTGAGGCGCATTGGACTGAAATTGGATTTGATGTCTTTATTTGGCATTTGACAAATTTACATAAAAAAGCCGTTACCCAAAAGCAACGGCTTGTTTGTAAAAGGTTTTTTGGATTTATCTAATCCTGTCTACAGATTTTACAAGTCTTTCATCCCGCTTGATATACTTATTGGCGATAAGTAAAAAAACGATAGAAATGACCGGAACTAATAACTTAATATCCTTCTCAGAAAATTGCTTTTCTCCGGATAAGAATCCGACTTGGTATATAGATAAACCCAAAAGAACGACTAGTGCAAAGATAGCTAAATAATTTAATTTGATTTGTAATTTTCGATTTTTATACAAAAAAATATTGCTTAAAATCAAGATTGAAATCAATCCGCCTATTACCGTATATTTGTAGCAATTGGGGACAATCAATCCCAAATAGCCCATATAAGCATAAAAGGCAGTCAATATAAAAGCCGTAAACATATAAACCGATTGTATTCGTTGTAACATTTTGCTTAATTTTTGACAAAAATAATATAAAATTGCCATTGAATAAAAAAAAATTGTTATTATTGCACTATAATTACTTATCTGCAAGACCTCAAAAGTCTTTAATTTGTAAATAATAGAAATCTTTTCTTTTTTTACATATTAATAAATCATTTAAAACAAACAACAAACAAAATTATTAATCACATATGTTTGATATTGAATCGTTAAAACAACTTAAATTAGTGGCGTTGCAAGAAATCGCCAAAACTATTGGTATTAAAAAATATTACCATTTAAAAAAAATTGAATTAATATATAAAATTTTGGATTTTCAGGCTGATCATCCGCAAGAGGTAAAAGAAAAAGCCAAACTTTTAAATTTAGAAGAGAAAAAAGAAGAATTGGTGGTTAAAAAGAGAGGCCGTCCCAAAAAAAATAAATCTCAAGATTCCGGTGGAACCGATCGCTCAAAAGATAAATCAGGCACGGATGTTTCAAAAGTAAATCAAACATCGGGAGTTGAAAATATCAACAAAGAGCAAAATGCACAACAACGCAAACGTCGTCCCAGAAAACGTAAAAACACCGGTCAGCAAGAATCTGAAGTTGGTCAAAATCAGACTGAAACCGTAGTGGAAACAACAAACGGTAAAGATCAAAGTCGTAATCGTCAGTATGATCGTAATCAAAAATCGCAACAATCGTTAAAAAAACAGTTGTCTAAAGATGTGACGGCCGCCACACAAGACGATGTTAAAAAAACACAACAGGAGGAAAAACAACAATCTCAACAGCAGCATAAACAGGCGCAGCAAAAACAGTCTAAACAAAATAATCAACATAAAAATCAAAAGTCTAAAAACAAGCGTGATGAGTTTGAGTTTGACGGTATCATAGAGGCTGAAGGTGTATTGGAAATTTTGCAAGACGGTTATGGCTTTTTACGTTCGTCGGATTTTAACTATTTAAGTTCCCCTGATGATGTGTATGTGTCACCGTCACAAATCAGATTATTCGGTTTAAAAACCGGTGATACGGTGCAAGGAGTCGTAAGACCGCCCAAAGAAGGTGAAAAATATTACCCATTGATTAAGGTGACTAAAATTAACAATTTGGATCCCGAAATTGTTCGTGACCGTGTTGCTTTTGAGCATTTAACCCCCTTATTTCCTAATGAAAAACTCAATATTGCCGGTCGTCGCAGCACTTTATCAACACGTATAGTCGATTTGTTTGCGCCAATAGGCAAAGGACAGCGCGCTATGATAGTGTCTCAGCCCAAAACCGGTAAAACCATTTTGTTAAAAGACTTGGCCAATGCCATTGCTGCCAATCATCCCGAGGTATATCAAATTGTATTATTGATAGATGAACGTCCGGAAGAGGTAACCGATATGAAACAAAGTGTTACCGGTGAAGTTATTGCTTCTACTTTTGACGAATCTGCCGATAAGCATGTCAAAGTGGCCAATATTGTTATTGAAAAGGCCAAACGTATGGTCGAAAGCGGTCTGGATGTGGTTATTTTATTAGATTCAATCACACGATTGGCACGAGCTTACAATACGGTGCAACCTATGTCCGGCCGTGTGTTATCCGGTGGTGTTGATTCCAATGCCTTGCACAAACCGAAACGATTTTTCGGGGCCGCCCGTAATATCAAAGAAGGTGGCTCATTGACCATTATAGCTACGGCATTGATTGATACAGGTTCTAAAATGGATGAGGTTATTTTTGAAGAATTTAAAGGTACCGGTAATATGGAATTACAGTTAGACCGCAATTTGGCTAACCGCCGTATTTACCCTGCTATTGATATTAAAAATTCCAGCACCCGTCGCGACGATTTGTTACATGATGACCGTACGGTGCAACGTATGTGGTTGCTCAGACGTTATTTGGCGGATATGAACCCTATAGAAGCTATGCAATTTGTTAAAGACCGCATAGAAGAAACCCGTACTAATGAAGAGTTTTTACTCTCTATGAATGAATAAATAAAATATATACTAAAAAAGGGAAGCCAAGCGGCTTCCCTTTTTTAGTATATATTTATGAGACTTAAGCGTCTTTGTTGTCTGTGCTTTTGTCTATATCTTTTTCTAAATTATCAATCTCTTCTTTGCCGGTATCTGCAACTTCTTCGGTTTTATCGGTTGCCTCTTTTATTTTGTCTGTAACCTTATCGGCTACTTCCGAAACTTTGTTACCGGCTTTATCAACGACTTCACCGGCTTTTTCCCTGAGGTCCTTTGTTTCTTCCATCAATTCACTACCGGCTTTTTTAGCTGTTTCTTTAATATCGGAAACTACTTCGGTTGTTTTTTCGCTGACTTTATCAATCACTTCACCGGCTTTTTCTCTGATGTCTTTGGTTTCTTCCATCAATTCATTACCGGCTTTTTTCAAGCCTTCGGTTACATCTTCGGTTACTTCTTTGGCTTTTTCGGTTACATCTTCCAATACATCAGATGCTTTTTCTCTAAATTCTTTGGTTTCTTCTTTAAGTTCTTCAGAAATTTTATCAAATTTTTCTTCGGCAACTTTGGCTGTTTTTTCTACCAATTCGTTGGCATCTTCGGCTAATTCTTCCGCTTTGACTTTGGCTTGGCCAAACATTTTTTTTATCGAATCAAATAGTCCCATAATTGTAATTTTAAATTGTGTTAAATTGTTTTTACAAATTTACGTTTTTTTATGAAAAGTTTTAGCACTTTTGTAACAATAAGTTCAATAGGATTGTTTTTTTGTTTTGTTTTTGCTTATTTTAATTCTTTTAACCGGTTTTACTTTCCAATTTTTACCCACCCATAAACCTACAATTTCATTCACATTAAAGCCCCATTTTTTGATGCGTTTCATCGATTTTTTAAGTTGTTTGAGTTGTTTGGCTTTGAGTTCCGGATTGCCGGCACAGTCGTAATGTGCCACCACAAAAATATATTTGGAGTGGTGTTTGTTTACCGAGATATCCAACCGGTATTTGATGGCATCAACCAATACCTTGTTTTTGTTTTCGGCTATAATTTTTATAGGCCCCGCTTCGGTAATCATATCCGGATAATCTATATCATAATTGTCAATAATCCAAGATAAAACCGGCAATTGTGTGCGGCCATCCATACAGTTGATGACACTGGCAAATTTGTCTATGTCTAAGTATTTCATAAATATTAATTTTTTAAAGGAACAAACAAATTTAATATTTTATTTTTTATTGTAAATTGTCACTGTAAAATTATCCCAAATGAAGAAAAAAGTATCTATTGTTATTATTGTGATTGTTTTGGCGGTTGTTGCTCGTTTTATATATCATTCTATGACACAATCCCGTGCAATGCGTTCTATAATAAGTGTTTTACCTGAAGATGCCGTTTATATATTAAAAACCGGTAAACTGACCGATACATGGCAAGAGGTTTCGGGCACCAATATTTGGCAGCACTTTATTAAAACCAATGGCTTTGAGTATTTGCAATCGGTTGATACGCTGCTTGATAAGACATTGTTGCAAAGTAAGACTTCCAAATATATTTTTGACAACCGGCCTACTGCTATGGCTGCTTATGTTACGAGCTCAACCGATTATGATTTTATATATACGGTGGATTTGCAAAAAACAGCCTATATCAAACAATTTTTAGATCGCTTATTAAAATTGGGCGGCCGGTATAAAGTGCTTAAACTCACCTATAACCAAACCCCTCTCTATAAGTTGATTGATAAAAAAGACCCTGATAATATTTTATTTATAACGGCTTTGGACAATGTTTTGATTGCATCGTTTTCATACAAACTCATTAAAAAAACTTTAAAAGAAAAAGATCGAATACATTGGTTGATGCAACCGGCTTTTAAAGAAATAAGCAGTTCGTTGAACCATGGATTAATGCAATGGTATTTTAATTACAAACAATTACCGGCTTTTGTCAATATTTATTTTAAAGACAGTGGTGTTGAAAATATCTCTAAACAATTGGTTTTATCGGGATTTGATATAGAACACGATGCTGAACGCATTTTAATGAATGGTATGACAATTACCGATTCTATCCCTTCTTATATGAATGCTTTGCTCGATATAAAACCGGGCAAATTAACATCTTATCAAATTGTTTCAAGTCAAACGGCTATGTTAACCAGTATTGGTTTTAAAGATTTCGATTTGTTTTATCAAAGCCTGCTCAATAGCTATGCTGCCAATGATAAGTCACAAAAAACGGCTTACCGTCAAGCCTTAAAAAAAATGGAAAAGTATTTCAAAATAGATTTGCAAACCGATTTGTTCGACTGGATTGGGCAAGAAATTGCTTTGGTTAAAATCCGTTCGGATAAATTACAACGGCCTGCTGATATATTGATGATAATACAATCCAAAGATATCGGTGATGCCCGTAAGGGGTTACATCATATTTCGGAACAAATACGCAAACGCTCGCCATTTAAATTTAAAGAACGCAATTATAAAAACTTTAAAATACATTATTTACATCAAAAAGGTTTTTTTAAAACGGTATTGGGCGATTTGGTTAAAAAAATAGACAAACCTTATTATACTTTTATTGAAAATTTTGTGGTTTTTAGCAATTCCGAAAAAGTGCTCAAACATTTTATAGATGATTATATCACCGGCAACACCCTCTCTCATGATAAAGTTTTTATGGATTTTAGAGACGAATTTCAAAATAAATCCAATTGGTTTACCTATATTCAAATGCCTAAATTATATGATATTATCAAGCAGGCGTTGACACCTGAAGGACGAAAAAGTTTGAACGAAAAACAAGATTTGATATTGAGTTTTAGTCGTATAGGTCTGCAAATGACAGCCAAAGATGATCATTTTAATACCATATTGGTTATAGATCATGATGAGGAAGCCCTCAAAAAGGAACAGGCAGAGCAAAAGGCGCGACAAATTGACCGGAGTGTGCATAACGTGTTTTTTGAAGATTTACAATTTAAAACAACCCTATCTGATAGTTTACAAGTAGCTGATGGTCCTTACAAAATTTATTATCCGGATGGTCAATCTGTCAAAGCCGAAGGAATTGTCAAAAACAGCTTGCCACAAGGTATTTGGCGTAGTTATTACAAGTCGGGCTATTTGCAAAGTGTGGTCAATTATGATGAGGGTGAAGTAACCGGCGATTTGTTTTATTATTTTGATAAAGCCGGAAAAAAGTTAATGGTCGAAACCCACTATGACCATGATATGTTAGAAGGTGATTATTTGGAATATTGGCCCAATGGCGCCATAAAAGCCAAGTTGCACTATAAAAACGGAAAACTACATGGTGAAGCCATTTACTATTATCCCACAGGCCAAGTTAAAACCAAAGGCAAATACCGAAAAGGTAAAAGAAAAGGCAAGTGGCGGTTTTTTGATACCAAAGGCAATGTGACACATACCAAAAGGTATTCGGGATTTTTGTTTTGATTAAAGTTTATTTAAAAAATATAAAAAGTTATAAAAAAACATTATATTTGTTTCGATGAATTTATTTTATTATTTACTTTTCTTTTGGTTTTTTTCCTTTTTATCCTTTGGACAAAAACAAAAGGAGTCGGTTCTTGAGTTGCGTGCTCTTACATTAACTAATGCCAATGCAGTTATTTTAAATGATGAAACAGATATCAATCTGATTAGTCAAACTCATTTGGAAGAGAGAAGGGTAACTAAAACCTTGATTTTAAACTCAAAAGCTGATAAATTGGCTAATCCGGTGATATATTATGATAATCATACTAAAATTATCCGGTTAATCGTTAAGTATTTTTCACTAGACGGTCGTTTGTTAAAAAAGATTGTGCGGTCGGATTTTCGAGATTTGGCAGCTAGTGGGAACAGTACTTTGTATTCAGACAATCGGGTTCTTTATTATGATTATACACCTACAGTTTATCCGTTTATTGTAAAGTTGGAATATCATATAAGAAGTGGAAACACAGCTTTTATAACGCCATGGTTTCCATATCCTGATTACAATGTGGCTGTTCAAAAGAGTGTTTACAGTTTTACCTATCCCACCGGTTTTAAATTATATACTTTGGAAAAACGATTAAAACCTTATAATATTATTGTTGAAAAAAATCAAAGTCAAATAAGTTATATAGCTAATAATTTAGCTCCTCTGGTCAAGGAGCCCTATAGTCCGGCATTTGAAGATTTGGGGCCTTATGTTAGGTTAGCGGTTAATAAATTTCAATTGGCCGGAGTAAAAGGCACTGCCAATTCTTGGAAAGATTTTGGGATATGGATGTATCAAAAACTGTTAAGAGGTCGTGCTCAATTACCCCAAGCTACTGTTGATAAGGTTAGAAATTTGGTTAAAAACACTTTAAATCCGGCAGAAAGGGCTAAAATTATTTATGAATATGTTCAAAACAAAACCAGATACATCAACGTTGCCATTGGAATAGGTGGATGGCAACCTATGCCGGCCAGTGAAGTTGATCAACTGGGTTATGGCGATTGTAAAGCCTTAACCAATTATACCAAAGCCTTGTTAGATGCTGTTCATGTAGATTCATATTATACTATTGCTTATGCTGGTGACCATGCCAAAGATATTAATAATGATTTGATAGGCATTCAAGGCAATCATGTTTTATTATGTATTCCTCAAAAAAATGACTCTATTTGGTTGGAATGCACCAGTCAAAAACTGCCCTTTAATTTTGTCGATAGTTTTACAGATAACAGGCAAGTATTGACTATTACACCTCAAGGCGGTAAATTGGTCAAAACAAAAGTTTTAAAGCCGGTGGATAATTACCAGTTAATCAAGGCTGATTATCAGATTTTGGATAATGGAGACCTCAATGCCAGTATTAATATTAAATCATACGGGGATCAATATATTATGCATTTGCAGCATTTTGATGGCAAAACTATTAAGGAATTAGAAAATGAATTTTCAGATTTTTTTAACGAATTGAAAAATGTGGAATTTATCCATTTAGATACAAAAAACAACAAACAACAAAAATTTTTTAAAGAGTCAATCCGTTTAAAATCCAAAGAATTTGCTCATAAATTTTCGGATACGGCTTTGATTTTCACTCCCAATGCTTTTAATAGAAGTGCCTATGTGCCACCGCGTATAAGTGAAAAAAAATACCCTTTTGTTATCAACCGAGGATATAAAGACGAAGATGTTTATACTATAAATATACCTGCTAATTATACCTTTATAGATTTACCGGAGAGTGTAGATTTACAAACGGATTTTGGTAGTTATCATTTATCTTATCGTAAAATCACTCCTAATAAAATTAAATACCACAGAATTTTTATTTTAAAACAGGGGTTTTTCCCAAAAGCATCATATACAAAATATCGTAAATTTAGAAAGAAAATTAAAAAGTTAGATAAACAAAAATTATTAATCAACAAAAAAACATTTAAATGATTTTATTATGAAAACAAATTTATTTCTCTTCTTTTTTATTGTAACTATCTTTTTTTCCAGCGCTCAAAAATATAAATTCGGTAAAGTATCCAAAACCGAACTCAGAGAAAAAAAATGTCCGATAGACACAACTGCCAATGCTTGTATTCTTTATAAAGGAAGAAAAACTTTTTTTGAGTTTGATAAAGACAAAGGTTTTATAATTAAAGAAGAACATTTTGTAAGATTAAAAATATATACTAAAGAAGGTTTTGAATATGCTACAGAAGAGATACCAACTTATCACACGTCTTTTAAAAGAGAACAAGTAACTTATATAAAAGGTTATACATATAATTTGGTAAACGGTAAAATCATTAAAACAAAACTCAGTAAAAAAAATATTTATAAAGAAAAAACTACTGACAACATTACTACGGTTAAATTTACAATGCCTAATTTAAAACCGGGCTCAGTGGTTGAATGGAAATATACATTTTATTCACCTTTTATTACAGAGTTAAATGATGTTGTTTTGCAATACGACATACCGGCAAAAAAAATACATGCCAGCATTTATATCCCCGAATTTTTTAAATATCGTCCATACCAAAAGGGATTCTTGCCTATAAATGTTCAAAAATCTATAAGCTCAAATTCTATAAATGTAGTGCAAAAAAGTAGGGATGGTACCATGTTAAAAGAAACAAATTTTTATTATGGTAGTCTTGATTATGTTGATAATGTGCAAGATATAGATATGAACAATGTGCCGGCTTTAAGAGATGAACCTTATGCAGGTAACATAAATAATTATAGATCTGCTTTATTGTATGAATTAGTCTCATATAAATTTCCAAACACTATTAGAAACGATTTTGCAGTATCATGGGAAGATGTAGTAAATGAGACTTACAGTTCATTTAAATTTGGTGAACAACTAAAAAAGCGGAAATATTTCAAAAAAGATATTGAGACTTTAAAAAATATATCCGATCCAAGTCAAAAATTAGTAGCGGTTTTTGAGTTTGCCAAACAAAAAATCAAATGGAATAAGAAAAAAGATTATTTAGTAGACAAAGGGGTCGTCAGAGCTTATAAAGATGGCGTAGGTAATGTAGCAGAGGTCAATTTGAATTTGATTAATCTGTTGAACGCGGCCGGGTTAGAAGCTTATCCTGTATTGGTTAGTACTGTAAAACATGGTATTCCGTTGTTTGCAACTCGAACTGGTTTTAATTATGTCATTGCTGCAGTCAATTTAAACGGTAAACGATATTTACTTGATGCCACCGACCCTCTGGCACAACCAAACTTATTGCCCGAAAGAGCTTTAAATTTTCAAGGTCGTTTGATTTATAAGGATGGCCGTTCTGAAATAATACCGCTGTTCTCAAATAATTTTAGTTCTAAAATAACCAAAATAAATTATACTATTAAAGATGATGAAATAACCGGTTTTGCAAGAAGTTTAATGGATAATTACTACGCGTATTTTTATAGAAAAGCTTTAAAAGGCCAAACCAGTGAAGAAAATCTGAAAAAATCATTGCAAAACAAATATGAAAATATTGATTTGATTGTTACAAGAGTTAAAAACATTGACAATCTTTATAAAAAAATTAAAGAAACCGTTAAATTTGAAACGGATGAATATCTAGAGGAAATATCAGGAAAAATATTTGTTAGTCCTCTTTTAGAATGGAATTTTGATGAAAACAACCCTTTTAAAAGCAAAGAGCGAAAATTTCCTGTATTTTTTAATTATCCGCGTATACAGGCTTTGGAAATTACTTTTACAGTGCCTGATGACTACGAAGTGATCAGTTTACCAAAAGCCAATCAATATTCTTTTGGCAATAATGAAGGTAGTTATAATTATTCTATAGAGCAAAAAGGTAATAATATTGTAATTAAAACGACATATATTATTAATACACCTATTGTGGCTCCAAGTAGCTATCAAGCTTTGAGAGATTTTATAGACAAAATTTTAAAAAAGCAACAGGAAAAAATAGTTCTAAAGAAGAAATCTTAACCAAATATAATTTCACTTTTACTGTCAAAAAAAGAGGCTGTATTTTTAACAGCCTCTCTTATAATTTGTCGAATTGGGATTATTTCAAGATAATTTTTTTATACAATTCTTTACCTCCGGACTTTACATGCAAGATATATATGCCGGAAGCCAAACTGCCGGTATAAATATGGTTTTGATCGGGCTTTAAAGTAACTTCTTTAACTTTTTGACCGGTTAAATTAAACAAATTGACATGTGCTACATATTTACTGTCAATAATAATAGTATGACGGTGTGCCGTGGAAATAACAATGTCACTTTTGTTAAAAGTATTAATAGCACCCGCACCGGGATCGTAGCGGTAGGTAAAGTTGGTGACACCTATGATTGAATTATCATTGGCATTATAAATAGTCAATTTCAATTCATAATCTTTAGGGTAGTTGGTAAAATTACCATTTTCAGTATGTGTAAAATCAATCCAATCACTGGCGGTAGATTCCCCGGGTTGTAAATATTGATTATTATTAGCATTACTATCATAAGTTTGTCCGTTATCCATTCTAAAATAGCAATTGCCACCACCATGAAAACCAAAACAAAAGCTCATTTCGCTGCCGTCGGTATTTATAATGTTCAATACTTCAAGCGTTGCTTTAAAAGGCACCGAAGAGTTGTTGGTAATTATTAAGTTAGTTGTAAAATGATTGTTACTCACTGTGATTACATCACCATCATTGAGGTTATTACCGGTATCTTCATTTAAAATAGTATAGGATTGTTGCGCATTTAATGCCGTACCCACCAAAAAAACAAAAAATAATAAAAGTTTTTTCATATGTTATGAATTTAATTACCAAAGATACAAATATTTTTTTAAATAAAAAG
>Ga0256834_1001977_pt1 | contig 13341 bp, 8 predicted proteins | sample 4281140metaG_FD_190536 | JGI IMG/M metagenome (GOLD analysis project Ga0256834, IMG submission 190536) | Hydrothermal vent microbial communities from East Pacific Rise, Pacific Ocean - 4281-140 | ecosystem: Environmental > Aquatic > Marine > Hydrothermal vents | place: Pacific Ocean: East Pacific... | reverse complement strand
ACTTTAGTATTTTAAAGTACGCTTGTAAAAATAATAAAGGTGTCACGCTTAAAAAGCGTGATGCCTTGATTTATAAAAATACGGGCGTAGCTCAGTTGGTAGAGCACTGGTCTCCAACACCAGGTGTCGGGAGTTCGAGTCTCTCCGCCCGTGCTTTAAAAATAAAGTATTCCTTTAGAATATTTAAAATTAAAAGAATAATAATTATGGGAATTGTAAATTATATCAAAGAATCATTTAGAGAATTAAATAATGAAGTTACTTGGATATCTTTAAATGAAGGACAAAAATCAACTATATTAGTAGTTGTGTTTACCATAATTTTTTCTTTAGCCATATTTGTAACAGATAAATTTTTTCAAACTCTGTTAGACGGGTTTTATAATTTTATAAATTAAAAACCACTATGGCTGAGTCAGTAAAAAATTGGTACGTAGTAAGAGCAATAGGCGGTAAAGAGAATAAAGTTAAATCTTATATCGAAAATGAAATTGCTCGTTTAGGATTGTCAGATTTTGTAGAAGAAATCTTAGTTCCAACACAAAAAGTAATTCAAATACGTAAAGGGAAAAAATATAATATTGAAAAACCATATTTTCCTGGATATATTATGGTGAAAGCAAACCTTAGTGGTGAAGTGCCTCACGTTATTAAATCGGTTACTGGTGTAATTGGTTTTTTAGGTGAAGTAAAAGGAGGAGATCCTGTTCCATTAAGAAAAGCAGAAGTAAACAGAATGTTAGGTAAAGTTGATGAACTAGCAATTCAGAATGAAAATGTAGTTATACCTTATATAGTAGGTGAAACTGTAAAAGTTGTAGATGGACCATTCAACGGATTTGATGGTGTTATCGAAAAAATTAATGAAGAAAAACGCAAACTTGAAGTAATGGTAAAAATCTTTGGAAGAAGAACACCATTAGAATTAAGTTATATGCAAGTTAATAAAGTATCATAAATGTTACATGATTAGATGATTTCTTCGCTTCCATTGAAGAAAGAATCAAATTTAAACTATTAAATAATGGCAAAAGAAGTTAGTAAGGTAGTAAAATTACAAGTTCGTGGAGGCGCAGCAAACCCTTCACCTCCTGTAGGACCTGCTCTTGGTGCTGCTGGTGTTAATATCATGGAGTTCTGTAAGCAATTTAATGCTAGAACTCAAGATAAACAAGGTAAAGTATTGCCTGTTGCAATTACAGTTTATACAGATAAATCATTCGATTTTGTTGTAAAAACTCCACCTGCAGCGGTTCAATTACTTGAAGCAGCTAAGATCAAAAAAGGTTCAGGAGAACCAAATCGTAATAAGGTAGCAAGTGTTACTTGGGATCAAATAAGAAAAATAGCAGAAGACAAAATGGTTGATTTAAACGCATTTAAGGTTGAATCTGCTATGCTTATGATTGCAGGTACTGCTCGTTCAATGGGTTTAACAGTTAAAGGAGAAGCTCCAGTTAAATAATCGATATGGCAAAAGTAACTAAAAAACAAAAAGAATCTAGAGCAAAAGTTGATAGCAATAAAGTGTATACTTTAAGCGAAGCTTCTGCATTAGTAAAAGAAATTTCTAATATGAAATTTGATGCATCTATTGATTTAGCAATACGTTTAGGAGTTGATCCTCGTAAAGCAGATCAAATGGTTCGTGGTGTAGTAACATTACCACACGGAACAGGTAAAGATGTTAAAGTTTTAGCATTAGTAACTCCAGATAAAGAAGCAGATGCTAAAGCAGCAGGTGCTGATTATGTTGGATTAGACGAATACCTTCAAAAAATTAAAGGAGGATGGACAGATGTTGACGTAATTGTAACTATGCCAAGTGTAATGGGAAAATTAGGTCCTTTAGGTCGTATTTTAGGACCAAGAGGTTTAATGCCTAACCCAAAAACAGGTACAGTAACAATGGACGTTGCTAAAGCAGTAGCAGCAGTAAAAGCTGGTAAAATTGATTTTAAAGTTGATAAAACAGGTATAGTTCATGCAGCAATCGGTAAAGCATCTTTTGATGTTTTAAAGATTCAAGAAAATGCAAATGAATTATTAGAAACAATTTACAAATTAAAACCAACTGCGGCGAAAGGAACTTATGTAAAGAGCATTTTTATGTCAAGTACTATGAGTCCTAGCATACAGATTGAATCTAAATCAGTTTAATCGAAGTTAAATATATACATTATGACTAGAGAAGAAAAATCAGCAGTAATAGAAAATTTGACAGGCACTTTAACTGAAAATAGTATCATCTATTTAGCAGACATCTCAGGATTAGATGCATTAACAACATCTAACTTAAGAAGAGCTTGTTTCAAAGCTAATGTAAAATTAGCAGTTGTTAAAAATACGTTGCTTGCAAAAGCAATGGAAAAAGCGGATAAAGACTTTGGGGATTTACCAAGTACTTTAAAAGGTAATACTTCTATTCTAATTTCTGAAACAGGTAATGCGCCTGCAAAAGTAATTAAAGAGTTTAGAAAAAAATCTGACAAACCAGTTCTTAAAGGAGCTTTTGTTGAAGAAGCAATCTATATTGGCGATGATCAATTAGATGCTTTAGTAAGCATTAAATCTAAAGAAGAAGTTATCGGAGATATTATTACCTTATTACAATCACCTGCTAAGAATGTTATTTCAGCATTACAATCAGGAGGTTCTAAATTGTCAGGTATCTTAAAAACTTTATCTGAAAAATAATAAACACACAATAAACTAAATAATAAAAATTTAAAATTTAATTAAAATGGCAGAATTAAAAGATTTCGCAGAACAATTAGTTAACTTATCAGTAAAAGATGTTAACGAATTAGCAAATATATTAAAAGATGAGTACGGTATCGAACCAGCAGCAGCTGCAGTAGTAGCAGGTCCAGCAGCAGGTGGAGATGCAGGTGCAGCAGAAGAAAAAACTGAATTTGATGTAATCTTAAAAGCAGCAGGTGGTTCTAAATTAGCAGTTGTAAAATTAGTTAAGGAATTAACTGGTTTAGGATTAAAAGAAGCTAAAGGAATTGTAGATAGCGCACCAGCACCAATTAAAGAAGGTGTAACTAAAGATGAGGCTGAAGGTCTTAAAAAATCTTTAGAAGAAGCAGGAGCAGAAGTAGAACTTAAATAAGTTTTTACTTTGTCCCAAACCTAAATTATTGGGGCACAAAAATAAAGGTTTAGGTCTTTCGAAATACTCGAAACGACCTAAACCATTTTGCGTATATAGTCAAAAGGTACTTTTTGATTATGTATTTTAAGTTTTAAAGTATCGAAATATTTTCACATTTAAAAATTTCTTCATTTGGCAACAACACAAACTACCGAAAGATTAAATTTCGCATCAGCGAAAAAAATAATGGAATATCCGGATTTTTTAGATATTCAAGTAAAATCATTTCAAGACTTTTTCCAGTTAGAGACAAAAGCAGACGAAAGAGAAAATGAAGGTTTATACAAAACATTTACGGATATATTTCCGATAACGGATACACGTAATAACTTTGTATTAGAGTTTATTGATTACTTCGTTGATCCACCAAGATACTCTATTCAAGAGTGTATCGAGAGAGGATTGACACATTCAGTGCCTTTAAAAGCACGATTAAAATTATATTGTACCGATCCAGAACATGAAGATTTTGAAACAATAGTTCAAGATGTTTATTTGGGTACAATACCATACATGACGCATAGTGGTACTTTTATCATTAATGGGGCAGAAAGAGTTGTGGTTTCACAATTACATAGATCACCTGGTGTTTTCTTTGGACAATCTTTCCATGCAAATGGTACAAAATTATATTCAGCAAGAGTAATTCCTTTTAAAGGTTCTTGGATTGAATTTGCTACCGATATCAATCACGTAATGTATGCGTATATCGATAGAAAGAAAAAATTACCTGTTACTACGTTATTTAGAGCAATTGGATACGAAAGAGATAAAGACATTTTAGAAATGTTTGATTTATCCGATGAAATTAGAGTTTCTAAATCTGGTCTTAAAAAAGTTTTAGGACGTAAATTAGCAGCAAGAGTATTAAAAACATGGTTTGAAGATTTTGTTGATGAGGATACTGGTGAAGTAGTGTCTATTGAACGTAACGAAATCGTTTTAGATCGTGAAACTATTTTAGAAAAAGACCATATAGATGAAATTATAGAATCTGGTTCTAAAACAATTTTATTGCATAAAGAAGATAATGAATCTCAAGATTATGCAATTATTCATAATACATTACAAAAAGATCCTACAAATTCCGAAAAAGAAGCTGTAGAACATATATATAGACAATTAAGAAACGCTGAACCGCCAGATTTTGAAACTGCAAAAGGAGTAATAAATAAATTATTTTTCTCTGAGCAGCGTTATAATTTAGGTGAAGTTGGTCGTTATAGAATGAACAAACGTTTAGGTCTAGATGAACCAATCGATCAGAAAGTATTGACTAAAAATGATATTATTACGATTATCAAAAACTTAATCCAATTAGTTAACTCTAAGGCAGAAGTTGATGATATCGATCACTTATCTAATCGTCGTGTTAGAACAGTTGGTGAACAATTAGCATCTCAATTTGGTGTTGGTCTTTCAAGAATGGCTCGTACTATTCGTGAGAGAATGAATGTTCGTGATAATGAGGTATTTACACCTATTGATTTGATTAATGCGAAGACATTATCTTCGGTAATTAATTCATTTTTTGGAACAAATCAATTATCTCAATTTATGGATCAAACAAATCCATTAGCAGAGATTACACATAAACGTCGTTTATCGGCTTTAGGACCTGGAGGTTTATCTAGAGAAAGAGCAGGATTCGAGGTTCGTGATGTTCACTATACACATTATGGAAGACTTTGTCCTATTGAAACGCCAGAGGGACCAAATATTGGTTTGATTTCTTCACTTTCGGTTTATGCAAAAGTGAATTATTTAGGTTTCTTAGAAACACCTTATCGTAAAGTAGATGACGGAAAAGTAGATTTATTGAATGATCCAATTTATTTATCTGCGGAAGAAGAAGAAGGTCAAAAAATAGCACAATCTAATTTAGAATTAACCGATGAAGGAGCAATTGTCTTAGACAGAGTTGTAGCTCGTGAAGAAGGTGATTTCCCTGTAGTAGATCCATCAGTAATAAATTATATGGATGTTTCTCCAAATCAGATTTCATCTATTTCGGCATCTTTAATTCCATTCTTGGAACATGATGATGCGAATAGAGCATTAATGGGATCAAACATGATGCGTCAGGCAGTACCTTTAATGAGACCACAAGCACCAATTGTTGGTACAGGTTTAGAAAGACGTGTTGCAAAAGATTCAAGAATATTAATGAATGCAAAAGGTGCTGGTACAGTAACTTATGTAGATTCAAATCATATTACGATTAAATATAAACGTACTGCAAACGAAAAAGTAGTAAGTTTTGATGAAGATTCAGTAACCTACAACTTAATTAAGTTTAGAAAAACGAATCAAGGTACTTGTATTAATCTACATCCAATTGTTAAAAAAGGAGATAAAGTAGAAGAAGGTCAAGTATTATGTGAAGGTTATGCAACCGAACAAGGTGAATTAGCATTAGGTATTAATATGAAAGTGGCATTTATGCCATGGAAAGGATATAACTTTGAGGATGCAATTGTAATTTCTGAAAAAGTGGTTCGTAATGATATTTTTACTTCTATACATATAGATGAGTACTCGTTAGATGTTAGAGATACAAAATTAGGAGCAGAAGAACTAACAAATGATATACCAAATGTTAGTGAAGAAGCAACTAAAAATCTAGACGAAAACGGAATGATTCGTATTGGTGCAGAGGTAAAACCTGGTGATATTCTTATCGGGAAAATTACACCAAAAGGTGAATCTGATCCAACACCAGAAGAAAAATTATTACGTGCAATCTTTGGTGATAATGCAGGTGATGTAAAAGATGCTTCTTTAAAAGCGTCTCCTTCATTAAGAGGTATTGTTGTGGATAAGAAATTATTCAAAAGAGTACTTAAAGATAAAGCGAAAAGAGTACAAGACAAACAAGATATTTCAGATTTAGAAGTAAAATTTAATAAAAGATTTGAAGATTTAAGAGAGGTTTTAGTAGATAAATTATTCTCACTAATTAACGGTAAAACATCGCAAGGTGTAGCTAATGATTTAGGAGAGGAAATACTTCCAAAAGGTAAAAAGTTTACTTTAAAAATGTTAAATACGGTTCAAGATTTTGAACATTTAACTAAAGGTAAGTGGACAACCGATGTTAAATTAAATAATTTAGTTGGTAGATTAATTCACAATTATAAAATTAAAGTGAATGATTTACAAGGTGCATTACGTAGAGCAAAATTCGCAATTACTGTTGGTGATGAATTACCTCCAGGAATTTTAAAATTAGCTAAAATCTATGTTGCTAAAAAGCGTAAATTAAAAGTAGGTGATAAAATGGCGGGTCGTCATGGTAATAAAGGTATTGTTGCAAGAATTGTTCGTGCAGAAGATATGCCTTTCTTAGAAGACGGAACTCCAGTAGATATTGTATTAAACCCACTAGGTGTACCATCGCGTATGAATATTGGTCAAATTTATGAAACTGTTCTTGGTTGGGCAGGTCAAGAATTAGGCAAAACATATGCAACGCCAATTTTTGATGGTGCTACCTTAGATGAAATTACAGAAATCACAAAAAGTGCAAATGTCCCAGAATTCGGTCATACTTATTTATACGATGGAGGAACAGGAGAACGTTTCGATCAACCAGCAACAGTTGGTATAATTTATATGATTAAGTTAGGTCATATGATTGAAGATAAAATGCATGCACGTTCAATAGGACCATATTCATTAATTACGCAACAACCACTTGGTGGTAAAGCACAATTTGGTGGACAACGTTTTGGTGAGATGGAAGTATGGGCTTTAGAAGCATATGGTGCTTCTGCTACATTAAGAGAAATATTAACCGTAAAATCGGATGATGTTTTAGGTAGAGCAAAAACATATGAATCTATTGTTAAAGGTGAAGCAATGCCTGAACCAGGATTACCAGAATCATTTAATGTATTAATGCATGAATTGAAAGGTTTAGCATTAGATATGAGATTAGAAGATGAAAATGGAATGGATATTAACGAGAATAAAAACTAGAATTCAGTTTGCAGTATTCAGTAAGCAGTGTTCAGTAATTAGTCTATGAATGACTAACTAAACATTACCACTAAAGACTAAAGACCAAAGACTAAAGACTAAACAAAATGGCAAGACAAAATAAAAAATATACCGTTAAAAAATTTAATAGAATTTCTATTGGTTTATCATCACCAGAAAAGATCTTAAAAGCATCTAGAGGTGAAGTTTTGAAACCAGAAACTATTAATTATCGTACACACAAACCAGAAAGAAATGGATTGTTTTGTGAACGTATTTTTGGACCAATAAAAGATTTTGAATGTGCTTGTGGTAAGTACAAACGCATACGTTATAAAGGAATTATTTGTGACCGTTGTGGTGTTGAAGTTACCGAGAAAAAAGTACGTAGAGATAGAGTTGGTCATATAGATTTAGTTGTGCCAGTAGCACATATTTGGTACTTTAGATCATTGCCAAATAAAATGGGATACCTTTTAGGATTACCATCTAAGAAATTAGATATGATCATTTACTACGAACGTTATGTAGTAATTCAAGCAGGTATTGCTAAAGATAAAGAAGGAGAACCTTTACATAGATTAGATTTTTTAACGGAAGAAGAATATTTAGATATATTAGATTCAGTTCCACAAGAAAATCAATATTTAGATGATAATGATCCAGATAAGTTCATCGCAAAAATGGGTGCAGCTTGTTTAAAAGATTTATTAGCAAGATTAGACTTAGATACTTTGTCTTACGAATTAAGACACAAAGCAAATACAGAAACGTCTAAACAACGTAAAACAGAAGCATTAAAAAGATTAAATGTTGTAGAAGCGTTTAGAGATGCAGCTAAAAATAGAGAGAACAGACCTGAGTGGATGATTATTGATGTTGTACCAGTAATTCCACCAGAATTAAGACCATTAGTACCTTTAGATGGTGGCCGTTTTGCAACGTCAGATTTAAATGATTTATATCGTAGAGTAATTATACGTAACAATCGTTTAAAAAGATTAGTAGAAATTAAAGCACCAGAGGTTATTTTACGTAATGAAAAACGTATGTTACAAGAATCAGTAGATTCATTATTTGATAACACACGTAAATCATCTGCAGTAAAAACACAATCTAACAGACCTTTAAAATCGTTATCCGATTCATTAAAAGGTAAACAAGGTCGTTTCCGTCAAAATTTATTAGGAAAACGTGTGGATTATTCTGCTCGTTCTGTAATTGTTGTAGGACCAAATTTAAAATTATACGAATGCGGTATCCCTAAAGATATGGCAGCAGAATTATACAAACCTTTCGTTATTAGAAAATTAATTGAAAGAGGTATTGTAAAAACAGTAAAATCAGCAAAGAAAATTATAGATAGAAGAGAACCTGTTGTTTGGGATATTTTAGAAAACATATTAAAAGGGCATCCTATTTTATTAAATCGTGCTCCTACACTTCACCGTTTAGGTATACAAGCATTTCAACCAAAATTAATTGAAGGTAAAGCGATTAGATTACATCCATTAGTGTGTACAGCATTTAATGCCGATTTTGATGGAGATCAAATGGCAGTGCATTTACCACTTGGACCTGAAGCAATATTAGAATCTCAACTTTTAATGTTAGCATCACATAATATTTTAAATCCTGCAAACGGATCACCAATTACTGTACCTTCACAGGATATGGTTTTAGGATTATATTATATGACTAAGGAAAGAGTTTCTACTAAAAAAGTAAAAATTAAAGGAGAAGGAATTACATTCTATTCACCTGAAGAAGTAACTATTGCATTCAACGAAGGTAAAGTTGCATTAAATGCAATGATTAAAGTAAGAACGCATGATATTGAAGATGGTAAAGCAGTAACTAAATTAATTAAAACTACGGTTGGTCGTGTTTTATTTAATGAAGTTGTGCCAAAAGAAGCTGGTTATATTAATGAAGTATTAACTAAAAAATCTTTAAGAGATATTATTGGTGATATACTTAAAGTAACCGATGTACCTACAATTGGTGAATTTTTAGATAATATTAAAGATATGGGATTCCAGTTTGCTTTTAAAGGCGGTCTGTCATTCAGTTTAGGTGATATTATTATTCCTGAAGAAAAAGCAGGTATGGTTGAAGCAGCACGTAAAGAAGTAGCAGGTATTCAGCAGAGTTATAATATGGGTATGTTAACCAACCAAGAACGTTACAATCAAGTAATTGATATTTGGGGTTCTACCAATAATGAACTTACCGAACTTTCTATGAAACGTTTGCGTGAAGATCAAGCAGGATTTAACTCGGTTTATATGATGCTTGACTCTGGTGCAAGGGGTTCTAAAGAGCAAATTAGACAGTTAACAGGTATGCGTGGTTTGATGGCAAAACCTAAAAAATCTACATCTGGTGGTGGACAAATTATTGAAAATCCGATTTTATCTAACTTTAAGGAAGGTTTATCAATTTTAGAATACTTTATTTCTACGCATGGTGCTCGTAAGGGTCTTGCAGATACGGCATTAAAAACAGCAGATGCGGGTTATTTGACACGTCGTTTGGTAGATGTTTCACAAGATGTTATTGTAAACGAAGTAGATTGTGGTACTTTAAGAGGTTTAGAAGTAACGCCATTAATTAAAAATGATGAAGTTACAGAAACTTTAGGCGAGCGTATTTTTGGTAGATTTACATTAAACGATGTAATAAACCCAAGAACTAACGATGTAATTGTTGATGCAAATACAGAGATTACTCCAGAAATAGTTTCTTTAATAGAAGCAAATGAAATTGAAAGCGTTGAAGTACGTTCTCCATTAACTTGTGAAGCTAAAAGAGGAATTTGTGCTAAATGTTATGGTTATAGTTTATCTACTAATAGCATGGTGCAAAAAGGAGAATCAGTTGGTGTTATTGCAGCACAATCTATTGGTGAACCTGGTACACAGTTAACATTACGTACATTCCACGTTGGTGGTATTGCAGGTAATATTTCGGAAGAAAATAAAATGAGTACCAAATTTGATGGTAGAGTAAGTATTGAAGGATTAAGAACTGTATCTGGTAAAGATAAGGATGATAATAAAGTAGAGATTATTATTTCTAGAACCGCAGAAATTAAAATTTTAGATGCTAAATCAGGTTTAACTTTAAGTAATAATAATTTACCTTATGGAGCACACATTTTTGTAAAAGATGGCGATAAGGTAAAGAAAGAAGCGGTGATTTGTCAATGGGATCCATTTAATGGTGTTATTGTTTCAGAGCATACTGGTAAAGTAGAATTTGAAGGAATTGTTAGAGGAATTAACTTTACTGTTGAAATCGATGAGCAAACTGGTTTCCAAGAAAAAGTAATTACAGAATCTAAAAACAAAAAGGTCATTCCATCTTTATTAATTAAAAATAGTAAAGGCGATGTATTAAGATCTTACAGTTTACCAGTAGGAGCGCATTTATCTATTGAAGAAGGTGATAAGATTGAACTTGGTCAAACACTTGTTAAAATACCTCGTAAAGCAGGTAAAGCAGGTGATATTACGGGTGGTTTACCTCGTGTAACAGAATTATTTGAAGCACGTAACCCATCTAATCCAGCAGCAGTTTCAGAAATTGATGGTGTGGTTTCTTATGGAAAAATTAAAAGAGGTAACAGAGAAGTTATTGTAGAATCTAAATCTGGTTTAATTAAGAAATATTTAGTGAAATTATCTAAACAAATCTTAGTACAAGAAAATGATTTTGTAAAAGCTGGTATGCCTTTATCGGATGGTGCAATTACACCAAATGATATTTTAAATATTCAAGGTCCAGGTAAAGTACAAGAATATATTGTAAACGAAATTCAAGATGTATATCGTTTACAAGGTGTAAAAATTAATGATAAACACTTCGAAGTTGTTGTAAGACAAATGATGCGTAAAGTGAAAATTATTGATTCAGGTGACACTATTTTCTTAGAAAATCAATTAATTCATAAAAATGATTTCATTGAAGTAAATGATGCTATTTTCGGAATGAAAATTGTAGAAGTTGCTGGTGATTCAGAAGATATTAAAGAAGGACAAGTTATTTCTGCTAGACAATTAAGAGATGAAAATTCTAAATTACGTAGAAATGATAAAGCGTTAGTAGAAGCAAGAGATGCAATGCCTGCAACAGCAGAACCTGTATTACAAGGTATTACAAGAGCATCGTTACAGACTAAATCGTTTATTTCCGCAGCATCATTCCAAGAGACAACAAAAGTATTAAATACTGCAGCAGTTAGTGGTAAAATTGATTACTTAGAAGGTTTAAAGGAAAATGTAATTGTTGGTAAGAAAATACCAGCAGGAACAGGAATGCGTGATTATGATCATATAATCGTTGGTTCAAACCAAGAAATTAATGTAGATGCAACATTAGATTAAATGCTTTAGGCAATACGATTTAAGCAATATATTAAACACCTTTCTATTTTTTTAGAAAGGTGTTTTTTTGTTTAACTTGTCCCGTTTGCCTTTATTTTAACAGACTAAATTATTTAAAAATAAAAATTTCAATCCTTTCAACGTTAATATCCGTATGAATGATAACGCTGAAAAGGTTCTAAAAAACAACTGTTTTATCATTACTATTAAATTTAGTGATGGAATTAACTTTTATTGTAAATTTGCAATGATAGATAATTTATAAAATACTAATTTGTTGTAATGTAATAAAAGAGCATACAGCATAAAACCGATATAATGGAAGATAAAAAACAAAAAAAAAATAATCTAAACATACAATTAGATGAAAATATAGCAGAAGGTACTTATGCAAATCTTGCAATAATAAATCATTCTGTGTCAGAATTTGTAGTAGATTTTGTAAATATAATGCCAGGCATACCCAAAGCAAAAGTAAAATCTAGAATTATATTAACACCTCAACATGCAAAGCGTTTTATGAAAGCATTAGCGGAAAATATAAAACGATTTGAAAATGCACATGGTGTTATTAAAGAATTTGAGCAACCAAATATACCTATGAGTTTTGGTCCAACCGGTCAAGCGTAGTTTGTTTAAATTAAACTAAATAACCATAAATGATTCTGTTCTTATAACCAAATTCGGTATATCTATTGTTATATATGAGTTTTTGATAGTTGTAATTTTGTTACAAAAAACACTTACATGTAAGTATTTTATAATTCAAAGAATAATTTTAGTTTTGAAAAACTAACCAATACCTTTTTTATGAAAACAAAAAAATATTTCCTCATTCTATTTTGTGCCTTTACTACTTTATTATTTGCACAATCTATTCAAGAAATAAATTACAATATTTCTGGAGGAACAACAACTTCTTACGACAACCCAGGTACAATTCTATATCCAACAGGATTTGCAAGAGACACTTACAGAACGCCTGTTATTTTTGTACATGGAATTACTGGAACACTTTCTGGATCTTATGAAGCAAATATTGACCAAGTAGAAAACTACAGTCTAAATGTTGCATTTGTTCAATTAAAACCTTTAGGGTCAACGATTGAAAACGGAAAACTTCTAAAAAAAATGATTGATAAAGTTCGTTGGCACTATAATGCAGAAACCGTTAGTATTGTAGCACATAGTAAAGGTGGTTTAGATACCGAAAGAGCATTATATGGTCAAAATCCATACACAAGTAGTAACCTACCAAGTTTTGGTTACGAAAAAGTAGACGGCGTTTATACATTTAGTTCACCAGTTAGAGGCGCAAGAGTTGCAGATCTTGGCGCAACACTTTCTTGGTTTTCTGGACTTACTTGGGCTGTTATGTGGTACACAAACGGATCTTCATTAACAAGCGGAACAGTAAATTCATTTCATAACTGGGCAAGAGGTTGGCGAATAAATTCTAACGGAACATTTAAAAATTATTACAATCAAAATGGAGCTTCTTATAGTAGAATAAATATGAGTGAAGATAATACTACACGTTGGTGGGCACACCAATCTAATGATGAATGTTATGATGATGTTTGGTATTATTGTTATATTGGTAGACCTTTTCACCATTCAGTTGGTGCATATTTAGATGCTTATTGGGAATGGGATTGGTTCAACTCAGGTTGGAGAAACTGGCATTCTAATAGTGACGGTTTTATTTCGGAATATAGAGCAAAAAGATATGCAAATACAAATTCTAACCCTAGATTAACTCCAGGAGCAGGAGATTCTAATTACAGAACAATGCGTGATGCAAATCATTCT
>Ga0256834_1001976_pt1 | contig 13344 bp, 10 predicted proteins | sample 4281140metaG_FD_190536 | JGI IMG/M metagenome (GOLD analysis project Ga0256834, IMG submission 190536) | Hydrothermal vent microbial communities from East Pacific Rise, Pacific Ocean - 4281-140 | ecosystem: Environmental > Aquatic > Marine > Hydrothermal vents | place: Pacific Ocean: East... | reverse complement strand
GTATCAAGCGTAGCTTGATCTTGTCCGCTTTCAATCAGGTCGGAAATACCGTCGTTGTCGGAGTCTAAATCTCTACAATTTTGAATACCATCACCATCGGTATCTTGTGCTGTTTTTATACTGATATTATAAAAAGCAAAATCATCGTTAGGGTCATTTCCTGCCGGGTCCGTGGTTGTTGCATCTAAATAGAGTTCTAAATTACCTGTTGGAGCAACATTAGAAGGCAGTTGAATAATCCAATCGGAAATCGGTTCATCAGCACCATTTCTATCATCGATAGGCATGGTTGATAAATTACCGCTTGCACCATTCATATAAGTTACGGTTGCCGTTTCAGGTGAAGTATTTGCATTGCCCGTAGCTATACGTGCATAGGTTGTGCCCGAAATACGCACTTCCAAGAAACTTTCGGCAGATGTATTTTGTGGCAAACCTGTCAAAGGTTTCATCCGAATATGAATTTGAGCCGCACCTATTCCACAGGTCATATTTAAGTCCGCAACAGACTGATACATAGTTTGTTGCACTTCATTTGACATTTCGACATAAGGCACGGAAGAATCTACCCATACCGTACTGTTGTCAATAGTCCAACCGGGCAAATTATTGGTACTACCTGTTCCGGGATTATTGGCAAAGTCGCCATTTTCAACTTGCTCTTGTTCGCCTTCCTGTGTATCAATAATTCCGTCATTATCATCATCTATATCAACGTCGTCGGCTATACCGTCGTTGTCGTTATCAGGCACTGTTACAGTCAAATCCACATTGGCTGTATCACAAACGGTATTATCGGCTGTAAGGCATATTTGATAGGTTAAGGTATAATTGCCTGCGAGTGCAGTTGCGGGTATATTGATGGTTCCGTCGGTATTGATGGTAACTCCGGTCAATCCGCCGTCGGCTGTTATAGCAATATTGTCATCTATCAAGGCATCGGTAGCCGGTGTGGTACCGTCGGCGTCGTCATTGGTAAATACGGTAGGGGTTGTACCACCTGCCGCAACTGGCGTTCCTGTAAAATCGTCATCGTTGGCTGTAATGGTAGCAACGGGTGCTGCAGCCGGATCCATACAATTGGGCACACCGTCGTTGTCCAAATCTCTGTCAAGTTGAGGAATTACAGGATTGATAGCGGGGTATAAACCACATGAAAAACTAGCATCGTCACCTGCTTTTTGACAGATATCACCATTTTCTTTAATGATTAAATTTCTACTCGAATACATGGCTACCGGTGTATTGGTATCGATGCCGGGCGCTAATGTCGGCAAGGTAACCGGCGAGGCACTGCCATCGACTATACCCCACAAATAAAGTTTACCGGTATTGTCAATGGCTCCTATTTGGTTACCATTGCCATCGAGATAAACAATATTGGATAAATCGCCTGAACCGGAAGGGTCTTTTACATTAATCCAAGTGGTGGTTTGTTGTGTTCCGGATGATGAACCGATACCGAGGTATCCGTAATAGGTGCTTGATTGTCCTTGGTTGGCTCCCAACACATATACTTTACCGTCGGTTCCTACTATATAATAGGTTGTTTGATTGGAAGCCACAGAAGCAACGTCATAAGCTCGGATGGTTACACCGGCTGGCAATGTCATTTGTACCGGATATCTTTGAAAATCAATCATAGCCGAGCCATCGCCTTTGAAAATTTTTTGTCCCCAAGTATAAAGGTCGCCGTTGGTATCACGGGCTACGATTACATCGGGACCGGTTATATTTCCGTTGGCTGAATGGGAACTAAAAGAGAAGTCTTTGGCAATAAAGGGAGCACCCGAACTATCTTTTTGGACCATTTTCCAATTAAAATGTTGTTCGGGAGCAGTATATCCGCTGGGGGTTGTATAATCGGGATTGGTTCCCATTTTTCCAAATTGTTCTGCGACAAACAATTTACCGTCATAAGTTTGAATAACGGTTGCGCCCTCATCTGATTGCATACATTTGACATCACTGGGCAAAACACCTATGGGTAAAGGTATTTGATGAAAACCACCGGATGGCACCATGTGTTGGGGTAAGGCATTTCGTGTTCCTCCTCCTTCATACAGACCATATTCGGTTAAAATTACGAACTGCGAAGCCAAAGCTTCCAAACCTTCGAGAGCTGTATAAGAAGATTTTAATATTTTACCTTTATAAGTATATCCGTTTGCCGGAGAAATCTCTCTATAATTATTATCAAGTTTTACATAGTATTTACCGTTTTGGTCAAGGATTAAAAAGCCTTGCACCGAGCCGTTGGCACCACCAGCTGCCGCCGTGCCTTGGTAGGACATACAACCGGTACAACCTTCTTCGGCATTGGACATACCGTCGCCATCCATATCTTCGTCCATATAGTTGGGCACGCCGTCCGCATCAAGGTCACACAACGGTCCATAATTATTAGGGTCATTACATTGCGAAGCAACCGCTCCTCTTATAATGGTTTCGTCAATGGCATCGGCGTAAGTAATTGTATAATTTACGGTGCCGTCGCCGTCGGGGTCCACGCTGGGTGAAAGCCCGTCGGCATCACCGTTTACATCGGTAAATTGGAAATTGGGGGTCAAATCGGTAGTAGCCCCCGCTTCGAAAGCATCGGATAGTCCGTCGCCGTCCGAATCCAAATCCAAGCTATTGGGAATACCGTCGCCGTCTCTATCACAAGAAGAGACTGATGCTAAATCAAAATTAAATTCGGTTAAATAGTTTGAAGTCAAACTACCCGAAAGACCTTGAATTTTATAGTATTTATAAATAGCCGTATTGTTTAACGGAATAATATCTTGTGTTGAACTGGCAGGTGTAAAATTATTAGATACTGCCGTCCAAGTTTTATCATCATTGGAGGCATATACTCTTAGTTGTGAGCCACCATTAAAGATACTACCATACGAAGGGTGATAACTTATACGAATAGCAGAAAGGGCCACGGGGTCAAAAAATTCGAAGTGCATAAAGACCCTGTTAGCCAAAGCCGAGTTGGCTGCAGGATACAATCGTTCGTCACTGGTGTTACCATCTAAGGCTGTAACATATCCGTGTGGTTCCGTATTGGGGTGCCACACATAAAAGTTACATTCGCTTGACAGCAATATTCTGCTTTTGTCAATCGACATGTTATCACACATATCATTTTCGACCGTATCGGGGATACCGTCATTATCGTCGTCCAAATCCACCGAGTCGAGTATTCCGTCACCGTCGGTGTCTTGCGCATAAACGGCATTTACTTGTGTAAACGCCAAACCTAAAAACAAGAATAAAGTCATTAAAAACTTTAAACTCCTAATCGTAGGTTTTTCTTTTTGATTGTAATAATCTTTCATAGTTATTATTTTGATTTATTGATTTAATAATTAATTGAACATACATGACACAATACATTTTCATTACAAAAAGATATATTTTTTTTGCAACGAAAATATTTGCGCTATTGTAAATGAAATACAAACCTCTGTATAAAGAAAGGCAGAAATGTAATTTTACGTCATAAAAATACTTTTAAGTTAGTTTTAATATTGGTTTAACAACACTATCGACAGTAAAAGCCGAAACACAACAAACAAAGCCAATATTATGATATTGACATTATTAATTCACTACATAAAAACCACAAATATCATGGTTAATTATGAACATTTTTATAACTGCTAATATACAGAAAAAAAGATAAAATTATATTTTATGTTAAAATAATATTCAATTTTTGTGTATTTTTCAACAAAATGACTAATAAAGAGTTGTTTCGTAAAATATATTTATCTTTTTTGCAAAATAAAGTGTTATTAAACATTTTTTTAAGTAAATAACATTTTTTATTTAAAATACTAATATTAAAAAGTAAAAAAAGTTACTTATAGATTAAAAACTATTGTCAATCAATCAAAAAAACAAGATGTTACGTTTAAAAAGTGTAAAACAAATATGTTTAAACTCTGGCATAAATCATTTTATGATTGACAACTTTGATATAACAAGACTTTATTTTAATGTGTTATACAATGTTGTTAAATAAATTTAATAAAAATAAGTTAAGGACAAGTCTTGTTTTGGTTTTAATTTTTTATAACTTGCACCGATAAGATTCATGCTTAACCGATAGAAAGCATTAGCCTTTATGAAAGAAAAACAGTCTTACATAAACATATACGGTGCACGTGAGCACAATTTAAAGAACATCGATGTATCGATACCGAGAAAAAAACTTTGTGTTATAACCGGTTTAAGTGGCAGCGGCAAATCGTCATTGGCATTTGATACGATATATGCCGAAGGCCAACGTCGATTTATCGAAACCTTTTCGGCTTATGCCCGTCAATTTTTGGGTGGATTAAATCGTCCCGATGTAGATAAAATAGACGGTTTGTCGCCGGTTATTTCCATTGAACAAAAAACCACCAACAAAAATCCGCGTAGTACGGTAGGCACCATTACCGAGATATATGATTTTTTGCGTTTGCTTTATGCCAAAATAAGCGAAGCTTACTCATACAACACCGGTGAAAAAATGGTAAGTTATACCGAAAAAGAAATATTGGATTTAGTTATACATATATATAATGGTAAAAACATTGCGGTTTTGGCACCTGTGGTAAAATCGCGTAAAGGACATTACAAAGAATTGTTTAGAAATATAGCCAAACAAGGTTATTTGCGGGTGCGTGTAGACGGAGAAATAAGAGAAATAACCCGTGATATGCAATTGGAACGTTATCAAACACATGATATAGAAATATTGATTGACCGGTTGTCTATCAAACAAGGAGTTGAAAAAAGACTGGCTTCCAGTATTGAAACCGCATTGTATCACGGTAAACAAATGTTGATGGTATTGAACGAAAGCACCGGAGAAATAAAGTATTTTAGTCAAAATTTGATGTGTCCGACAACCGGAATTGCTTATCCCATACCCGAGCCCAACAGTTTTTCATACAATTCGCCCAAAGGAGCATGTCCGCATTGTAAAGGATTGGGGGTTGTACAAGAAATTGATATGCAAAAAGTAATTCCCGACGAAAATATTTCAATCAAAAAAGGCGGCATTGCTCCTTTGGGTACCTATAAAAATTCGTGGATTTTTAAACAACTTGAAATCATAGCCAAACGATACGATTTCGGTTTGGATACACCTATCAACAAAATTCCGAAAAAAGCTTTGGAAATAATATTATACGGAGCCGACGAACATTTTGAAGTTTTTTCAAAAAATTTGGGGATTACCCAAAACTACCATTTACAATTTGAAGGCATTGTTCATTTTTTACAACATCAGTTTGAAGCCAATGACAGTCAAAAAATCAGACGTTGGGCAAAAAGTTTTATGACCGAAAAAATTTGTCCCGTATGTGAGGGAAGTCGTATAAAAAAAGAATCGCGATATTTTAAGATAAACGGGAAATCGATCGTTGATTTAGCCCTAATGGACATTGGAGAGTTAGCCGAGTGGTTTGCCGATATTGAACGACATCTAACCGAAAAACAACTCATTATAGGGGGTGAAATCATCAAAGAGATTCGCAATCGAATAGGTTTTATGACCGATGTCGGTTTGGAATATTTATCATTATTTCGGTCGGCAAAATCATTATCGGGCGGCGAATCGCAGCGCATCCGTTTGGCTTCGCAAATAGGCGCCCAACTGGTCAATGTATTGTATGTTTTGGACGAACCAAGCATTGGTTTGCACCAGCGCGACAACAAACGTTTGATACAATCATTGGAACAATTGCGTGATTTGGGCAACACGGTTATCGTAGTTGAACACGATGAAGACATTATGAAAAAAGCCGACCATATCATAGATATGGGACCCTATGCCGGTAAACACGGGGGTGAAATTGTAGCACAAGGAAATTTAGATGAAATAAAAAAAACAAACGGTTTAACCGCCGATTATTTAACCGGACGCAAAAGTATAAAACTACCCGAAAACAGAAGAAAAGGCAACGGAAAAAAAATAGTTTTGAAAGGTGCCGTCGGAAACAACTTAAAAAACGTTACGGTTAGCATACCACTGGGCAATTTGATCTGTGTAACCGGTGTATCGGGAAGCGGCAAATCGACTTTGATAAACGAAACTTTGTATCCTATTTTAAATCGCAAAATATATCGTGCCGTAAAAGAACCTTTGCCATATAAAAGTATCAGCGGCATACAACATATTGACAAAATAATCGACATAGACCAAAGTCCGATAGGCAGAAGCAGTCGCAGTAATCCGGCAACCTATACGGGAGTTTTTCAAGAAATTCGCAATTTGTTTGCCCAAACCCCCGAAGCACAAATACGCGGTTACAAACCCGGACGATTTTCATTTAATGTTAAAGAAGGACGTTGTCCCGTGTGTGAAGGCGCCGGTATTCGCACCATTGAAATGAATTTGTTACCCGACGTACAGGTAACTTGCGAAACCTGTCAAGGCAAACGTTTTGACCGCGAAACTTTGGAAGTTAGATACAAAGGTAAATCGATAGCCGATGTATTGGAAATGACCATTGATGAAGCCGTTGCTTTTTTTGAACCCATACCCAAAATATACCGAAAGCTCAAAACTTTGCAAGACGTAGGCTTGGGTTATTTGACCTTGGGACAACCCGCTCCTACCCTATCGGGTGGTGAAGCTCAACGGGTAAAACTGGCTGCCGAACTATCCAAAAAAGATACCGGAAATACTTTGTATATACTTGACGAACCTACTACGGGATTGCATTTTGAAGACATCAGAATACTGATGGAAGTATTGAACAAACTGGTTGATAAAGGCAATACCGTATTGATTATTGAACACAATATGGACGTTATCAAATTGGCAGATTATATTATCGATTTAGGACCCGAAGGAGGCAAACAAGGCGGTAAAATTATATTTGAAGGAACACCCGAAGACCTGATTAAAAAACAAAAATCTTATACCGGCAGGTTTTTAAAAAAATATTTGCAAACCTAATATCAAAATAAACCGTGTTATACCAAAAAAAGACTAATAAAACGGATTATTTTCTGATAAAGATTTTTTTGTTATATTTTTCGGGATATTTGGGCGTAATATTTTTGTAAAAATCTTCTATTTGCAACATATCCTTTTCAAAATCATCGGTCGGATATATGATTTTGCCTACTCCGGCTTCTTTTTTTGCATAATCCAAATAAGACAACAGAATAGGCAAACCGGTTTCTTTTGCAATATGATAAAATCCTAATCGCCATTTGGGCACGGCACTACGGGTTCCTTCCGCCGGCACAAGCAGTATCAATTCTTTTTCATTATTCAACATATCAACCGAATGTTTAATTAAATTATTGTGTTTTTTGCGATTTACCCAAATAGCGCCTACCCATTTGAGTAACCAATTGACAAGAGGTATTTTTTTAAAATCATCTTTGATAAAAAAACGGGGGCGGTAATCGCCCAACCACAAACCGGGCAACGCATGTATCAAATCCCAGTTGGATGTATGCGGCGCCGCTATCATAACTGCTTTTTTTAATCTGAATTCTTCGGGCACATTGACATGCCAGCCTGTTATAAAATTTACAAACTCGGCTAATATTTTTTTCATAGTTACACTGTTTACTTTGCTCTAACCAATCTTATTTATATCAAACAAAAGAATGATTGTTATACAACAATTGCACTTAAATTTTGCAATTACAAATTAAAGAAATGTTTTGATGATATACAAAAACATATTTATCGGTCAAAAAACACCGTCGTCCAAGAACAAATCCGAATTAAATCCGATTAAATACAATTTTTTTCGGGCACGTGTAAAAGCCGTATAAAGCCAACGCAAATCTTCTTTATTTTGCACGTCAAAACGATAAGGTTGTTCAACAAAAACATTGTTCCACTGTCCGCCTTGCGATTTATGTGCCGTCAAAGCATACGAAAACTTGACTTGCAAGGCATTGAAATATTTGTTTTCTTTTACTTTTCGGTAGCGTTGCCACTTGGTTTTCAAATGTTTAAAATCTTCATTTACAGACAAATACAAATCATTTGTTCTGTTATAAGGCAACGAAGGCGTATCTAAATAAAGCGTATCCAACATAATAACGGCATCAACCGGCGGTTCATCGGGATAATCGACCATACGCAATTTAACTTCGGCAAATCGAAAACCGTATAAATTGACAAACTTATATATTTCGAGCACTTCGACAATATCACCGTTGGCTATAAATCCGGCTTTTGAATCGGGAGGCAACCAATAGTAGTTGTTTTTGACCACCATTAAATAATCACCGGCATCGAGTTCATTATCGCGCAACAATACCCGATTTCTGATTTGTTGGTTATACAAATTTGCCCGCTTGTTGGAACGCACAATTATGGCAGTTTCTTCAAAATTTTGTTCGGCATAAGCCTCTTCAATGGCATCTTGAATATCATAACCGTTTTGAAGTCGAACAAAATCGGTAAAACCGGTGCCGTTAAATTTGATTTTATCGGGATATTCTTGCTCTATTTCCTGTCTGATTTTGGTGGCATTGAACAAAATACCCGAATCGAGACTTTGACGCACAACTTGTTTCAATTCAAAATCGACTACCGGTATATCAAAATTTTGTTGCAGAAAAACGGGGTTTAGTGCCGGGCTTAGTTCAGTACCAATCGGTGGCAGCTGAGCCGTATCGCCTATCAAAATCAATTTGTTGGACGGGTGTGTATAAACAAAAAAAATTAAGTCGGACAAAAGAGAAGCACTGTCAAAAATTGAATCGGTCTGTGATATACCGCTTATCATTGAAGCTTCGTCAACTACAAATACCGTTCGGCGTTGTTTGTTTTTACGTAAAGTAAATTTGAGTTTTCCAAAATTATCGGTTTGGGTATAATACAAATGTCTGTGAACGGTTGAAGCGGGTTGATTGGCATAAGAAGTCATGATTTTGGCAGCTCTACCGGTCGGTGCCAATAATATAAAATTGTACTTTATTTGCCAAAGATTTTGCACCAAAGTACTGACAATACTTGTTTTGCCTGTTCCGGCATAACCTTTTAATACAAAAATTTGCTTTTCGGAAGTTGCCAAAAAATCGGTTAAATTTTGCAATAAAACATATTGTGACGGAGTTATTTCGTAGGGAAACCGATTAACTAAAATAGCGACAAATTGAGCTCGGGTCATAGAAAAAGCTTAGGCAACAAAAATACAAAATCAAATGAGACGGTCGAAAGATATTTTGGGGTTCTCTATTATTTTAGCGGATAATTTACGATGTGCCGAAACTTCGGGAGATGAACTAATACGTCGAGAGATGTTTCATAAGATAGCATTAAAACAAACAGCAATTTTTATAACACCAAAACAATGTATAAAAAGCGACATGCCCTTATTTTGAAAAACCAAAAAAACACGCCTCTAAATAATTTTGGTCTTTTTGATACGTTCTATTTTAAAAACAAAAAAAATTGATGTATATTTGCGCTAGAATAAATCATACACTATGGCTCAAGTAATAATATTATTTATCGTTCTTTTTTTATTGGCATTGTTATTTGCCTATGCAATTGTAAAATATGTTCCGTTAAAATTCAAATGGGTTATCAACTTAATTCTATTGGTTTTGGCACTGTTTTTAGGCAGCAAAATCTACAATTCCATATATGACCCCGTCAAATTTAACAAAGAAAAGGTTAAAAGATACCAAAAAATAGTTGATAGGTTAAAAGACATACGAAATTCGGAATTGGCTCATGCCGAAGTTACCGGCGATTATACCGGTTCGTTTGACAGTTTGGTTCGGTTTATTGACACGGCTCAATTTGTTATTACCCAACAAAGAGATTCAAGTTTTAAAGTTTTTGACAAAATAAAAGGAATAGACGTAGAAAAAGATACCGTTTTAATAGACACATTGGGATTTGTTCCTGTCAAAGACTCTTTATTTAAAGGAGACAACCGTTACAAAGAAATGATGTGGGTGCCCATACCCGGCAAAGAGCATCAAATAAAATTTGAACTCAAACACGGTTATTTAAAAAGAAGTAACGTAAAAATACCCGTTTTTGTCGTCCGTGTTGACAAATCGGAAGTATTGTATGACCAAGATCCCGATTTGGTTGCACAAGAAAAAAATATTCGCAGTACCAAAGAGATAAACGGACCTTATATTCAAGTAGGTTCGTTAGACGAAGTAAACGATTCGGGTAACTGGCCCAAACTTTATGATATAGGTGAAGAACAAAAATAAAAATATTGAAACCAACTCCAAAGAATTGTCCATACTTGTCAGCATGTATGGACTTTCTTTTATGCTCAAAGACAACAAAAACAAAAAGTTTTTTGAATATCTTTTTGCTCCCACGCATACGGTGCAAATTGAAAAAAAATTGCAACAAATCATTGATGAACGCAATATTTTACAAGAAACTTTCAATCAAATTGACATTATCCACCACAACCGTTTAAACACCTTGGTGCCCCAAGAAATTTTCAACCCCGAAACAGCCCGTTCTTTACTGGAAAAAAACATAAAACTGTTGGCTAATGACACCGTTGCCCATGAACCTATCGACACACTTGAAGCCGTTAATATATACGTCCCTTTTGACAAAATAAAAGGCTATCTTAAAGCCAAACAAATAAACGAAAAACACAGTGCCACCATATTTTTACGGCAAATCAAACAAATACGACAACAAAGCGATTTTATGCCGGTTTTTGAAATTTTTCTCAATATTTTTCCGCACGATTTTCAAATTGCCGTTTTTAAAAACGAAAAATTAGAACTGTATAATCATTTTGCTTACGAAAACGAAGATGAATTTTTATACTATTTGTTTTTTGTAACCGAAACCTTGGAAATAAACCAAAACAATATGCACATTTATGTAGCCGGTGTAGATAAATTGGACGAAAACGTTCAAAATTTATCGGATTTTACTTCTAATTATAGTCTCATACCCGAAAAAAATCCCAGTCAAATCAATAATTTTTTATAAATGCATATTCGTATCATTTCGGGCAAATACAAAGGCAGACGTATCAGTGCCCCCAAAAACTTACCCATAAGACCCACTACGGACCGTGCCAAAGAAGCACTGTTTAACATATTACAACATCAAGTATATATCCCCGAACTCAAAATACTCGATTTATTTACCGGAAGCGGAAGTATTGCCTACGAATTTGCATCGAGAGGTGCCCGACACATACATGCTGTCGATAGAAGCTATCCGGTTATCAAATTTGTCAAAAAAACAGCCGAAGAATTTGGTTTTTCCATCAAAACCGTCAAAAAAGACGTATTAAAATTCTTGGAAAACACCCCACACACCTATGATCTTATTTTTGCCGACCCGCCGTATGACTTAGATAAAAATATTCAAAAAAAATTGATTAATTTGATTTTTGAGAAAAAACGCTTAACACCCGACGGTATCTTTATACTGGAACATACGGACAAGATAAATTTTGAAGAAAATCCTTATTTTGCAGAAGCCCGTAAATACGGAAAAAGCATGTTTAGTTTTTTTAAACAAACAAATATCGAACAAAACTAAATGGCTTTCTGCTGTCGATATAATCCAAATCGTATTCATTGGCATAAGCTTCACGCTCAAAAGAAATATTTTTGTAAGCCCGATAAGCACTTCGATAATACAACAATCTTATCAAATATTCCAATCCGTACCAAATAAAAAAGAAAAACCACAACAATTCCTTTTGCTGTTTTAAATGAATATTTTCATGATTGATAAGCACAAAATCGAACTTTAAGCCGGTTTTTTTTAAAATAATAAAAGGATAAATGGTTACCGCACAAAAAGATTTGGCAATCACGCGAGGAAAAATAACAATCATACACAAACTTTTAACAAAATTAGACAATAATTTTAATTATACAATAAACTGGTTAATCTTTTCTTAAAAACATGCAAATTATAACAATATTCTTTAATTTTACCTTACACAAACAAATCATGAAAATATGCAAGAGATAATTAGCACAAACAATGCCAAAATAAAATATCTGGTGCAATTGCAAAAAAAATCGTCATACCGCAAAGCGTTTAAAGAGTTTGTTATTGAAGGCAAACGCGAAATAGAAGCCGCCTTGCGTAACGGGTATCATATTAAAAGAATATTTTTCAATCCCGAACTTTTTGACGAACAAAAACTTTTTGAGCTGCTACAACTATCAAGCGTAAAGATTGAAGTGATAAAAATAAACAAGAATGTTTATAAAAAAATAGCTTACCGGCATTCTACCGAAGGAATCGTAGCGCTGGCAAAAATTAAAGACCACAAACTAACAGATTTTATAACCGGAGCAAATTCTTTGATATTGGTTGCCGAAAACATAGAAAAACCCGGCAATATAGGCGCCATGCTACGCAGCGTTGACGGTGCGGGAGCCACAGGTCTTATTTTGGTAAATCCGTTAAGCGACCTGTATAACCCAAATCTTATACGTTCGAGCATCGGAACCGTATTCAGCACCCAAATAGCAGTTTGTGATTTGAACGAATTAAATTCGTTTATTACCCAAAATCAAATTAACTTATTTGCAGCCGGTCTGCAAAATACCAATATGTATTTTAAAGAAGACTTTACGGGTGCCACTGCCATAGCGGTTGGTTCCGAAGACAAAGGTCTGAGCAATAAAATAAGAGAAATGGCAATAAAATCAATATACATACCCATGCGCGGTCAAACCGATTCGCTCAATGTATCGGTCTCGGCTGCCATTTTGTTATACGAAGCCGTTAAACAACGCCTAAGCACTTAAAACATGAAAATAAAAGCGTTTTTGTATATAATTATTTTTATAACATTACCCTATTCGTGCCTGTCGCCACAAACCGAAAAACATACACAAATACGAGGCAAAATTGTTAATCCGCGCACCGATATGGTAATAATTTCGCGTGATTTTCTCAATTTAAACGCAGACACGCTACCCTTACACTACGAAAACGAAATAAAAGGCAAAGTAAAGTGCCGGCGCGAAGGCTTGTATTTTATTGCAATTTACCCCGAATTTCAAACCATATATCTCAAACCGGGCGATTCGTTAGCCTTTCATATCAATGTCGATGAATTTGACGAATCATTAAGTTTTTCAGGTAGTATAGGTTTTGAAAACAATTTGCTTATCGAACTATTTTTGCAAAATGAAAAAGAAAGTGCCTATTTTTATGACCGAAAATTTGATTTTGACACCCAAACATTCCTAAAAAAAATAGATTCATTTGCCCAAATCAAATCCAATTTGATAAAAAGCTACCAATCCGAACTGCGACACACCGGAAAACGATACCGAAAAATAGTGAACTTATATAACCAAAGTTTACAATACAGTCTCAAAGAAGCTTATTTGAGAAAACACCCC
>Ga0256834_1001975_pt1 | contig 13354 bp, 15 predicted proteins | sample 4281140metaG_FD_190536 | JGI IMG/M metagenome (GOLD analysis project Ga0256834, IMG submission 190536) | Hydrothermal vent microbial communities from East Pacific Rise, Pacific Ocean - 4281-140 | ecosystem: Environmental > Aquatic > Marine > Hydrothermal vents | place: Pacific Ocean: East... | reverse complement strand
TTCAGAGATTAACATATTTTATAAATTTAAATAACTCGCTCTAAATCCCTAAACTTAGGTCTTTCTAGCTTCCCCTTCTTGTTGGGAGCCGAAATTATATACAAGTACCGCTTAAAAGAAGCTTAAACTTTAGAGAGTTTGACTTATTTTTTCATAAAGTTAAAATATATTATTATTAAATAATAATTATTTAAGTTATTCTAACCTTCTAACTCTAATAAAAGAGGCAAATTTTGGCTTGTTATTTTTAGTAAATCCATAGTATTTAAATGTGATTATGTTTCCTATTAAAGGAGGATTTATTCTATCATTTGAATCAAAGCCCCCACCAAGCCTAAATACTACTCCATTTTCTAACCTTATGATAAGACTTCCCATAAGATTTTCAAACTTTCCTTTACCGGGGTTTATCCCTATTACTTTACCTTCCATATCAGCAAAGCTTTTGACTTTTAAAATTTTTGAGCTTCTTCCTGCAAAATATGAAAGAGAAGCATCTTTTACAATCATACCTTCGCCATTTATTTTTTCTATCTTTCTTAAATGTTGTTTTAAGTGCTCTTTATCTCTACACAAAATCTGTTCTACAAACTTTACATGTATGTTTTTATTGGTCAAGAACCATTTTTTAGCAATATTTAGTCGCTGTGTAAAATTTCCATCTTGCTTTGGTACTTCAAATATTTGATATGATATTTGACTCCAATCTTTTGATGGTATAAAATCTAAAACTATAGACTGAATATTTTCAAAATCATCTCTTTTACTCCAAAGCTCTCCATCTAGTGCAAATGGAGGAAAATTATAAGTAAACCATTTTGGAGCATTTATAATATTGCCATTTTTTGTTAATAATTGTTTGCCATCCCAATACCCTCTAATTCCATCAAGCTTTTCACTCATATACCATCCTTTGATGTTTTCATAACCTTTATAGGTTTTTGGTTTTTGGATAAAGATAGCATCTGCTGAAATTATGTGATAGAAAAAAAATATACTTATTGTTATTAACCTTATCATAACATCTAGATCGGTTTTTAGCAAAGGATATTTATATTATGCTATAAAAATTTTATTTTACACTAAAGTTTTCTAAGTTAAGTACGATTTACATTTGTAACTAATTTTTAAAGGATAAATGATATGAAGAAAATTTTATTTTCACTTTTACTTGTTGCTGTTAGCTTATTTGCTATAGATATAAATACTGCATCACAAGAAGAGTTTATTAAAATTAAGGGTATTGGAGAAAAAAAGGCTGAGAGAATTATCGCCTATAGAGAGGAACATGGTAAGTTTGAAAGTATTGATGAACTTAAAAATGTCAAAGGAATTGGTAATAAGATTGTTAAAATTATCAAAGATGGATCGTGATTGATTTGACAAAGAAGGGATAAAAACTTTTTAGAGAGTATAAATATACTCTCGCATAATGTCAGTTATATAAGCTTAATTGATAAGTGTCCTTATAATATCATCAATTTTATCAATCTTAGGAGAAAACCCTAGCTCTTTTTTAGCTCTTTTACTACTAGCTATCAAAACAGCAGGATCACCCTCTCTTCTCTCATCTTCTATAACCTTAAAATCTTTACCTGTAATCCCTTTTACTTTTTCGATAATCTCTTTTACACTAAAACCATTTCCACTTCCAAGGTTATAAACTTTTGAGCCATTATCACCACTTAGAAGATATTCAACTCCTTGTAGATGCACTTGAGCTAAATCATTTACATGGATATAATCTCGAATACAAGTACCATCTTTTGTATCATAGTCGCTTCCGTAGATACTAATTGACTCTCTTTGCCCATTGAGAGTTTGTATAACCAGGGGAAGTAGATGTGTTTCAGGGTCATGCCTTTCTGCTAACTTACCACTCTTATCATGTCCTGCTGCATTAAAATATCTAAAAACTACATATTTTAAACCATGCGCACTATCAAAATCTTCAAGCATCTGTTCTACCATAAGTTTTGATTTTCCATAAGGATTGATTGGGTTTTTTGGATGAGTTTCATCTATTGGTATATATTCTGGGTTTCCAAATACTGCAGCAGTTGAACTAAAAATAAAATTTTTACAATCATTATCTATCATTATTTTTAATAGATTTAGAGTTCCTACTGTATTATTGTAATAATATTTATATGGATCAATTGTTGATTCACCAACAATTGAGTATGCACTAAAATGCATCACTGCATCTGGATTATAATTTTTAAATAATTCATTTAGTCTATTTGAATCTTGTATATCGCAATACTCAAATTTTCCATACAATACCGAATCTTTATGACCAGTTGAGAGGTTATCAAGAGTGATTACTTCATGACCATTTTCATATGCTAGTTTTACTATATGAGAGCCTATATAACCAGCTCCTCCTATGATAAAAAGTTTCATTATTTTTAATAACTCATCGAACCAGCATTTAGTAAACCTATCGAAATTGATAAAAATGCCATCATAATCCCTACGGGTACAACTCCCTCTTCTATCTTATTTTCAAAAGAGTATTTACAACCTTTACGAGTCACCATATATGCAAAGCCAAGTTGAACAAGCATAGCAACTACCGCCCAAATTATAAAATCTAAATATGATACAGAGCTAACCAATGCACTATAAAGAGGAATAGAAAGCCCTACTATAGCACCACCAAAACCAATTGCAGCTGCAGTGTTATTCTCTTGAAAAATTAACTTATAATCATCATAGGGTGTTACCTTAGCATATAAAAATAGAAATCCTACCATCACAGCAAGTGCAGTAACAAAAAACAGTATGAAAAAGAAAAAACTTAAAAACATAAAAATCCTTTAATTATTTATCTCTTATAGTATCTAAAAATATTTTATTTTACACCTATTTCAAAATATTCAAATCCACTCTCTTGTAATCTTTTTCTGTTATATTGATTTCTTCCATCAAAAATTATTGAAGATTTGAGTCTTTTTTGTATTTCATCAAAATCAGGACTTCTAAACTCTTTCCATTCAGTGACTAAAATCATTGCATTTGAACCATCTAAAACATCATATTTTGAAGAGAAGTATTCAATATTTTCATTCTCTTTTAGATAATACTCTTTTGCCTCTTTTTGAGCTTTTGGATCATAAGCTTTGATTTTTGCACCTCTTTTTGTGAGTTCATTTATGATTGTGATAGAACTAGCTTCTCTCATATCATCAGTTTCTGGCTTAAATGCCAATCCCCATACAGCAAAACTTTTACCACTTAAATCTTCGCCAAATCTTTTGATAACTTTATCACTAATTACTCTTTTTTGAGCATGATTTACAGCTTCAACTGCATCCAAAATTTGTGGCTCATAACCAAAATCTTTAGCAGTTTTTGCCAATGCTTGAACATCCTTTGGAAAACAACTCCCACCATATCCGCATCCTGGATATATAAAACTATATCCTATTCTACTATCGCTTCCTATACCATCACGAACTCTATTTATATCTGCTCCAACTCTTTCACAGATATTTGCCATCTCATTCATAAAACTAATTTTAGTAGCAAGCATGGCATTTGCAGCATATTTTGTCATTTCAGCAGAGCGGATATCCATAGCTACAAATCTATCGTAAGAGTGAGTAAAAGGAGCATAAAGCTCTCTCATAACTTCAAATGCTTTTTCATTATCAGCTCCTATCACGACACGATCTGGCTTCATAAAATCTGATACTGCCGCTCCCTCTTTTAAAAACTCAGGATTACTAATCACATCAAAAGTTAAATCACTTCCTCTCTCATCTAATGTTTTTTGAACCATCTCTCTTACTTTATCTGCCGTACCTACTGGAACTGTAGATTTATCGATGATAAACATGTGAGAGAGCATATTTTCACCTATACTCTTTGCTACAGCTAATACATACTGTAAATCAGCACTGCCATCTTCTCCCATTGGAGTTCCTACAGCTATAAAACAAATATTGGTATTTAAGAGTGAATCTTTGATGTCTATTGTGAAGTTCAAAGTACCTAATTTGTGATTTTGAGTTACTATCTTTTCAAGACTTGGTTCATAGATGGGAATTATACCATTTTTGAGATTATCTACTTTTTTTTTATCTATATCTACACAGGTTACACTATTTCCCATCTCTGAAAAACAAGCTCCAGTTACTAGCCCTACATATCCAGTGCCTATAACTGAAATATTCATTTAGTTTCCTCTGCTTCCTGGCTTATAAGCTATAGTTCCATCCAGACACAATGGACAATTATCGGAATCATATATTTCAAATGTAAAATCATCTAAAGCAAAAAATGGTATATCATCTGGAAGTTTACATTGAGATTTTTTTTCTGTTTTTGCATCTTGTCGTTTGCAAATACCTCTATTTGCAAGTGCTGCAAATGCGACTATATTTGCTCCGTCTGCTTCAACTACTTTTGCAGCTTCAAGTGCTGAACCACCAGTTGTTATGATATCTTCACAAATAAGGATATTTTCATTTTTTTTTACTTCAAACCCTCGTCTTAGAGTCATAACCTTATCAACTCTTTCGGTAAATATAAACCTTGCATCCAATGCCCTAGCTAATTCATATCCTGCTAAAATTCCACCAAGTGCAGGAGAACAGACGGTATCTACTTTTATACCTGATTTTTTAATCATCTGTGAGAGTTTTTCGGCTAAAAGATTAGCAGTTTTTGGGTTTTCTAAAACTTTTGCACTTTGAAGATAAAACTTAGAATGTTTTCCACTACTTAATAAAAAATGCCCTTCAAGATATGCCCCTGCATCTCTATATATATCTTCTAAACTCTTCATTAGATTTTTAAAAGTTCCGATTCTTTATCTTTTACAAGTGCCTCTATCTTAGAAACTGTATTGTCAGTCTCTTTTTGGATAGAATCTTGAGCTTTTTTACTCTCATCTTCTGTTATCTCTTTATCTTTTTCAAGATTTTTTACTTTATTATTTGCATCTTTTCGCACATTTCTAACTGAAATTTTTGCATTGTCTCCCATGCCTTTTGCTTTTTTTGCACTATCTTTTCTTTGATCAGTAGTCATTGGTGGGAAAAAAAGTTTGATTACTTCGCCATCATTGTTTGGATTTACACCGATATTTGCATTTTGTATAGCTTTTTCGATATCACTTAGAAGGTTTTTCTCCCATGGGGCGATTGTTATAGTGGTTGCATCTGTGGCTAATACTGATCCAACTTGGTTTAGAGGTGTTGGATTATCATAATAGCTTATCGTGACATTATCAAGAATAGCTGTTGATACCTTTCCACTTCTAAGTGTGATAAAATCTTTTTTTAAAGCTTCAATAGCTTTAGAATTTCCCTCTTTTTGGTGTTTGTATATCTCATCTAACTGCATAATTTTCCTTTCTATCTATTTTGATTGATTAGTGTCAACTTTAGGGGTCTCTTTGGTTGATTCAGCATCTGTCGTACTAGGAGTTACAGGAGCTACCTTTGTTGTATCTGGTACACTTGGTGTTGAAGGGACTGTTGCTGAACTTGGAACACTTGGTGTTGCTGGTGCAGATGGGGCATTGCTTTTTATAGGAGCTATTGGAGAAGCTGGTACATTTAACTCTACACTATCAACAACTGAAGATTTTCTCTCTTGATTATAAAGATAACCGAGAGTTAAAGTATTTACAACAAATAAAAACCCCAAGAAAAATGTCACTTTTGTTAAAAAACCAGCTGGACCTTTTGCTCCAAATACTGACTCATTACTTCCGCTGTAAGCACCTAAACCTATTGATGAACTCTTTTGTAGTAGCACTACTATTGTCAAGATTACTGCAAGGGCAAATTGCAATATTAAAAGAACTGATGCCATAAAATAAAACCTTTTTTAGATATAATTTTGCGATTATATCTAAATTTTTTAAAAGTAAGCCTTTGTACCATACCAACGAATTTTCCAAAAGAGCATTTTTATACACAAAACACAACATAATTCAAAAAAAAGTTGTCAAAAAACTGATTAAAAACATAAACTCTAAACCTAAAAAAATTCTTGATTTAGGATGCGGAGATGGGGCAGTTTATAAACATATCAAATGGGAAATAGAAGAGTTTACAGCAGTTGATTATGCACAAAATATGTGTTCACTTCATCCTACTAGCCCAAAAATTAAACTTATAAATAAAGATTTTGAAACTATTGATTTCAAACATACTAATATCACTATCTCATCATCAGCCCTTCAGTGGGCAAAAAATCTTGATACACTTTTTCAAAAAATTGCTTTAAATAGTGATGAAATTGCATTTGCTATATTTTGTGACGGTACATTTAAAACTATTTATGAAGTAGCAAAACTAAAATCTTTTTTACCAAATAGCAAGGATTTAATCAATCTTTTAAATAATTATTTTAACTTTACTTATGAGATAACTCACTATAAATTGAACTTTGAAGACAATATATCAAAGTTTCGTTATATAAAAAATAGCGGAGTAAGTGGAGGAGAAAGAAAACTGAACTTCAAAGAAACTAAAAATCTAATTAAAAATTATCCCTTTAATTATTTAGAATTTGAAGTTATATTTATCTGGGGAAAATCTCTTTAGTGTTAATTTCATAATCAAAACAGTTAATCTTCATCTGTTCTTGTGTATAAAAGCCTCTGATATAAGAGTATTTTTCATCAACTAATTCATATTTATCAACAATTTTTAATGAACCATCAACAATAAAATACTCTTTTATGCCAAATCTCTCATAAAGCTCTTTTTTTGTTCCCATATCTTTTTGTGAGGTAGTATCAGATATAACTTCAAAAATTGCAAGTGGCTTATCATCTTCATCAAATAGTATAACATCAGGTTGAACAATATTTATATCACCAACACAAAAGAGTTCTAACTCACAAGGAGCCACTTTTGGATAATATGCATTATCTTTCTCTTTTGCAATATTTTTCAAGATAAAAAATAGATTTTCAATTATATTTTTATGCTCTTTACTCTCTTCTAGTAACATATATATCTTGCCATCAATTAACTCTATATACTCTTTTGTATTTCTGTTGATGTCTAAATAATCTTGATAACAATAATCTTCTAAGTCAATAGCTCCACCCATAATCAATCTCCTGCTTTATCTCAATTCTAACATATTTTTCTCTAAATCATACAATGCATAACGGATAAGCTTAAATTTTTGTGCTTCTTCTATATTAATTAACTTCAAGCTCTCTTCTAAAACTCTAGCACTCTCCTGAGCTCGTTTAATATTTGAAATTTGGATTGATTTTATATCTTCTCTTTTTGATTCTGAAGCTGTTGTCTCCTTGAGTACATCGCCTACAATATCTCTTGATTTTAGATAAGTTAACATATCTTTAACTCTACAGTCATGACGAATAGATTTTAATTTTTGGGAAAGTTTTTTGTTGTTGTTTATGTATCTCTCAATATCTTCGCAAACGCGTATGCCTTCACGAAGACGATTGAGGTTTGCATCTATAAGACGATGCAATTTTATTTTAGTCGTCACCACCAAAAATTCCAAACAATTGTAAAATTGCTGTGAACATATTGAAGAAGTTAAGATAAAGAGCAAAAGCACCTTCTATTGGAGTACTATAAGCACCTTTGATAATATTTTGTGTATCATAAAGTACAAATCCACTCATAAGAAGCACTATACCACCAAGCATAACAACATGCAAAATTGGGCTATTAAATACAAAAGCATTTAATAGCATTGCAACAATTACTATAACAAGTGCAATCATCAGAGGTTTTCCCCAAGCTGAAAAATCACTTTTTGAGTTCATCGCATAAATACTAAGTGCACCAAAGATTACAGAAGTTGTAATAAAAGCATTTGCAATCAAAGCACCGCCACCGCTCATTCCGAGAACTTTACTCAAAAGTGGAGCTAATATAATACCACCAACAAATGTAAATGCAAAAAGAACGATATAGTTAATAGGAGTTTTATCCTTAACCATCATCAATCCAAACATTCCAAATAGCATCCAAGGGATTGCTATCCACCAATAATTTGCAGCAACTACATCTGCTATTCCTATACCAACATATGCTCCAGCAGCTCCCGAAATCATCGTTGCAGCAAAAAGCTGATATGTTGCTTTTATAAATGTTGAAAGATCTCCCTGTACAGATTGAACTTCTTCATTCTCTCTGGCTACAGTGTTATTTTTCACATAGTCTCTATCATATAAAGCCATTAATTTTCCTTTAGTAAATTTTATTGCTTAAACTATTAAAGCAACTCGTAGTATATCGTAAAAACAAGGGGAATTATTAATAAAATGTAAAAAAAGTTTTTTGAGGGTTTAAAAACCCCCAAAAATTGGGAATATTATTTGTTAAAGAATTTGCCTATCATTCCCATTATGCCACCACTTCCACCTTGTGAATCCATAACTGAACTTAAAAGTGAACCTATTAGATTACCACCTTCACTTGATTTATCAACTATATTTGGAATTGCATCACTAAGACCACTTAATGCTGTATCTGTATCAACACCAAGTTTTTCTGCAAATGCAGAGATTTTATCACTTCCAAAAAGATCAGTCAATTGAGTAGCATCTACTGTCTCATTTTCACCATCTCCAAGCCAAGAAGAGACGATAGACCCAATACCACCCTCTTCAGAGTTTGTAACCGAAGATATGATATTTCCTAAATCAAATCCACCCTCTTCATTTGACATAAGACCACTTAAAGCTTCTGTAATCGTACTAGAATCCAAACCTGATACACTATCACCTAACTTATCCTGAAACAGTTGCGAACCCATACCTATAATATCTGACATATCCATAATTTACTTTCCTTAATATAATTTTTTACACAAGAAGTAGTATACAATTATTTTTTAAACCTACGAAATATCATTAAAATCATCGGTAAATATTTTAAAAGTTTTAACAATTTTCCCATCTTCTATCCCTTTGCTTTCTTTGTCAATCTTTTTCTAACTGTAGGATCTAAATGTCTTTTTCTAACACGAATACTTTTTGGTGTTATTTCAACAAGTTCATCATCTTCAATCCACTCTAAAGCTCTCTCTAGTGTCATAATACGAGGAGGAACAAGCTTGATAGCATCATCAGCACCAGAAGACCTAACATTGCTAAGTTGTTTTCCTTTGATAGGATTTACATCTAAATCATTGCTTCTTGAGTGTTCACCAATAATCATACCGCCATACACTTTATCTTGAGGTTTTATAAACATCATTCCTCTCTCTTGTAGATTAAAGATAGAAAATCCCAAAGCCGCACCATTTTCCATAGATACTAAAGCACCATTCATTCTATTCTCAACTCCACTAGTAAGTGGACGATAATCTAAAAATGAGTGGTTCATAACACCTTCACCTCTAGTATCTGTTAAAAATTGACTTCTAAAACCAATAAGTCCACGAGCAGGTATTTCAAATTCTAATCTTGTCTGACCATCACCTGTTGGTGTCATACCAGTCATCTCACCTTTTTTCTTGCCAAGCTTTTCTATAACAGCTCCTGTACAATCCTCAGGTGCATCTATAACCAAATGTTCAAATGGTTCCATTTTCACACCATTTTCTTCTTTAATAATAACCTCAGGACGACCAAGAGAAAATTCAAACCCTTCTCTTCTCATATTTTCTGCCAAAATTGTAATTTGAAGTTCTCCACGACCAGAAACCTTAAAAGCACCTTCCCCACTACTCTCATATTTCATAGCGATATTTGTCTGCATCTCAGATTCAAGTCTCTCGACTATTTTATTTGATGTTACAAATTTTCCTTCTGTTCCTGCAAGTGGCGAGTTATTAACTGACATTACAACAGAAATTGTAGGCTCTTCTATGTGAAGAGGGTCTAATCCTACTGCGTTATTTGGATCTGCTAAAGTATCTCCAACATTTAAAGTTTCAAATCCTGCAACTGCTATGATATCTCCACTAACTGCTTCATCTATATCTATTCGTTCAAGTCCATGAAAACCAATTAGCTTAGAGATTCTTCCATTTACTTTTTCACCATCTGCTTTTATAAGTGTAACACTTTGGTTTTTAGTTACTTTTCCATTAAAAATTCTAGCAATCCCTATCTTTCCTACAAAATTATCATAATCTAGTGTAAAAACTTGAAGCTGAAGAGGATTATCAACACTTCCCTCAGATGCAGGTACCTCTTTTATGATAGTATCAAAAATCGGAGTTATATCTTTGTTTTCATCATCAAGGTTAAGTTTTGCATAACCATTTTTTGCAGCTGCATAAACTACTGGAAACTCTAACTGAGAATCATTTGCATCTAGTGCAACAAATAGGTCAAATATCTCATCTACAACTCGATCTGGCTCTGCTGCATCTTTGTCTATCTTGTTTATAACTACTATTGGTCTGATACCAAGTTCTAGTGCTTTTTTCACAACAAACTTAGTTTGAGGCATAACACCTTCTTGTGCATCTACAAGTAAAAGTACACTATCAACCATTTTAAGAACTCGCTCAACCTCTCCACCAAAATCGGCATGTCCTGGGGTGTCTATGATGTTGATTTTATAATCTTTATAAGTTATCGCTGTATTTTTAGAAAGAATTGTAATTCCTCTCTCTTTTTCAAGGTCATTACTGTCCATAACTCTCTCATCCATCTGCTTATGCTCATCAAATGTACCTGACTGTTTTAATAGCTCATCTACCAATGTTGTTTTCCCGTGATCAACATGGGCAATTACCGCGATATTTCTTATCTCTTTCATGACTTTCCTAAAGTTTTTCGCGGATTATATCTAAAATACCCAAAAATCGGAAATTGGAACATAAATTGCTGATTATTTGCTAAGAAAGGAGTAGCATGAATGTATTAACACTATCACAAGGAACAGAAAGTAAAGATATTAAATTATCTGATAAAAAAGTTATAGATACTAAATCGGAAGAGAAGGAAAGTTTTTTTGAAAATCTTATCTCTGAAATTATTTCAGATGAGAGTGAAAACAAAAATAAAAATTTTCTACTCTCAAAGCTATTAAATTTGTCAAGTGAATTTGAAAAAAAAGAGGAAAGTGTTTCAGAGTTTTCTGATGGTAAACTTTTTACAGATAACCAAATAGAACAAGTTTCTATACAAGAACTACTGCAAATCTCTCTTTCACTCAAAGAAGATAAAGATATAGCAACTTTTCCAACTGATTCAAAGTCACTAAAAGAGGCTCTTTTAAAACCAGAAGTTGTACAAGAGTTTAAATCAGCTAAAAATATCAAAGAACTTTTAGATATCGCAAAGAAAAATGGTATAGAAGTAAAAAACTTCCAATTTTTTAAAGAAGAAGCCGCACTTGAACCAAAAGATCAAAGAATGGTACAAAAGATAAAAAGTGAAGAAATTTTTAAACTCATAGAAAAACAGTTAGATACAAAAGCAGATAAAACTATAAATATATTAAATAGTAAAATTGTAGATGCAAAACCTTCAATACTGCAAACTATTTTAACATCTAAAGAGATAATAAAACCCCAAGATATTAAAGTAGAAAATCAAAAGGTAGATATAAAATTAGATACAAAAACTGTTGATGAAACAAAACCTAATACTAATGTGAAAACTCTAGAAAAAATCATCGAACCTAAACAAGAGGTAAAACCAGCAATTGTTGATACTAAAACTGTGCAAAAAATTGTTGAAACTAAACCTGTAGTTGATATTAAACCAGATACAAAACCTATTGTTGAAAATAGACAAGAGATAAAAAAAACAGTTGTTGATACCAAAACTGTACAAAAAATTATTGAAACTAAACCTGTAGTTGATATTAAACCAGATGCAAAACCTATTATTGAAAATAGACAAGAGATAAAAAAAACAGTTGTTGATACCAAAACTGTACAAAAAATTATTGAAACTAAACCTGTAGTTGATATTAAACCAGATGCAAAACCTATTATTGAAAATAGACAAGAGATAAAACAAACAGTTGTTGATACCAAAACTGTACAAAAAATTATTGAAACTAAACCTGTAGTTGATATTAAACCAGATGCAAAACCTATTGTTGAAAATAGACAAGAGATAAAACAAACAGTTGTTGATACCAAAACTGTACAAAAAATTATTGAAACTAAACCTGTAGTTGATATTAAACCAGATGCAAAACCATCAGCATCAGAAAATAGGGAATTAAAACAAGCTGTACAAAAAATAGAAACTCAAAAAGAGAAGATAGAACAACTTCAAACTATACAAAAGAGTAAACAACAAACAAATATCAATAATTTTGAATCGATAATAAATGTACAAAAAACAAAAGAGTCAAAAGAGATACAAATCACAAATACTATAGAAACTACTGATAATAGAGAATCAAATGACAAACTAGTAATAAATCAAGAAGTAAAAACACAAAATATTGAAAAGACAAAAAATACAAATGATTTAAATAGAACTTTCAACACATTTGCACAAGATTTTAAAGAAAAAGTAGAGAGTTACAAAGCACCGTTAATGAAAATTAAAATGGAGTTAAAACCAGCAGGTCTTGGTGAAGTTGATGTAACACTCATCAGTAGAGGAAATAACCTACAAGTCAATATAAACTCAAATACTCATACCATAGCAATGTTTGCACAAAATCAAGTCGAATTTAAAAATTCACTTATAAATATGGGTTTTTCAGACCTTCAAATGAATTTTTCTGATCAACAGAAAAAAGAACAAGAGCAACAAAACAGTAAAAATGGCAAAAATGCTTTTGAACAATTTAATGACAATGAAGAACAAGACAGCTTTGAAATGATTGTTCCAAGATACATATAAAGGATAAAAAATGGCAGATACAACAATTAGCAGTACAAACTTAACAGGATCTAACACTGATTTAGCAGTAAACCCAAAAAGTATTTTAGGAAAAGATGATTTTATGAAGCTACTTTTAACCGAGCTTCAACATCAAGATCCAACCTCTCCAATGGATAGTGATAAAATATTATCTCAAACATCACAGCTAGCACAACTTGAAAGTCAAGAGAAAACCAATAAAGCACTAGAAGCATTAACAGCTAGTTTTTCAAACAATAAAAATTTTTCAGCTGTATCTTCTATCGGAAAATATGCAAAACTTGAAAACACCCTTGCTCTTACAAATGATTTACAAGGTAACCCAAATGCAATTAATTTTGAACTAGATTTTGCAGAAGATATTAAAAGTGGTCAAATAAAAATCTATGATGAAAACAATTTTCTTGTAAAGACATTAGATGTTGAACCAGCAAAAGCAGGCAAACAAACATTTAATTGGGATGGAACAAATGACGCTGGAGAAAATGCTAGAGGCGGGTCATATAATGTTGTTGCAGATTATCTAAATGAAGATGGAGTTAAATTAAA
>Ga0256834_1001974_pt1 | contig 13367 bp, 12 predicted proteins | sample 4281140metaG_FD_190536 | JGI IMG/M metagenome (GOLD analysis project Ga0256834, IMG submission 190536) | Hydrothermal vent microbial communities from East Pacific Rise, Pacific Ocean - 4281-140 | ecosystem: Environmental > Aquatic > Marine > Hydrothermal vents | place: Pacific Ocean: East... | reverse complement strand
CAGAGTGGTTTTGAGTTAGATGTAGATATCTCAACACTTCAGCTTAAAACATCTACTTTAGATGCTTTTATCTCACCACACATAACTTTACAAACAGCAGACTTAGATGCCAATAGTACAGATAAAAGAGAGTACAATCTACTAGATGCAACAACAATACAGATGCAAAAATATAACACATTTGTACTCTATATCCCATCAAGTAAAAGTATTAGTGCGGGCTCGTCGCTACTGTACAGAGGGGTTAAGATTGGTAGAGTGAAGTCTATGGAGCTTGAGGGTAGTAGTTTAAGGGTAGTTATGTTGATAGATAGAGAGTATCAACACCTTCTTCATAAAGATAGTTGGTTCTACTTAAAAGAGTTTGAGTTGTCTTTGAGTGGAGTTAAAAATGGCTCATCACTACTTAGTCCATCTATCGTATTGGTTGAGGGCAAGAGTGAGCAGTTGAGTGATAAGTTTACACTCTCACTAAAAGCCCCTCCACCAACATATGCACTACCTGGTCTACGCCTTAGGCTCTTAGCAAAAAGTAGAGGAAGCATAGATGTTGGTACCCCTATTCAGTATAGACAAGTGAATATTGGATCAGTAGAGTCCTATAGGCTTAGTGGCGATGGCTCAGTGGTTGAGCTTGATATCTACATAGAGCCAGAGTTTGCAAAACTGGTACGAGAAGACTCTGTTTTTTATAAAGTTGGTAAGTTTGAGTTAGATGTTGGATTTAGTGGTATTAGTGTGCAATCAGAGACTCTTGCAACCATGATAGAGGGAGCCATCGCACTTGATCTATCGTCTAGTAACTCTACTCAAGCTACACAGAGTAGCTCTTTTGAACTTCTACAGAGCCCTCCTAACCAAAAGTAAAAGCAAAAAAGAGTAAGATACGCTATTAAAAACTGGAGATAAGATGAGCAATTTTGCACTAATAGGCGCAGCTGGATATATAGCGCCACGACACATGAGAGCAATTAAAGAGACAGGAAATAACTTAGTAGCAGCTCTTGATCCCTATGATGGCATAGGTGTTATGGATAGCCATTTCCCAGAGGCTAGTTTTTTTACAGAGTTTGAGAGGTTTGATCGGTTTGTAGATAAGTGTAGATCAGATAAGAGTAGAAAGATAGACTATGTGAGTATCTGTTCACCAAACTATCTTCATGACTCTCACATACGGTTTGCTCTTAGAAGTGGAGCAGATGCTATATGTGAAAAACCTCTAGTGCTCAATCCACACAACATAGATCAGTTAAAGAGAGTAGAAGCAGAGAGCAATAAAAGGGTGTGTAATATATTGCAGTTGCGTCTTCATCCATCTATTGTAGCTTTAAAACAGAGAGTATCTAAAGAGTTGGAGCAGAATCCAGATAGAGTCTATGATATAGATCTAACATATCTTACATCAAGAGGAAAGTGGTACTTCATATCGTGGAAAGGTGACGCAGCAAAATCAGGAGGCATAGCATCAAATATCGGAGTACACTTTTATGATATGTTGTGCTGGATCTTTGGTGATGTTCAAAGCAGTAGTGTCAACATTAAAACAGAAGATTGTAATGCTGGAGTATTTAGACTCAAAAATGCCAATGTACGCTGGTTTCTCTCAGTCAACTACAACCACATACCAGACTCTATCAAAGCAACAGGAGCTAGAACTTATCGCTCTATAACTGTAGATAATGAAGAGATAGAGTTTAGTGGCGGCTTTACAGATCTGCACACAAAAAGCTATGAGCACATATTGCACTCAGGTGGATTTGGTCTTGATGAGGCGTATAACTCTATAAGCATAGTCTCTCAGATTAGAGAGCAAGATCCAGTTGGTCTAAAAGGTGAGTATCACCCTTTTTGTAAAGTGGTAGATTAGTCTAGCTGATCTTTATCTTAGATCACATTTAAGCTCACTTCTGGTACAATGCCCTTAAAAAGTAGAGAGCTTTTGTATGACAAATATCATTCTTTGTGGCGGGAGCGGAACGCGTCTTTGGCCTATTAGTCGTACATTGATGCCCAAGCAGTTTGTGAAACTTTTTGATGGGCATTCGCTGTTTCAGTTGACTATAGAGCGCAACAGAGAGTTTTGTGATAGAGAGTATATTGTCTCTAACGCAGAGCAGTATTTTCTAGCTCTTGATCAACTAAAAAGTATTGAAAATACCTCTTTTTTACTAGAGCCCATAGGACGAAATACAGCTCCTGCTATCGCTCTAGCATGTTTTGATATTGATCCCGATGAGACTATCTTAGTAACTCCTTCAGACCATCTCATTAGAGATAAAATTGCCTATGCTAAGGTTCTAAAAAGAGCAGATGAGTTGGCACAAAAAGATCACCTTGTAACATTTGGCATAACCCCACTGTACGCTGAAACTGGATTTGGTTATATAGAAGCAGAGGGTGAAGATGTGAAAGCTTTTTATGAAAAACCAGATGCTAAAACTGCTCAACAGTATGTTGATGCAGGAAACTACTACTGGAATAGTGGCATGTTCTGTTTTAAAGCAGGTGTTTTTTTAGAGGAGCTACAACAGTACGCTCCTGAAGTCTATATGGCATCTAAGCGAGCCTACCACAATGCCAACAAAGAGACTATTGTTCGCATTAGCCATGAAGATATGTTGGCTATTCCTGAAGATAGCATAGATTATGCTGTTATGGAGCAGAGTAGTAGAGTGAAAGTTATTCCAAGTAACATCTCTTGGCGTGATGTAGGAAGTTTTGACGCACTTTATGAGGAGCTTTTAAAAGATAGTAGTGGCAATACGGTGAGTGCTAATCATATCGCTATTGATTCAACCAATAATCTGATCATTTCTGATAAAACCATTGCAACTATTGGTATAGAAGATATCATCATTGTAGATACTGATGATGCACTACTGATCTCTAAGAAAGGGAGCTCTCAAAAAATCAAAGAAGTAGTACAAGAGCTCAAGATCCAAGGCTCTCATCTGCCTCAAATACATGTAACAGCTCATAGGCCTTGGGGAACTTATACAGTTTTAGAAGATACTTTTGGATACAAAATAAAACGAATTGTCGTTAAGCCAAAAAAACGCCTAAGCCTTCAGAAACATTTTCATCGCAGCGAGCACTGGATTGTTGTAAGTGGTACTGCTATGGTGACTGTAGGAGAGGAGAGTTATTTGGTACGATCTAATGAGTCAACATATATCAAAATGGGTCAAATTCATAGACTTGAAAACTCTGGAAAAGTTGACTTAATATTGATCGAAGTACAGGTGGGTGAGTATACTGGTGAAGATGATATTGTGCGACTTGAAGATGATTTTAAGAGCTAAATTGTCTCTAGTTTGATCTGTAGCGTATCTAGTTATCATAAAGCTAATTAATGGTATAATTTGCACGGTTAAAAGTGAGTAGCAAACCAGTTGATGTGAAAAGGTGGATATGAAAAGAGTACTGTTAGTATTTGGTACAAGACCAGAAGCCATTAAGATGGCACCCTTGGTAAAAGCATTTGAAAAAGATAGCTCTACTGTTTCAAAAGTTTGCGTAACAGCACAACATAGAGAGATGTTAGATCAAGTACTTGATATTTTTGATATCCAGCCAGATTATGATTTAGATCTTATGAGATCTGGGCAAGATCTGTATGATATTACATCTAGTGTGCTTTTGGGAATGCGAGATATACTGCTGGAATTTAAGCCAGATATTGTTTTAGTACATGGCGATACTACCACAACAAGTGCAACCGCATTGGCTGCTTTTTATCAGAAAATTAAGATCGGACATGTAGAGGCTGGACTAAGAACTTATGATATCTATAGCCCTTGGCCAGAAGAGGCAAATCGGCAGATAACTAGCGTGCTTGCCAATTACCATTTTGCACCAACACTTACTAGTCAAGAGAATCTAATTAGAGAAAATAGAGATCAAAATAGCATCTTAGTAACAGGCAACACTGTCATAGACGCACTTTTTTTAGCACTAAAAAAGATTAAAAATAGTCCAAAACTCATAGATCAGATTATCTTAAATATAAGCTCTCAATACAAAATATCAAAAGATAGACGAATCATACTAGTTACTGGACACAGAAGAGAAAATTTTGGAGAGGGTTTTGTCAATATCTGCAAAGCTCTTAGAGAGATTGCTTTAGATAATCTAGATGTTGATATTGTCTATCCAGTACACTTAAATCCAAATGTGCAAAAACCAGTTAATGAGATATTGTCAGATATAGACAATGTGTATCTTATAAGACCTTTGCAGTATGAGCTGTTTATATACCTGATGGATAAGTCACACTTTATCATTACAGATAGCGGAGGAGTACAGGAGGAGGCTCCAAGTTTGGGTAAACCTGTTTTGGTGATGAGAGATACTACAGAGCGACCAGAAGCACTTGAGGCTGGTACAGTAAAGCTAGTAGGAACCGATCCAAAAAAGATTGTAAAAGAAGCACAAAAACTTCTAGATGACAATAGAGAGTATGAGACAATGAGCAGGGCACATAATCCGTATGGTGATGGAGATGCATGCTACAAAATAGTAGAATTTATAAAGGAAGTCAAATAGATGTTAAATAGAAAAATATGTGTAATAGGGTTAGGGTACATAGGGCTTCCTACAGCAGCTCTACTTGCTAACCGTGGCTACACTGTTCATGGTGTAGATGTTGTGCAAAATACTGTTGATACCATCAACCAAGGTAAAGTTCATATTGTAGAGCCTGAGTTAGATACCTTTGTTCATGCTGCTGTAAACAGTGGTAGATTGGTGGCAAGTTTAAAGCCTTGTGTGGCTGATGTATTTATCATAGCTGTTCCTACACCATTTCATGAGGGTTTTGTGCCAAATATTGACTATGTCATGAGTGCAACAAAAGAGATAGCTCTGTTTATAAAAGCGGGAGATATTGTTATATTGGAGTCTACATCTCCTATTGGGACTACTGATAAAATGAGAGAAGTGTTGGACAAAGAGGGGGTAGACACCTCTAAGATATATATAGCACACTGCCCAGAGAGAGTACTTCCTGGTCATATCATGCGAGAACTTGTGGAGAATGATCGTATTGTAGGTGGAGTAACACCAGAAGCTACAGAACAGACTGTTGAGTTTTATAAGACTTTTGTAGAGGGTGAGGTGCTCTCTACAGATGCTAAAACAGCAGAGATGGCAAAGCTAACAGAAAATAGTTTTAGAGATGTCAATATAGCATTTGCAAATGAGCTTAGCATACTGTGTGATAAATTTGACATAGATGTGCGCAAACTAATAGAACTTACAAATAGACACCCTAGAGTAGATGTGCTGCAGCCAGGTGCTGGAGTAGGTGGGCACTGCATAGCGGTTGATCCATGGTTTATAGTTCATGCTGGTGGTAAAGATGCAAAGATAATCCGTACAGCTCGTGAGGTAAATACATACAAAACAGAGTGGGTTATAGAGAAGATAAAAAATGCAGCACTAAAGTTTGAACATAAAAACAATAGAAGAGCAAAGGTGGCTTGTATGGGATTGGCATTTAAGCCAAATATTGATGATTTAAGAGAGTCTCCAGCACTCCATATCACCAAAAGACTCATTGGTGATGGATTAGATATAGTAGCTGTTGAGCCAAATATAACAAGCCACAAAGAGTTCAATATCATAGAGTACAAAGAGGCTCTTGAGAGAGCCGATATTGTAGCATTTCTTGTTGCACATAAAGAGTTTAAGGATCTATCGGTAGAGACAGAGTTAGATTTTTGTGGAGTTTTAACATGAGAGGCATTGTATTGGCAGGCGGCTCTGGAACTAGACTCTATCCAGTAACAAGAAGCATTAGTAAGCAGTTATTGCCAATATATGACAAGCCTATGATCTACTACCCATTGTCAGTTTTAATGTTGGCTGGTATAAAAGAGATACTCATTATTTCAACACCACAAGATATAGATAAATTTAGAGAACTTTTGGGTGATGGAAGTGATTGGGGAATAAGCCTAAGCTATAAAATTCAACCATCCCCTGATGGATTGGCTCAAGCTTTTATACTTGGAGAGGAGTTTATAGGAGAGCAGAGTGTTGCTTTGGTTCTTGGCGACAATATTTTTTACGGACATGGCTTTACTCCTTTGCTAAAAAAAGCAGCCAGCATTAAGTCTGGAGCAGTGGTATTTGGGTATCAGGTAAAAGATCCAGAGAGATTTGGTGTAGTTGAGTTTGATGCTAATCAAAAAGCGATCAGCATAGAGGAGAAGCCAGTTCAGCCAAAGTCAAACTTTGCAGTAACTGGACTCTATTTTTACGACAACGATGTTATAGAGATAGCTAAAAATGTCAAACCATCAGATAGGGGAGAGCTGGAGATTACAACGATCAACAAAGAGTATCTCGATAGAGATAAGTTAAAAGTTGAACTTCTTGGTCGCGGTTTTGCATGGCTAGATACAGGCACACATGATAGTCTCATAGAGGCTGGACAGTTTGTGCAGACCATAGAGCATAGACAAGGGTACAAGATAGCATGTCTAGAAGAGATAGCTTATAACAATGGATGGATAGATAAAAAGAGAGTTCTAGAGATAGCTAAGCCTCTAAGCAAAAATGGCTATGGAGAGTACTTGAGAGATTTGGTAGAGAATGATTAATATACTATTGACAGGAACGGCAGGGTTTATCGGGAGCAATTTTGTCCCATATTTTCTCAACAAGTACTTAGATTATAATCTGATAAATTTAGATCTTTTAACATACGCTGGTGATCTTAAAAATCTCAAAGAGTGTGAAGATCACCCTAGATATAGATTTATCAAAGGCAATATCTGCAATCGTGAGCTTGTAGAGTTTATATTTAACGAGTATGACATACAGGGTGTAATCCACTTTGCAGCAGAGTCACATGTAGACAATAGCATCAAAGATCCAGGTCTGTTTATAGAGACAAATGTTAATGGTACTTTTACACTTATAGATGTTGCTCAAAAGTATTGGATGAGTAGACCATTTGAGTATAAAGATAACTATAAAAACTGTAGATTTCATCACATCAGTACAGATGAGGTTTATGGTACATTAAATGAGACAGATCTGTTTACAGAGAAGACGCCTTATGCGCCTAACTCCCCATACTCAGCATCAAAAGCTAGTAGCGACATGATAGTTAGAAGCTATCAAGAGACATACGGCTTAAATACTGTAATTACTAACTGCTCAAACAACTACGGACCTAAGCAGCATGATGAAAAGCTTATTCCAACCATCATAAGAAAAGCTTTAGCAGGTGAGCCTATCCCAATTTATGGAGATGGTAAAAATATTAGAGATTGGCTCTATGTACTTGATCACTGTAGAGGGATCGATTTAGTTTACCATACAGGCAAAGAGGGCAATGTCTATAACATAGGTGGAAGAAACGAGAGAACAAACCTTCAAATAGTAGATACAATATGTACAATTTTAGACAAGAGAGTTCCAAAGGCACAAAGCTATAAAGAGTTGATAACTTTTGTAGAAGATAGAGCAGGGCATGATAGACGCTATGCGATAGATGCAACAAAATTAGAAGAGACTCTTGGTTGGAAGGCTGATGAGTATTTTGAAAGCGGTATAATTAAGACAGTAGAGTGGTATCTGGAGAAATACAATGACAAATAAACCAAAAGAGTATAGTAGGCTACTAGAGGGGTATTTAGATGCTGTAGAGCCTTTTGCTCAATCAGATATCTATGACAATACTCTTGAGTCTTCATTTGAAGCTTTAAATGACTGGTCACTATTTTACAATCTCTCTGAAGTTAAGAGCTGGTTTATCTTAAAGCAAGATGAGTCAGATATGGAAGTGATTGATATACCATTAAATGAGACAGAGGGTTGGTTTACTGATGAAGAAACAGGAAATATTTATCATAAATCGAGAGATTTTTTTACCATACATGGTGTTAGAGTAAAAACAAAAAGCAGAGAAACAGAAGCTGGATGGGATCAGCCAATCTTAGAGCAGGTTGGTTACGATGGTGGACTGTTGGGTATCATCAGAAAGAGATTTGAGGGTGTTCCGCACTACTTGTGTGAAGCTAAAATGGAGCCTGGGAACTATGGAAAAGTTCAGTTAAGCCCATCATTGCAAGCAACATTTGCAAACCTCAATAAAGCCCATGAGGGTAGAAAACCACACTTTGCAGACTATTTTGAAAATAGCGATAACTATAATGGTTTTCAGAAGCTATTTGATGCATGGCTGGCTGAAGATGGCGGTAGGCTACACCTAAAAAGAAATAGAGGCATGCTTATCGAGATTCCAGAAGATTTTACTTTAGAGCTACCAAACAGTAATTTTATCTGGTTGAGTCTGTATCAGATCAAAGCATTATTGAGAGAGAATGCTTGGGTAAATCCACATATTAGGGGGATATTAGCACATGTCTAAAAAGTTAAAGATAGGTGTTGTAGGGTGTGCAAATATCGCTGATAGATTTGTTATTCCTGCAATAAAAGAGCTAGACGATAAGTTTGAGCTAGTTGGCATAGCTAGTAGAACAGCTCTTAGAGCTGATGAGTTTGCAGATAAATTTGAAACAACAGCCTTCTATGATTATGACTCTTTGCTAGATGCAGAAGAGCTAGATGCAGTCTATATACCACTGCCAAATAGTCTACACTATGAGTGGATTAAAAAATCTCTACTAAAAAATTTACATGTTTTAGTAGAGAAATCTATGGCATGTAGCTATGATGAGGTCTTAGAACTCAACGAGATAGCAAAAGAGAAAAAATTGGCATTGATAGAAAATTTCCAGTTTAGGTTCCACTCTCAACTACAATATATTAAAAACTTAGTCGATAGTGGGAAAATAGGTGAGCTAAGGAGTGTGAGAAGCTCTTTTGGTTTCCCGCCTTTTCCCGATAGTGACAATATACGATATAAAAAAGATCTTGGTGGTGGTGCGCTACTTGATGCAGGTGCATATACCATTAAGATATCACAATTTTTTATGGGATTAGACATTAGTGTATCTTCTTCAAGTTTATTTTTCGATAAAGAAAAAGGTGTTGATACATGGGGTAGTGCGTACTTAAAGCAAGATAGTGGCAATCTAGCTTCACAGGTCTCATTTGGGTTTGATAACTACTATCAGTGCAATATTGAGCTTTGGGGCAGTAGGGGAAAAATATACACAAATAGAATTTTTACATCTCCTCCTGGATATAAGCCAACAGTAGAGCTTGAAAATAGTAATGCAAAAGAGAGCATAGAGCTAAAAGAGGATCATCATTTTAAAAATATGTTAAACTATTTTTACACAACAACAATGGATGAAGAGAGTATTTTTAGTGAGTATAGAGCAAATGTAAATCAAGCAAGATTGATAAGCGAGTTAAGCAGGATGGCTAAATAATGTCCTACTTAACAGAGGTCGAAATATCTAAGATGGGCTTTAAAAAAGTTGGTCAAAATGTTAAAATCAGCAGTAAGGCAAGTATCTATAACTGTGAACTAATTGAGATCGGAGATAACTCAAGAATTGATGACTTCTGTGTTGTATCTGGTAAGATTAAGATTGGCAAGTATGTGCATATAACACCCTTTTGCTTACTAGCAGGCGGTAAGCTAGGAGTTATTATCGATAATTTTAGCACACTAGCATATGGAGCGTATGTCTTTACTAAGTCTGATGACTACTTAGGTGAGTATATGACAAACTCACTCATACCAGATAGATACAAAGGTGTTACTGAGCAGCGTGTACACATAAAAGAGCATGTGATTATAGGTGCAAGATCACTAGTGCTGCCTGGAGTAGTTTTAGAGCAGGGTGTCTCACTAGGAGCTAATACTTTGGTTTTAAAACAGACTGAGCCTTGGTCTGTATACATAGGTTCTCCCGCAAAAAAACTAAAAAAACGAAGTAGAGCACTCTTAAAACATGAAGAGTTATTTTTAAAAGAGATAGAGGAGAAGCAGATATGAAAATACCATTTGTTAAAGCACCCATAATAGGCAATGAAGAGGAGTATTTACTTAAATCATTTAGAAGCGCCTACCATGGAGGTGGGGGTCCTTATACTAGAATGTGCCATGAGTTTATGCAAACTAAATTTGGCATAGGAAAAGCTATGATGACTACATCTGGTACAGATGCTCTTGAGATGAGCGCTTTTCTTATAAATGGAAAACCTGAAGATGAGTTCATAGTACCATCATATACATTTTCAAGTACCGCAAATGCTTTTGCTTCAAAAGGTATGGTTCCGGTCTATTGTGATATTCGAGAAGATACTCTAAATATTGATGAGACAAAAATTGAAAAATTGATAACTAAAAAAACAAAAGCAATTGTGCCAATACACTACGCCGGCATTCCAGCAGAGATGGATACAATCAATAAGATAGCTAAAAAACATAACATACCAGTCATAGAAGATGCGGCTCAAGCTGTAAACTCTAAGTATAAAGGTAGATATGCTGGAAATTTATGTGAGTTAGGCATATTCTCTTTTCACGCTACAAAGTCCTACTCTTCTGGAGAGGGTGGAGCTCTAACGATGAATGATGAAAAGTATTTTGACAGAGCAGAATTTTTATGGGAAAAGGGAACAGATAGAAGCCTTGTAGTGCAGGGGTTAAAAAATAAATACTCTTGGGTAGATTATGGGTCATCTTTTCTGCCTTCAGATCTACTATCAGCACTGCTATATGCACAGTTTGAAAATTTAGATCAGATGCAAGAAAGAAGAAAAAAATTACATGATGCTTATGTAAAAATATTTGAGCCATTACGAGAGTGTGGTCTAAAACTGCTACATGTCCCAGATACAGTAGAGACAAATTATCACGCTTTTTGGCTCCTATTTGAGAGTGAGCAGCAAAGAGATAAGTTCTTGAAACTTTCGCTCAGTAGAGGCATCAGTCCATACATAGGCTATATGGCTCTACACTCATCACCTATGGGTAAAAAACTTGGAGGAGATAGGTATAATCTGCCAGTTACCGACTATGTAAGCAGCTCAATTGCAAGACTACCTTTTTATCTGATGAGCGATGAAGAGATAGAGTATACTTGCGCTAATCTATATGAGACAGCAAGCATCGCTTTAGGCATCAAAGAGTTAGAATGAAAAAGTACCACATATCGGTAGTTACTCCTGTGTATGGCTGCTCAAACAGTCTAGAGCAGCTATATATTAGATTAAATAGAGTGCTATCTTCGATTACAAGTAGTTTTGAAATTATCATGGTAAATGATGCTAGTCCAGATAGTGCGTGGGAGAGCATTAAAGAGCTAGCTGCTCAACATAAAGAGGTAAAAGGGATAAATCTATCTAGAAATTTTGGACAACATCGAGCAATAACTGCTGGCTTAGATTTTGCAGATGCTGATTGGGTAGTTGTTATGGATTGTGATTTACAAGATCAGCCAGAGGAGATACTAAAGCTTTACAAAAAGGCACAAGAGGGTTATGATGTTGTATTTGGGCAGAGAACACAACGAAAAGACTCCTCTTTAAAGCGATATGTTTCAAAAATATTTTATAAAATATATAACTACTTTACAGAGAGCAAGATAGATAGTTCAGTTGCAAACTTTAGTATTATATCATCTAAGGTAGTTCAGCAGCTTAGGATGATTAGGGAGCAGAACCGCTCATACCCCCTTTTTGTTAACTGGGTAGGTTTTAAAAAGTGCAATATAGAAATTGAACATGCAAATAGAGTAGATGGAAAAAGCTCCTATACTCTTCGAAAAATGGTTGATTTAGCAGTAGATAGCATAGTCTCCCAATCAAATAAACCATTAAAACTCTCTATAAAATTTGGATTTTTAGTATCGATGTTCTCACTATTTTGTGCGACTTGGCTCATAATTCGATATTTTCTATACTCTATTCCTGTAGAGGGCTGGACTAGTGTTATGGTGTCGATATATTTTATTGGTGGACTCATATTTGCCAACATGGGTATTTTGGGTCTATATATAGGTAAAACTTTTGATGAGGTAAAAAACAGACCCTTATATCTCATAGAAGATAGTACATTTGATATAGAGAGTTAGTATGGGCTATTTTTATATATTTGGAACAATCTTTTTTACCGTTTATGGACAGATTGTTTTAAAGTGGCGTATCAATAGCGTTGGCTCTTTGCCAGAGGAGTTTGGCGATAAGATTATATTTTTAATAAAACTTATCTTTGACCCTTGGATTTTTAGTGGTTTTCTTGCAGCATTTGTGGCATCATTTTTCTGGATGGCAACAATGACAAAGTTTGATTTGAGCTTTGCCTATCCATTTATGAGTGGAGCATTTGTGTTGGTATTTTTATTGTCAGTTGTTATGTTTCAAGAGCCTGTTACTTGGGAAAAAAGCATAGGTTTAGTTCTAATTGTACTTGGTATTATTGTTACTAGTAGGAGCTCATTTTGAGGTACTATGTCTGGTTTAGACAGATAGTTCTTCAAGAGTATAAGGGTCTCTATTATACTGCGCTAGTATTTTTGATTTTTTTTGCTTCTATATTGCCTATTTTAATCTCTTTGGGTTACTGGTTACCAAGTTTCAATAAGATAATTTTACAAAAAACAAATATAGTTCTACTGCTAGCATCTCTCTTTGTGGCATATCTGTTAATAAGAGAGTTTTACAAGATCAATATTACACCTAAAATGTTTTATATTGTATTGGGATCTCTGTTTGCACTATTTTTTTGCATCAAATATATCTACATAATAAGCTTTGAGCAAGACTTCTATTCTGATTTTAGAACTATGTGGAACTATGCGTTAGATATCTACAGTAGGGGAGAGTTTATTCCTCCAGATAGGTTACAAACACAAAGACCATTGGCAAGTTTAGTTCCTTTAGTGCTCATGTTTGGAACATCTACTATGGTGTTTGAATTATCAAACATCATCTTCATCCTGCTCTCTGCAACAATTGTTGCTTATCTAGTTTCACAGCTAGTGTCAAGACATGCGGGCATAGTTGCATTTATGCTGATTATGTTTGTTCCTGAGAGCTATTTTGCATCACTGATTCCAACCCATGATATTCCTGCCGCATTTATGTTATTGCTATATATTTTATTGGTATATAAGTTTATAAAAAATTATGAAGCGGTGTCGGTTAGGAGTGCGCTATTTTACATCATATCTTTCATATCGATAGCCCTAATATTTGAGATACAAAGAGGCATATCTATACTACTATTTGTATCTCTATTTTTGACACTATCTCTATTTTTCATATCTAATAAATATAGCTTAAAGAAGGTTTTATATCTTATGGTAGTAGTTATTGTATTGCCGATGATATCTAGCAAACTCTCAACTACCTACCTGCAAAATCAAGGTTATTTGGTTAGCTCTACTAAGATGCCGTATATCTACAAATATGGGTGGAGTATTAAAAATCAA
>Ga0256834_1001973_pt1 | contig 13376 bp, 13 predicted proteins | sample 4281140metaG_FD_190536 | JGI IMG/M metagenome (GOLD analysis project Ga0256834, IMG submission 190536) | Hydrothermal vent microbial communities from East Pacific Rise, Pacific Ocean - 4281-140 | ecosystem: Environmental > Aquatic > Marine > Hydrothermal vents | place: Pacific Ocean: East... | reverse complement strand
GGGAAATTGATTTTTAGATAATGCCTAAAAATAAAAATTAATTCCTGCCTTAATTCCAAATTTAGTTGCATTTGGCAACTCTCTATAATTACCTCTATAGAGTAAATCTACTCGTAATATTTTAAATATATTACCCACACCAACATGGTATTCATAATATGGTTTTGTAGGTGCTTTACCATTCAAATCAAACACGTTCAAGTCTATATTCTTTTGTGATAAAGATCCAACAACAGTACGTACTCCAACCAATTCTCGCAAATTTAATTTTCTCAACAAAGGTATTCTTGAAAAAATTCTACCATTAAAATTATGTTCAAGATGAAGTGTAGCATATTGGTCTGTTACAAATTCATAATAGTCTAACAAATCAAATGTACGAGCAGACATAATCAACGTTTGATTTCCAGGTACCACATCTAATAAGGTAAGCGGAACAGCACCAAAGGTTTTACCTACTTCAATGACATACTTTAATTTACCCAAACCTCCCATTAAAATACGGTGACTATAAAATAATTGTAACTTATCAAAATCGAAATCGCTGTCAAATGTACCTTTCAATCCTTTTGTATAGCTCAAATAAACCACAGGAAATCGTTCAGAATTACTTACACTTCTCTCAACACCAAAACCAACACTTTTTCTTCCTGGTGTAAAGCGTAAAGAAACTTCGAGTTCAGCTTGATTTAAATTAGAATGAATAAATCCTTTTTCATCATAATAGCCAATATTAAACAAGTCTGGTGCAGCAGACTTCATCGTTTTATAAGTACCACTTAATTTAAAGTCTAAGTTTTTAACAGGTTCAAAACTTATCGCAGCATTACCGAATTTTAAATTAGTCAATCTGAAATTTTCTCCTCTAGTAAAAAAGGCAGTAGAATTAAAATTACTACTCAACACATCATTAGATGTTGTTAAACTTACCCCAACCTGCTCAACATCTTTTCGATAACCAGCAGAAAGAATTACTCTATTTCTTTTACCAACTAGCCATTTTCCAGAGAGCCCATATTTTATATTTTGATCTTTAAAACCATAGGCCATAAACCCTTGTAAACGCCAAGTATCATTTTGTGAAAAATAAGTTCTACCTCCAATTCTAATCCGTGTTCCTTCTACATCATTACTACCAAAAGTTGAAAAAATAGGACCAAAATCAAAGCCATTAAACATTTCCCAATAACCACTTGCTAAAGTTGCCGTTAAATTATACAATTGCTTGAATTTTCGATTTGTTTTAAGTGTATCTAGCATTTTATACACTCCTTCTTCATCATCATTTAAACGTTCTAAACGATTTTCTTTCCAATACTCATCAGGTTTATTAAACACCTCTTCTTTATAAGTATCAACCTGTATTTTATAAAACTTCTCATCATGAATTTTATCAAAATCATAATTATTAAAAAGTGTGGTTCTTCTACCATATACTCCTTTAGATTTATCTTTTTTATTTAAAGAAAAATCAGACATCATATGATCTCGTTTAAGTAAAAAGACAGAATCACTAAGTACATCAAACTCTTGCGAAACATAAATTTCTTTTACCCAGTTAATGTTTGCACTTCTAGTGGCATTCATTTCAATTTCTTTAACTGCAAACGTGGTATCGTTTACCCAAAAATCTCCTTTAAAAGTCAATTCGTTTTTTCGTCTCGGATAAAACACAATATTGTAACACCATTTATCTTCTATATAAGCACTATCTGTCAACACATAATTATACACTGAAGGTCCTGTTCTAGAGAGCGGACTCGTAAAGCTCTTGTCAAAAAATTTCAAGTAATTATCATATATATTATAATCAACATACAATTGTTTTACAAACTCAATTAATTGTTGATTACTCTCAAATCCTGAATTTTTATTCGCTACTAGCTCTTCTCTAAACTTTTTATTTGGTTTATTTTTACCATAAGTTTTATACATGGCTTCATTGATAAAAATAGGTAAATAAGGTTTACCTGTAACACTAGAAGTATCTACTTTATCAAAGATAAACTCCATTCCTTTAAAGAGTTTTTTCTTTTTAAACTTTTCATTAATATTATTTAAATCAAACTCTATTTTTTCGTATTTATCATATTCATATTGTGGATACATATGAACACCATTTCTGCGTTTTTTTGCCCAAATTTTTCTTAAAATTGCTATTGCAGGATTTCCTTTCTTTTTCACTTTGCCAGAATACACTACAACTTCATCTAAACCTGCACTATCTTCTATTAAAATTATTTTAAGGTTAAAATTTCTTGCCTTAAGCTGTATTATTTTTTTCTCATACCCTATAAAGGATATCATTAATTCTTTATAAGAATTTTCTGATTCAATATAAAATTTTCCATTTTCATCAGAAACTGTACCTATGGTAGTTCCTTTAAAAATTAAATTTGCAAACGGAACAGGTTCATTTTGTTCATCGACAATAACGCCGCTTACTTTAACTTGAGAAAAAGTAACTGAACTAATAAGTAAAAATAATAAGGTGATAAAGTGTTTCAATTTTTTAGAGTTTTATATGTTAAATAGAAAAACCTTTTACAAAAGCCTTGTAAAAGGTTTACTCATTACAATTTTAATGCCAAATTACTTAGCTCTTAATATACATTACAGATTTGACAGCTTTGACAACATCATTTACATTTGGCAACCATTCTTCTAGTAAAACAGGTGAATATGCTGCCGGTGTATCTGCAGTAGTGATACGTTGTATAGGTGCATCTAAATAATCGAAAGCTTGTTCTTGTACTTGATATGCAATTTCTGAAGCAACACTAGCAAAAGGCCAAGCTTCTTCTAAAACTACCAATCTATTTGTTTTTTTAACTGATTTAAATATAGCATCATAATCTAATGGTCTTACAGTACGTAAATCTATAATTTCAACTGAAACCCCTTCTTTATCTAAGATATCTGCAGCTTTATAAGCTTCTTTTATAATCTTTCCGAAAGAAACAATGGTAACGTCGGTTCCTTCTCTTTTAATGTCAGCAACACCAATTGGTAATACATATTCTCCATCAGGCACTTCTCCTTTATCTCCATACATTTGTTCAGATTCCATAAAAATTACAGGATCATTATCTCTAATTGCCGCTTTTAATAAGCCTTTTGCATCATACGGGTTTGAAGGTACAATTACTTTTAAACCTGGAGTATTGGCAAACCAATTTTCAAAGGCCTGAGAATGTGTAGCTCCTAATTGTCCTGCTGACCCTGTAGGTCCTCTAAAAACTATAGGACATGGAAACTGCCCACCTGACATTTGTCTAATTTTTGCTGCATTATTAATAATTTGATCTATCCCTACTAACGAGAAATTAAAAGTCATATACTCAACTATTGGTCTATTCCCTGTCATTGTTGATCCGATAGCAATACCTGCAAAACCTAATTCTGCAATTGGTGTATCTATCACACGTTTAGCTCCAAACTCGTCTAACATCCCTTTTGAAGCCTTATACGCACCATTATATTCGGCAACTTCTTCACCCATTAAGTATATTGATTCATCACGACGCATTTCCTCACTCATTGCTTCACAGATGGCTTCTCTAAATTGGATTGTTCTCATATTGTATTAGGTATCAATTATTGACTTGCAAAAATAGAAAATAAAGACCAATTAAATAGGTCTTGATTTAAATAATTTACTATGCGTGCATAGTAAATTGAAAAAAATGTTGTACCTTCGCTACGTGTATTAAAAACATATATTTAATAGTAAAAAACACATAAAGAATGAAAATATTAGTTTGTATAAGTCATGTTCCTGACACCACTTCTAAAATTAATTTTACAGAGGGCGATTCAAAATTCGACACCAATGGGGTGCAGTTTGTAATCAATCCTTATGATGAGTTTGTATTGACAAGAGCCATGTGGTTTAAAGAAAAACAAGGAGCAACTGTAACTGTAATTAATGTAGGTACTGCTGCTACAGAACCAACACTACGTAAAGCGTTAGCCATCGGTGCTGACGATGCAATTCGTATAAACACTGAAGCGATTGACGGCTATTTTGTAGCAAAACAACTAGCTGAAGTTGTAAAAAATGGAGCTTATGATTTAGTTCTTGCAGGTAGAGAATCAATAGATTATAATGGAGGAATGGTACCTGGAATGTTAGCTGCTATTTTAAATTTTAATTTCATCAATGCTTGCATTGGTTTAGATGTAGATGGTTCTAGTGTAACAGCTTCTAGAGAGATTGATGGAGGTAAAGAATCTTTAAGTACAAATTTACCTTTAGTTATTGGTGGTCAAAAAGGAATTGTAGAAGAAAAAGATTTACGCATCCCTAATATGAGAGGAATTATGATGGCTCGTAAAAAACCTTTAACAATAGTTGAACCAATAACTGTTGAAACTACAACAGCTTCAAAAAACTTTGAAAAACCCGCACCAAAAGGTGCTGTAAAATTAGTTGATGCTGATAATATTGGAGAACTAGTTGATTTATTACACAATGAAGCTAAAGTAATTTAGCTATTAAACTATAGTCCTTAGTCATTGGGCTTTCGACAAAACAAAAAATATTAATTGTCGTTTTTTGGCAAAAGACCAAAGACAAACGACCAAAGACCAAAATAAAATGTCAGTATTAGTATTCGCCGAATCATCGGAAGGAAAATTTAAAAAAAGTGCATTAGAAGTGGTTTCTTATGGAAAGGAATTAGCCTCACAAATGCAAACAAATCTAGTTGTTATAACAGCATTTACTGAAGACACTACTGAATTGTCTAAACATGGTGCAGAAAAAATATTAATAGGTAAAAGTGCCAATCTTAAAACTGCAGATGCCTCAATTTGGGCTGATTTTATAGTAGCTGCTTCAAATCAAGAAAATGCTAACATCATTGTATTTGACTCAAGTGCAAATGGTACTTATGTTGCACCAATGGTTGCTGCAAAACTTCAAGCAGGGTTTGCCTCTAATGTTGTAACCACCCCTAATTCTATAGCTCCATTTACAATAAAACGTAAAGCATTTTCTAATAAAGTATTTAATTTTACAGAGATAAAAACAGATAAAAAAGTTATTGGCTTGGCTAAAAACTCTTTCGGATTAAAAGAGAATCCTACAGAAAGTACAGTTGTTGAATTCACACCTGAATTAAATGAAGGTAAAATCAAACTTGATACTGTTGAAAAATCATCAGGAAAAGTAACCATTGCAGATGCTGATATTGTTGTTTCTGGTGGACGTGGATTAAAAGGTCCTGAAAATTGGGGAATGATTGAAGAATTAGCAGATGTTTTAGGAGCCGCAACAGCATGCTCTAAACCCGTATCTGATTTAGATTGGAGACCTCACAGCGAACATGTAGGACAAACAGGAAAGCCTGTAGCTGCTAATTTATATATCGCTATTGGAATTTCTGGTGCCATTCAACACCTAGCAGGAATCAACTCTTCAAAAGTAAAAGTTGTTATCAATACAGATCCTGAAGCTCCGTTTTTTAAAGCTGCAGATTATGGTATTGTTGGTGATGCTTTTGAGGTTGTACCAAAATTAATAGAAAAGTTAAAAGAATTTAAGGCTCAAAACGCATAATTTTATTAAATTGTGCCCTTAAAGGCTGTCTAATTTTTTGGATGCATAAATCCTTTAAGTTAGACAGTTTTTTTATACAATTAACTATGAGCTTAGTCCGCCTTAATATAAAAGGAATATCATACAGTCAAACACAAAGTGGTGCATATGCTTTGGTTTTAAAAGAAGTTGAAGGTGAAAGAACTTTACCTATTATCATTGGTGCTTTTGAAGCTCAATCTATTGCCATTGCATTAGAAAAAGAGATAAAACCTCCTAGACCTCTGACACATGATTTGTTTAAAAGTTTTTCTGATCGATTTAACATCAAAGTAAAACAAGTAATCATTCACAAACTGGTTGACGGTGTGTTTTACTCAAGTTTAATTTGCGAACGAGATAAAATTGAAGAAATTATTGATGCTAGAACATCTGATGCCATAGCCTTAGCTACTCGTTTTAATGCTCCAATATTTACTTATGAAAACATATTGGATAAAGCTGGTGTTTTCTTACAAATTAAAGAAGAATCAGAATTTACACAAGCAAAAATTGAAATTGAAGAACTCGCTTTAGATATTGCTGAAGATGCTACATTTGAACAAATTTCTTTAGAAGAATTACACTCTCAACTAAATGAAGCTGTTGCAAATGAAGATTATGAATTGGCAGCAAAACTGAGAGATGAAATCTCTAAAAGATAAAATCAACATTTCCTCCTATGAAAAATCTAATTTTTTTTTTTATTACTTTATTCTATTTTCAATTTATAAATGCTCAAGAGATTGAAAAAAAATGGCAACTAAAATCTATTGAAAATAAACAAGAACAATCGCTTTCTAAAATTAATGACACTGATTTTTTAATATTAACAAAAGGTGAATTTAATTTCAAAACACCATCAAATACTTTTACTGGAGATTATATTCACCAAAACAACCTATTAATTTTTTATTACAATACCCCTAAAGATACTATTCGAAAATATAAGATTACTGAATTGACCGATTCAACATTTGTATTTAACGAAAAAGAAATTGTCTATAATTTTACTGCATTTAAAAATAGCAAAACTGTAATTTCTAAAACAGAGAACAATACCATTACACCTAGTAAAGGATTTTCCATCAACTCATTATGGCGTGGTGTATTGGGCATGATTTCTTTAATTTTAATTGCCTTTGCATTTAGCAACAATAGAAAAGCCATCAATTGGAAAACTGTAGGTATTGGCTTAGCCTTTCAATTAATTATTGCTGTAGGAGTTTTAAAAATTCCACTTGTTCAAAAGGGATTTAATTTTGTAGGTAAAATTTTTGTTAGTATTTTAGATTTTACACGTGCAGGAAGTCAATTTTTGTTTGAAGGATTAGTTGCAGACATGGATACTTTTGGATTTATTTTTGCATTTCAAGTGTTACCAACCATAATATTCTTTTCTGCATTAACTTCCGTATTATTCTATCTAGGTGTTATACAAAAAGTAGTTAAAGTAATGGCAATGCTATTGACCAAGGTTTTAGGTATTTCAGGAGCAGAAAGTCTATCCGTAGCAGGGAATATTTTTTTAGGACAGACAGAAGCACCATTACTAATTAAAGCTTATTTAGAAAAAATGAATAAGTCTGAAATGCTATTGGTAATGATTGGCGGCATGGCAACCGTTGCTGGTGCTGTACTCGCAGCATATATAGGCTTTTTAGGTGGTGACGACCCTGTTTTACGATTGATGTATGCAAAACACTTACTAGCGGCATCCGTTATGGCTGCTCCTGGAGCAATTGTAATCTCAAAAATATTATATCCTCAAACTGAAAAAGTAAATACTGACGTACAAGTTTCATCAGAAAAAATAGGTGCAAATATATTAGACGCAATTGCTAATGGCACTACTGAAGGTTTACGTTTAGCAGTAAATGTTGGTGCAATGCTATTGGTCTTTGTAGCATTTATCGCTATGATAAATGGAATTTTTGAATGGGTTGGAGATATCACCTCTCTTAATGATTGGATGGCAAAAAACACACCTTATTCACAATTCTCTCTAGAAGCCATCTTAGGAACTGTCTTTGCTCCTTTAATGTGGTTAATTGGAGTTGCCAAAGATGATATGATGCTAATGGGACAGCTATTAGGTATAAAATTGGCCGCTAGTGAGTTTGTAGGGTATATTCAATTAGCCGATTTAAAAAATGTGGCAAATGCTACACATTTAAGCTATCAAAAATCTATTATCATGGCAACCTATATGCTATGTGGTTTTGCCAACTTTGCCTCAATAGGCATTCAAATTGGCGGTATCGGTTCTTTAGCACCTGGGCAACGAAAAATTTTATCAGAATTTGGCATAAAAGCTCTAATTGGCGGCTCTATAGCATCACTAATGTCAGCTACCATAGCTGGAATGATTATTGGATAAATTCAATGTGAAAAAAAATTGTTATTTTTGTTGATAGATTTAAAAAAGTGTACTTCCCAATTGCTATAATATTTAAATCAAAAAAATATGAGAAAAGTGCGTTTTGTTTCTACAATTTTAATTTTTATTCTCTCTTTTGGACTTCAAGCAACCACCTATTATGTTTCAAAAAACGGTAATGACAGCAATTCTGGCACATCTGAAAGCATGGCTTGGAGAACTATTAGTAAAGCAGCAAAAACACTTAAAGCTGGTGATGAAGTTATTATTTTAAAAGGTACTTATAAAGAACAAGTCATTCCTGAAAATTCTGGAGTAGCAGGAAAATATATTACCTACAAAGCTAAATCTGGAGCAAAAGTAATTATTGACGGAACAAACTTAACTATTAATGATGGTCACTCTGCTCTTTTCCTTATAGATGGCAAAAACTATATTAAAGTTATTGGTCTCGCAGTAGAAAATATTGGAACAACCTATAATCTGTCTTATGACCAAGCAGGTTTTATGATAGAAAATTCTAATAATATTCAAATAAAGGATTGTTCAACCTACAATACATTTTCTTCAGGAATTATTGCTTTAAATAGTAATCAGCTTGTTATAGACAATAATAAAATTAGAAAAGCCTGTAATGGAGGTGAACAAGAATGTATTAGCATTACAGATGGATCCTATGATTTTGAAGTAATGAATAATGAGGTTTTTGATGGTGGTTCTGGAATAAAAGGAGGAGAAGGTATAGACATAAAACAAGGAGCTCATGATGGAAAAGTGCACCATAATTATGTACACGGTTTACCTAAACGTTTAGGTATTTATGTTGATTCATACGAAAAACACACCTACAACATCGACATTTATCAAAATACCGTTCGTGATTGTTATGATGGTGGATTTGCATTATCTGCTGAAGCAGGTGGCCTACTAGAAAACATTAATATTTACAACAATATAGCGTACCATAATATGACCTTCGGAATTATGATTTCAAATTGGGATATGGCAATTACTAGCTCTCATCCTATGAAAAACATAAAAATTATAAATAATACTTTTTATAACAATAAATGGTCTGGAGAAGAATGGGGAGGAGGAATTATTATAGAGAATAAAAAACCTGATGGATTAATTATAAGAAATAATATCTGTAGTGAAAATTTAGAACAAATACTGGTTGAAGGCCCTGTAGATTTAACGAAAGTAAAAATAGACTACAACCTTGTTTTCGGAGCTCAAACGGATGTTTTATCAAATTCAAATATTAATGGAGACCCAATGTTTGTCAATGTTAGCATAGCCGATTTTAGTTTGCAAAAATCATCTACTGCTATTAACAAAGGTACAGACACTAATGCTCCAAAAACTGATTTTAATGGTAATAAAAGACCTGTAAATAATAAGTGGGACATTGGAGCTTTCGAATATGGTAGTACTTTGGCAACTGATGACTTTAGAACTTCTCAAAAAAAGGCTATAGTTTATCCAAACCCATTTAAAAATGAAGCTATAATTAAAATTTCAAATAATGAGGCGGGTAATTACACACTAAAACTTTACAATAGCTATGGTCAAATAATTAAAATTGTCTCTGACATTTCTAAAACCACTTACAAACTACAACGTGGCAATTTAGAGAATGGCATTTATTTCTTTCAAATTTTACAGCATGGCAAAACCTTTACAGAAGGTAGATTTATTATTAACTAAATAAATAGTTTCGTTAATAACCTATTGATAAATTAAAAGCTTCTTTACACTTTGAGTAAGAAGCTTTTTTTATTTTTGACCGATGTCATGCTGAACAAATTTTCAGCATCTCATTTTTTGACAACAAAACATAATTAAATTATAAATCCCTTCCTCCCAACACTTCGGGATGGGAAGGTTAAGATGAGATGAAACAATATTTAGATTTAGTAAAACACGTTTTAACAAACGGAAACGAAAAAGGAGATAGAACAGGTACAGGTACAAAAAGTGTCTTTGGCTATCAAATGCGATTCGATTTGAGTAAGGGCTTCCCTATGGTAACTACCAAAAAATTACATTTAAAATCTATTATTTATGAACTGCTTTGGTTTATTAATGGTGACACCAATATCAAATATTTACAAGACAATGGTGTTAGAATCTGGAATGACTGGGCTGACGAAAATGGAGATTTAGGTCCTGTCTACGGACATCAATGGCGTAATTGGAATAGTGATGAAATAGACCAGCTTACTGATGTTATTGAAACGCTAAAAAACAATCCTAACAGCAGAAGAATGTTAGTGTCAGCGTGGAACCCTTCTGTGATGCCTGATACTTCAATTTCATTCAGTGAAAATGTAGCCAACGGCAAAGCCGCTCTACCACCTTGTCATGCATTTTTTCAATTTTACGTTTCCGATGGTAAATTATCATGCCAATTGTATCAAAGAAGTGCTGATATCTTTTTAGGCGTTCCGTTTAATATTGCTTCGTATGCATTATTTACCATGATGGTTGCTCAAGTTTGTGGTTATGAAGCAGGAGATTTTATCCACACTTTTGGCGATGCACATATTTATAACAATCATAAAGAACAATTTGAATTGCAATTATCAAGAAAGCTTAGACCTTTACCAAGAATGATTTTAAACCCAAATATTAAAGATATAACAGCCTTTAAATTTGAAGATTTTACTTTAGAAAATTATAATCCACATCCTCATATTAGAGGTATCGTGGCTGTATAATTATAGGTTTAACGCAATTTTACATTAAATAACTTTGATATTTCTTAGTAAGAGTTTAATTTAGTAGACTTAAACATCAAAAAAATGCAAAAAGAAGAATTAAAAAGAGCCATTCTAGACAAAATTTATCAAATTGATGACCTCAATAAGTTAAATACTATTCAAACCATATTAAACACCCTTGAAAACGACCAGTTAAGCTTAGACAAGATAGAAGATGCTTTAGAAACTGAAGATTACACAGGTTATATTAAGGAATGGCTTAAGGATATGTAAACAAAGGTTCTTATATGAAAAAGAATATTTTTTTATTGCTTCTATCATTGAGTTCGTTTTGCTTCTATGCTCAAAAAAAAGAATTAACCCCTGAGGATAAAGTTATAGACTTCTTAAAAGTTGATAAAGCACCTATTTATTCAGGTTGTGAAAAAAAAGATATTACCTTACAAAAGAAATGTTTTCAAAATAAAATTAAAAATCATTTTACTAGAAATTTTAATACTAAAATTGCTAAGAATTTAAAATTAGAATCTGGAAGTTATGCCACCTATGTCATTTTTACTATCAATAAAAAAGGCGTAATTTCAAATATTGGGGCTATCGGTTTCCACTATAAACTAGAAAAAGAAGGCATTAGAGTTGCCAAATTACTACCTAAAATAAAACCTGGTAAAAAAAATGGCAAAGTTGTTGCTGTAAAATACACCTACCCTGTAATAATTACGATAGAATAAAAACTATCTTTGTAAAAAATTATACCTATGAAAAAAATTACCCTATTCATTTTATTTACATTGAGTTCATTAGTCTTTTTTGCTCAAATAAAAGAAACTGCTAAAGAAGACGTTATTGAAATTATGGAGGTTGAAGAAGAAGAGTATGTTGAAGATTCTGACGTTCCTTTTTCAATTATTGAAAATGTCCCAATTTACCCTGGCTGCAAAGGAAGTAAAGTTGAAAAGAGGAAATGCTTTCAGAAATCTATTCAACTTCATATTATGAGAAAATTCAATACTGAATTAGCGAATACATTAGGTTTAGATTCTGGTAAAAAAAGAGTCATCGTTATGTTTAAAATAGATAAAAATGGAAATATTGTTGACTTAAGAGCAAGAGGCCCACATGAAAGATTAGAAAAAGAAGCAATAAGAGTTGTGAAGTTATTACCAAAAATGATTCCTGGAAAACAACGAGGCAGACCTATTGGTGTTAAATACACACTACCAATAACACTTATTGTTGAAGAAACTAAAAAAGAAGAAATAGAGGAAGTGGTAGAAGTGGAAGAGGAAGATTACCAACCTGAAGATGTACCATTTGCAATAATAGAAGATGCACCCATTTTTCCTGGCTGTGAAAAATTAGATAAAAATCTTCGAAAAATGTGTCTACAAAATCAAATTAAAAAACATGTTGCTGCTAATTTCAATACTTCATTAGCAAATAAACTAGATTTAGCCTCTGGTAAAAAAAGAGTGTACGTCGTTTTTAAAATAAACAAAAATGGAGATGTTGTTGATTTAAGAGCAAGAGGCCCACATAAAAGGCTAGAAATGGAAGCCATGAGAGTTGTTAAACTATTACCAAAAATGATTCCTGGAAAATTACGAGGTAAACCAGTAGGCGTAAAATACACATTACCTATAACATTTATTGTAGAAGATTCAAAAGTAAAAGAGAAGAATACAAATGGAAACTAACGAGCAGTATAAACTATACGAAAAGGCTCAAAAAAGAGTCAAACAGAAAAAAAGATTGTATTTTCATTTTATTCTACTTTTAATTGGTTCTGTTTTTTTTATTGTACTGAACTTATTTTTTAACGTTGGAGAACAATATGGAGAGTGGTTTAAATACGCTATTGCTCTTTGGTTCTTTATATGGATACTTCATTTTGTAAATGTTTTTATCACCAATAAATTTTTTAGCAAAGACTGGGAACGAATTGAAACTGAAAAATTGATGGATAAATACGAGATGAGAGTAGAAAAACTAGAAAACGATTTGATAAAAAAAGGAGTTATCACTCCAAATGACAAACTTAGCAACTCAGAAAAAAAAACTTAAAACCATTGATAACACTAATTGCAGCCATTGGCAAAAACAGAGAATTAGGTAAAGACAACGACCTAATTTGGCATTTACCTAACGATTTAAAACGTTTCAAAAAGGTAACTTCTGGCCACGATGTAATTATGGGTAGAAAAACCTTTGAATCACTAGGAAAGCCTCTACCCAACCGTACCAATATCATCATTACTAGAAATACTGAGTATAAAGTTAAAGACTGTATAGTTGCCAACTCTTTAGAAGCCGCTTTAAATGCAACTACCGACTCAAACCCATACATTTTAGGTGGAGCAGAAATCTATTCGCAAGCTATTAATATTGCTAATATATTAGACTTAACTTTTGTAGATGCAACACTAGAAGCAGACGTGTTTTTTCCTGAAATTGATTTAAACATTTGGAAAGAAACAAGTCGTGAAAATTTTAAAGCAGATGATAAACACAAATACGATTACAGTTTTGTTACTTTTAAAAGAACTTAAAAATTTCTAGCTTAAATCTTTTGACCTCTATCTATTTTATCTTAATAACAAAAGGCATCCTTGCTTGCACACCTTTTAAATTAGAAAATTCTCTTATGTTTTTATAAATTTCGTAATTTTCTATACCTAATTCTTCTTTT
>Ga0256834_1001972_pt1 | contig 13378 bp, 13 predicted proteins | sample 4281140metaG_FD_190536 | JGI IMG/M metagenome (GOLD analysis project Ga0256834, IMG submission 190536) | Hydrothermal vent microbial communities from East Pacific Rise, Pacific Ocean - 4281-140 | ecosystem: Environmental > Aquatic > Marine > Hydrothermal vents | place: Pacific Ocean: East... | reverse complement strand
GATAATGCCTTTAGATATTGGTAGTTTTTATAAGTATATTCACGATGGTGAGCATCACGACTATTCACCAGCGATGGTACACGCTATCCATAATGTTTCTACATATAACAATAAAAAGAGTTTTGATACTTTAAAAGAGTTAACTGAAAAACGAGGCTTAAAGATGATTCGTGATTTTTTTGAATTAAAATCGGACAAAAAACCTTTTTTAATCGATAAAGTCGAGCCTAAAGAGAAGATATTTAAAAGATTTGCAACTGCTGCTATGAGTTTAGGTTCAGTTTCGCCTGAAGCCCACGAAGTACTAGCAGAAGCTATGAATAAAATAGGAGCTCAATCAAACTGTGGAGAGGGTGGTGAATCGACTGAGAGATTAAAAAGTTCAAGAAGGTCTAAAATCAAGCAGATTGCATCTGGAAGATTTGGTGTGACTCCAGAGTATTTAAGAAGTGCCGAGGAAATACAGATAAAAGTAGCACAAGGTGCAAAACCAGGCGAGGGCGGTCAGCTTCCTGGACACAAAGTAACACCTCTTATAGCATCTCTTAGATTTACGACTCCGGGAGTTACTCTTATTTCTCCACCTCCTCATCACGATATCTATTCTATCGAGGATTTAGCTCAACTCATCTTTGATATGAAACAGATAAACCCAGATGCTATAGTAACTGTAAAACTTGTTTCAACAGCAGGAGTAGGAACAATAGCCGCTGGAGTTGCCAAAGCATATGCGGATAAAATTATCATATCAGGTGGAGACGGTGGTACTGGAGCTGCTCCTCTTACATCTATAAAATATGCTGGAAATCCTTGGGAATTAGGACTTAGTGAAGCACACAATGCTCTTAAAGTAAATGGTCTTAGAGAGTTTGTGCATCTTCAAACTGATGGTGGACTTAAAAGCGGTATGGATGTTGTTAAGGCTGCAATGCTTGGAGCTGAAAGTTATGCTTTTGGAACAGCGGCTTTAACTGTTATTGGATGTAGGATTTTAAGAAGTTGTCATACAAATAAATGTACAGTGGGAGTTGCAACTCAAGATCCAAACTTAAGAGAGCATTTTGTTGGTACGGTTGATAGAGTTGTAAATTATTTTACACTTTTAGCTGAAGATGTTAGAGAAATTTTGGCAACTATTGGATATGAGAGAATTGAAGATATCGTTGGAAGGAGTGATCTTTTAAAAGTTATTGATGATCCATTTGCAAAAAAGTTTGATTTCTCTTGTGTGTTAAGAAGACTTGATGGAATTGATACTTGTCAAAAAGAGTCAAATGAACCATTTGACAAAAATGAGTTTGAAAAAGAGATCTTAAAAAAAGTCTATAAGGTGATTGAAAATCCAAAAGAAAATATTGTAATAAAAAAAGAAATTTGTAATTTAAATAGAAGTTTTGGAACTTTGATAAGTGGCGAAATTGCTAAGTATTATGGAAATGAAGGCTTAAGAGAAGAGAGTATTAAATTTAAGCTTAATGGAGTTGCTGGTCAATCTCTTGGTGCATTTTTGATAAAAGGAATTTCTATCTATCTTAATGGTTGCGGCAATGATTATGTAGCCAAAGGGATGAATGGTGGAAAAATTGTTATAGTTCCAAAAAAACAAGGAGATTTGTTTTCAGGGGCTGGAAATACTTGTCTTTATGGAGCAACTGGAGGAACACTTTATGTGTGTGGAAGTGTAGGAGAAAGGTTTTGTGTTAGAAACTCAGGGGCAGTATCGGTTGTAGAAGGCACAGGAGACCATGCTTGTGAATATATGACAGGTGGAGTAGTTGCAATACTTGGAACTACTGGTATAAATTTTGGTGCTGGTATGACAGGGGGAGTTGCTTTTATCTACGATAAAGAGCATGATTTTATTGATAAGCTTAACCAAGAGTTGGTAGCAGCTACAAGAATAGATACAGATGAATCAGATGAAGAGAGGCACTTTATCAAAAAATTGCTCACAAAATATGTTGATGAGACTTCAAGTGAAAAAGCAAAATATATTTTAGATAACTTTAGGCATACACTGCGAGATTTTTGGATGGTTAGACCAAAAAATATGACTAAAATGCCACTAAATCCAGATGAGGGGGATTAATGCAAAATTTTACAAATTTAGAGAGAATTGAGGCTTTCAAGCGAGGCTCAAATGAGAGAAAAAAAGATTATAAAGAGATTTACAATATTTTTAGAAACTCCGAAGCCACATCTCAATCAGACCGTTGTGTCCAGTGTGGAGATCCCTATTGTCATAACAAATGCCCACTTCATAACTATATACCTCAATGGTTAAGGTCAGTGGCTAAAAAAGATTTAGAATTTTCATTTAAACTCTCAAATGATACAAATCCTTTTCCTGAAATTACAGGTAGAATTTGTCCCCAAGATAGACTTTGCGAGGGAGATTGCACACTAGAACAGGATGGATATGGAGCTATAACCATAGGTTCTATCGAAACTTATATAAGTGAGAGTGGATTTAAAAAAGGTTTTAAACCAGAGTTTGCAGATAAGATGAGCGATAAAAAAGTGGCTATTGTAGGTTCTGGTCCTGCTGGATTTTCTTGTGCTACTTATCTTATGAGAGCTGGGATAAATGTGGAAATATTTGAAAAAGCAAACAGAGCTGGAGGGCTTTTGACTTATGGGATTCCTAGTTTTAAATTAGAAAAAGAGGTTGTTTTTAGAAGGTTTGATTGGCTAACAGAGGCTGGTATGAAATTGCATCTTAATACTGAAGTTGGTAAAGATATTGATTTAAAAGAGTTGATTGAAAATTTTGATGCGGTATTTATAGGAATTGGTGCTGAAAAATCTAAAAAAGCAAATATTTCTGGCGAGAAGGGTAAAAATGTTTTTTTGGCAATAGAGTTTTTAAAACATATTCAGCAAAAAATTTTCAAAGAGAGTTACGATAAAAATTATGAAGTGTCAGGTAAAAATGTAGTAGTAATAGGCGGTGGTGATACTGCGATGGATTGCATAAGAGTTAGTTTAAGAGAAGGCGCTAAAAGTGTTAAATGTTTGTATCGAAGAGATATGATTAATATGCCTGGAAGTAAAAAAGAGTTTAAAAATGCAAAAGAAGAAGGGTGTGAATTTGTATACAATGTTTCTCCCAAAGAGGTTCTTTTAAATTCAAATGATGAAGTCATAGGGATACAGATGCATAAAACTTCTCTATCTAAAAGAGATGACTTAGGCAGACAAAGTGTTGAAATAATTGCAAATAGTGAATACCGAGAAGATGCAGATATAATTATATTTGCTCTAGGTTTTGATCAAGTAAACCCAAATTTTTTAAGTGAAAATGGAATAGAGACAAATAAATGGGGCGAAATTTTAGCAAATGAAAATCAAGAGTGTTCAAAGCAGTTTATCTTTACAGGAGGAGATTGTTTTAGAGGAAGTGACCTTGTTGTAACAGCAGCAGAAGATGGGAAAATAGCTGCAAAAGAGATAAGTAGAAAATTATTATAGAAAATTTTGAATCATTTATAGACTCTGCAATTGCTGCGAATGTTGAAATTTATAAAGATATATTGACAAATAAAACTCCTGAGTTTTATAAACCTGGTAATGTTGGTGCTGGAGGTGATGTAAGTATTGGGATTGATCTCATAACAGAGAGAGTTTTTTTAAAGCATCTTGCAAGTTATGGAAGAATCGACTCTGAGGAGAGTGGGGTTATGGGAGAAGGAGATTATACAATTACTCTTGATTCTCTTGATGGGAGTGGTAATTTTAAATCTAATTTTCCATATTTTGGTTCATCTGTAGCTTTAGAGTTAGATAATGATGTAAAAGTTGGGATAATTACAAATTTTGCAAATGGAACACTATATTTAAAAACAAAAACACTTTTTCAATATACAAAATTAGAATCAATTAAATTTTTTGATGTAATTCCAAATCCATATGCAAGTGTTGGTATTTTTGAAAGAGCTTATAATTCAAAAATATATGCAAAAAGACTTAAAAATAGTAATTATAAATATAGAATACCAGGAGCCACCGCACTCTCTTTAGCTTTGACAAACCAAGTGCAATTTTTTATTTATGAGGGAGAGATGCGTTCATATGATATTAATGCAGGACTCTTTATGTGCCAAGGACTTTATCAGCATAAAGAAAAGGATTTAACGATAATATGCTCTAAATTAAATCATTTTGAAAATTTAAAAAAAATACTTTTATAGAGGAGTTTTCTTGAACTTTGGTGATATGTTTAAAAATTTTAGAAAAACACAACCTGCAATTGATGATGCACCTAGCCATTGGATTAAGTGTCCCAAATGTAATTCATTGATGTATTATAAAGAAGTGGAAAATCTTTTTCATGTCTGCCCTAAATGCAAACATCATATGAGAATAGGTAGAGAAGTTCGTATTGATTTGTTGGTAGATAAAGGAAGTTTTGTTGAATTTGACAAAGCTTTAGCCCCTATTGATCCTTTAAAATTTGTAGATAAGAAATCATACAAAAAAAGAGTGATTGAGAATGAGAAAAAGACTGGTAAAAAATCTTCAGTAGTTTCAGGAGAATGTATGATTAATGACATTCCTGTTCAATTAGTTGTTTTTGATTTTTCATTTATGGGTGGAAGTTTAGGTTCTGTTGAGGGTGAGAAAATTGTTCGTGCAGCTCATAGGGCGATTGAAAAAAAACATGCACTCATAATCGTAAGTGCAAGTGGAGGAGCTAGGATGCAAGAGAGTACTTTTTCACTTTTGCAAATGTCTAAAACTTCAGCAGCACTAAAGAGAGTTTCAGAAAAAGGATTGCCTTATATATCAATATTGACTGATCCTACAATGGGAGGAGTTTCAGCTTCATTTGCAATGCTTGGAGATATAATCATCGCAGAACCAGGGGCTTTGATAGGTTTTGCAGGGCAGAGGGTTATAGAACAGACAATTGGTACAAAACTACCAGAAGGATTTCAAAGAGCTGAATTTTTACTTGAACACGGTTTCTTAGATATGATAATAAAACGAGAGAATATGAAAAAAACAGTTTCTGATTTGTTAGGTTTTTTTGATACAAATATTGGTACATCTAACAAAAATATATCATATGAAATGAAACGAAAAGATGATGCTAAAAATTTAGATGCATAAGACTTATGCTCTTTTTGATTTTGAACTTAATCAAAAAAAAGGGAAAACTATTCAAGAGTTTGTCTCTTTGGCTCTTAGAAAAAGTGCTTTGTATTTGCAATATCGAGATAAAATTAATTCAAAAGATATAAAAATAAAAAATATCAAAAAACTTCGAGAATTATACTCTGGGGTGATAATAGTAAATGATGATATATCTTTAGTCCCATTTTGTGACGGTTTGCATCTTGGACAAGAAGATTTATCAAAGTTTGGTTCAGATGCAAGTGAAGCAGTAAAAATAATAAGAGAACAAATAGGCGATAAAATTCTTGGACTCTCAACTCACAATCTCAAAGAGATTGAAATTGCAAACAGATTAAATTTAGACTATATTGGCTTAGGTGCTTATAGAGAGACAACTACAAAAGATATTTCAAATTTGTTGGGCGAAAAGTTGCCATATTTAGCAAAAAACTCTAAACATAAAGTTGCTGCGATTGGTGGAGTAAAATATAGTGATAAAATTTCAAATATTGAATTTTTAGTTTTAGGTTCTAGCATCTATGAAAATTAATGTCTGCATAATTGAGAAAAAAACTCAAGATGATTTTTCAAAATTAGTAGAAAATTATAAGAAAATGATACGAAAGTATGCACAAATTGAAGAAATATCACTTTTTAATAAAAAAATTACACTAGCACAAAATAGAGATGCTATAATCGCTAAGGAGTCTTATAGTGAGGCTTTTAAACCATATACGAGTGGATACAATATTGCATTAGATCCAAGTGCTAAAGAGATGGATAGTTTTGAATTTAGTGAAATTTTTGCTAATATTCACATTTTAAATTTCTTTATAGCTGGAGCTTATGGATTTGAGGATAGATTTTTAAGAAAATGTGACAAAGTTATAAGTTTAAGTCAATTAACTTTAAGCCATAAAATTGCGAAAATTGTTCTATATGAGCAAATTTTTAGAGGTTTAAGTATTCAAAATAATCATCCCTATCACAAATAGGGAAAAGGAGAGAATAGTGGAAGAAAAAGACTACGATGTTTTTAAAGCTGAACTATTAAATAGAAAAGCTAAGATATTAAAAATTGTTAGTGATAATGAAAAAGAGATGAAATCACTAAGTAGAACTCAGGCTAGCGATGAAGTAGACCATGCTACTATCAGTGTAGATAGTGCAATAGAACAAGCAATTAGTAATAAGCAACATACTGAACTTAAAGAAGTAGAATATGCATTATTTAAGATAGAAAGTAAAACTTATGGTATTTGTGAAATGTGTGAAGATAATATTGGTACACAGAGACTAAAAGTGAAACCACAGGCAAAATATTGTATCCTTTGCCGAGAGATTGTTGAAAAAACCTCTTAAAAAGGATTGTTAAATGGGTTTAAAAAAGTATATTTCTTTTGGTCTTATACTGTTAATAGCAATGGGTATTTTTGCCTATAGTCTTGAAGGTAAATATTACTCACTATCACTTGCGGGAATCACAGTAAATCTGCCTGTAGCTGTTTGGGTGATTTTGCCTGCTGTACTTCTTTTTCTTATTACGATTTTTCATCTTATATTTTATGGCACACTTGGGTTTGCAAGAATGAGAAAAATCAAAAAAGATTCTGAGAAATTTTTACAAAATTCTAAGAATGCACTTTTAGGTAAAGTTGTTGTAAATGAATATAAAACTGATATTTTCAAACTTCCAGGCGCGATACTTCCATTATTAAATGTTGACCCTAAAAGATATGCCGATCATAGAGTATATGATGATGGAATTCAAGATATTCTTGATGTTAAAAGAAAAATTGAAGAAGGTGAAGTCTTAGATTTGAGTTCTTTTGTATTAAGAGATGATAATGCTCTGGTGCTTAAAAACCATGAAAATAAATTGATTGATGATAAACAGTATGCTATATCAATTTTAAATAAATGTGATGATAAAGAGTTGTGTGAAAAAGCTTATTTATCTTTAGCGACATATGGAACTGTAAGTGATTTAACAAAATATGATGTAGAACCAACTAATAGAGTTTTTTATATTTTGATAGATAGAATAAATGCAAAAGAAAATCAGCTTGAACTTAGTGATGAAGATATTGTTTCTTATATCAAGAAATTGGATTTTAATTCAAAAGATTTTATTGATTTGGCAAAAAAATTAAAAACAAAATTAAATCCAGACAGATTACTGCAACTATTTGAAAGACTCTCTCATGACTTTCCACATGATGGGGGTGAGAGTTATCTTTATGTTATGTTTGAACTTCAGATGATGGATAATGCTAGAGAGTTTTTAGAAAACTCTTCTGAAGATGAATATGTTAAATTTAAATACATGCTGTTTTTAAAAAATAGTGGTAAAAACTTCGATACAGAACTTTTTGTATAAGGAGCAAAAGCACTGATAGATTTTTCAAAAAAAGATATTGTAGCTTTAGCACCACTCGCAGGATACACAGACCTTCCTTTTAGAAGAGTTGCTAAAAAATTTGGTGTTGATATCACATTTTCAGAGATGATTAGTGCTAATGCTCTTATTTATAACTCCAAACGAACTTTTAAAATGTTAGAAAAATCCAAAATTGAAACACCTTATATTGTGCAAATTGCAGCAAGTGATAAAGAGATAGCAAAACAAGCTGTGCTAATACTCAATGATATAGAAGGAATTGATGGAATAGATTTAAATTGCGGCTGTCCTGCTCCAAAAGTTGTTGGTCAAAAATGTGGGTCTTCGTTACTTGAAGATTTGCCAAAGATGGCAGAAATCATAGAAAGTATCAAAATTCACTCAAATAAAAAATATACAAGTGTCAAATCAAGATTAGGTTTTAACGAAAAATATCCAGAGCTTATTGCAAAAGTATGTGAAGATAGTGGCGCGGATTTTGTAACATTTCACGGACGAACTCGTGTTGGAAAATATAAGGCAAAAATTGATTATGACTCTATAAAACTTGCAAAAGAGGCTGTTAATATTCCTGTAATTGCAAATGGAGATATAACTTCACTAAAAATAGCAAATGAAGTAAGAGCTCATACAAGATGCGATGGCATTATGATAGGACGAGGAGCTATTGGTAATCCTTGGATTTTTTATCAAATTAAAAACAATCTTGATAGTATTAGTAAAGATAAAATAAAAGAGATAGTTTTAGAACATTATGATGCGATGATAGATTTTTATGGACAAAAAGGAGTTGGGATTTTTAGAAAACATTTACATACATATTCAAAAAACTTTCCACAGTCTTCAATATTTAGAGATAAAATTAATAGAATAGATGATGAAATACATCTTAGAGTTGAAATTGAAACATTCTTTAGCCAATAATGGTATAATGTTTGCTTAAATTAAAATTATAGGGGAAGAAAATGTTTAATGAAGAGGATCAGTTGTTCGGGGGATCACCTGAAAAGAAGTATTTTGATATTATATTTAATGCTAGTAAAGGCTTAGTTGAAAATCAACTTACGACAAATTTAGAGAAAATAGTTATTATGGAAAAAATGTTGGAAGAGATTTTTCCAGATGAAAATTTAGATACAAAAATAAAAAACTATATAGTTCATAATCAGGATGAGGTTGCTGGTATGCTTACAAATCAATACATAGTTGATGTGGGAAATATTTTAACTCAAAATGAATAAAATCTGGGTAATTTTACTCATTTGTTCATCTTTGTTTGGTGAAAAAGTCTCAAATTTTCAATATGAGAAGATTTTTAAGTTAAACAAAGATGATATCGCTACAATATCAGTTATAAAAAAAGATTATAAAACACAGTCAGAACTAGATGGAAAACTAAAATTTAGATGGACTCTATACAAAAATGACCTTTTGGTTTTGTTGGTAAATTACGAGGGGTTTGCAACTCAACATGTGCTTCAAAGGATTTATAAGAGAGATACTTTAAGTGTTTCTCTTATGAGTGATTATGAAAGAACTCAAGATAGAGTTTTTTTAGTTTTAAAATTTAGTGACTATGATGAGAAAAAAAAGATAGCAATGATAGAAGCAAAGATAAGAGATCCAAGAAGTAGAGTTGAAGTAAGTTTCATTGATCCAAAAAGAGAAAAAAGGTAGGCATGTTAGAAGAGGTAGAAGCACTTATCGAAGATTTTGTGCGTGAGGTTGATGGTGAGGCAATAAAATTATATCAATCTTTTGCAAAAGGTAAAATGCTCAGGGCAAAACTTGTTTTAAAAATAGCAGGTAAAAGTAAAGAGTCTATAAAATTAGCTGCTGTTATAGAGATGATTCACGCTGCTAGTTTACTACATGACGATGTAATAGATGCTTCTGATACAAGAAGAGGAGTTTCTTCTATAAATGCACTTTATGGTGATAAAACTGCAATTATGCTTGGCGACATATTGTATTCAAAAGGTTTTTTAGAGCTTGTTTCTTTTAAAAAAGATATTGCAGAAGCAATTTCAGATGCAGTTGTTAAGCTTTCTGTTGGCGAGATGATGGATGTGGCACTTTCTGATGATATTAATTTTGATGCAGATAAATATTTTGAAATGATTTATAAAAAAACTGCTGTTTTGATTGAAGCAACTTCTAAAAGTTCTGCGATTTTGAGTCAAAAAGATAGTGCATCTTTTGCACTTTATGGCAAAAATCTAGGTCTTGCTTTTCAAATTATAGATGATGTATTAGATATTATTATGAGTGACGAGGAGCTTGGAAAGCCTGCATTGGCTGACTTTAAAGAGGGGAAAACTACTCTCCCCTTTATATATCTTTTTGAGTCTCTTCAAGATGATGATAGAGAAAAGCTTATATCCTTTTATAAAAAAGAGCTAACAATTAATAATAAACTTTGGATAAAAACAAAAATGAGAGAGAGTGGAGCGGTTTTCCGCTGTATTGAGTTAGCCAAAGAGTTGGGTGAAGAGGCACTTGGAGCTATTGAAAGTTATAAAAATGACGATTTAGAGCGTATAATTACACAGATGATAGAGAGAGATTTTTGATGCACTATTTAACACTAAGTTACACACATAAAAATACCTGTATAGGCACTAGAGAGAAGTTGGCTTTTGATAATGATGATAATTTAAGAACTTTTTACGAAAAAATACTTGCTTTAAAACAGGTAAATGAAGTTTTGATTGTTTCTACTTGTAATAGAGTTGAAATTTTTGCGAGTGTTAGTGAACCTGATGAAATTTATGAAGTTGTTCTTGCAGAACTTACGCAACACAATGGTTTAGACCCAACTGAGCTTTTAGACAAAGGAGCAGTTCATAGAGATATAGAAGCAGTTCATCACCTTTTTTCTGTTATTTCATCATTAGACAGTGTAGTGGTTGGTGAAACACAAATCGTATCTCAAATAAAAAATGCATTTGCATTTGCTTACGAAAATGGATATTGTGGACAAAAGATTGCACGAGTTATGCATAACGCTTTTAGATGCTCAGCAAGTGTTAGAAGTGCTACTGGAATTTCAAAAAATCCTGTATCAGTTGCAAGTGTTGCAGTTGCAAAAGCAAAAGAAATATTTGATGGAAATCTTGGTGGATATACGGCTGTTGTTGTCGGAGCTGGCGAGATGGGAGAACTTACAGTAAAACATCTTGCAAAAGCTGGTGCAAATATTATAATTGTAAATAGAGATACAGAAAAAGCTCACAAGATTGCTCATGATATAGATGAAGTTACAGTTACAGTTGAGCCGTTTTCTGAACTTAAAAGTCTTGTAAATCATTATAGACTACTTTTTAGTGCAACTGGTGCTTCATCTCCTATAATTGATGAACATATTGTTGAAGAGACTACTTTTAAAAGATATTGGTTTGATATCGCAGTACCTAGAGATATACAGGAGAGTGGTTTTGACAATGTTGATATTTATTCAGTAGATGATTTAAAAGGTATTATGGATAAAAACATCAAAGAGAGAAAAAAAAGTGCTAAAATTGCTTATGGAATCGTTGATGAGTTTACACAAGATTTTTTCAAGTGGTTACAGACATTATCAGTTGATCCACTTATAAAAGAGATTAGAGGAATGGCAAAGAGTTGTAGTGTCAATGAGATAGAAAAAGCTATAAAAAAAGGTTATATTGATAAAGAGCAACAAAAGCAAGTTGAAAAAATATTACATCAAGCTTTTAATTCGTTCTTGCACGGTCCTACAACGAATTTGAAAAAAATTGCAGAGCAGCCTAGAGCTGATACAGTAGTTCAATCAATTCAAGTTTTTTTCGGATTAAATGCAAAGCAGAGAAAAGCACTTGATACTTATAAATGTGATTATCAAATTGAGAAAGATTTACAAAAAAAGGATGAAAATTGAAGTTTTCAAAACTCTTTGCTCCAACAACAAAAGATGCACCAAAAGATGCACTTTTACCTAGTCATATTTTTCTTATTCGTGGTGGTTTTATTTCACAAGTTGGTAGTGGAATTTACAACTTTTTACCTCTTGGAAAAATAGTTCTTGATAAAATTAAAAATGTTGTTAAAGAGGAACTTGATTGTATAGATGCACAAGAGACTCAGCTTGGATTTATAACTCCTTTGGAGTTTTGGAGAGAGAGTGGAAGATATGATAAGTTTGGTAAAGAGCTTTTAAAATTTAAAGATAGAAAGAGCAATGAGTTTGTTTTGGGACCAACTCATGAGGAAGCTATGATTGATTTGGTTCGAGGTCGTGTTAAAAGCTATAAGCAACTTCCTTTGAATTTATATCAAATAAATATAAAATTTAGAGATGAAGCGAGACCTAGATATGGACTTTTAAGAGGTCGTGAATTTCTTATGAAAGATGGATATAGCTTTCATGAAGATGAGGAAGATTTAAAAAGAGAGTTTTCTAAAATGCAATTGTGTTATGAAAATATACTAAAAAGGTTAGGTATAGAGTATAGAGTTGTTGATGCTGATAGTGGAGCGATTGGTGGAAGTGGCTCAAAAGAGATAATGGCTCTTGCTGATAATGGAGAAGATGACATTGTTGTATGTGAAGGTTGTGACTATGCTGCAAATATCGAAGCTGCAAAAAGAAAAAAGCCAGATTTTATAAAAAATGAACCAAAACAAGGCAGTGGCAAACTTCACACTCCAAATCTTAAAACTATTGAAGAGGTTAGCTCATTTTTGGAAATAAAACCAAGTTCTATGGTAAAAACAGTAGTGAAAAAAGCAATTTTTGCAGATTCTGAAGAGATTATTTTGTTTTTTATCAGAGGTTGTGATTTGCTTCAAGAGACTAAAGCTTTGAGTGCTTGTGGTGCTATAGAGTTTGCTGAACTTAGTGAGAGTGAACTTGATAATCTTGGAATTGATGTAGGTTTTATAGGTCCAGATACACAGAAATTCAAGATGCTTGTTGATTTAGAACTCTTGGATGAAAAAGGTTTTGTTTGTGGATTAAATGAAAAAGATTATCATATAAGTGGATTTAGTTTTATAGATAAAGATTTTGAATATGTTGATTTGATAGGAGTTCAAGAGGGCGATTTGTGCAGTTGTTGTGGAGGAGAGCTGAAGATTACAAAAGGTATAGAAGTAGGGCATATATTTATGCTAGGAGATACTTATTCAAAAGCACTAGGTGCAACTTTTTTAGATAGAAATGGAAAAGCAAAACCATATATTATGGGAACTTATGGTATGGGAATTAGCAGACTTGTTGCAGTTATGATAGAGCAACACCACGATGAAAAAGGGTGTTTATGGAGCACGGAGAGTACACCATTTGCACTCTCTATTATAGTTTCAAATGTAAAAGACCAAGAGCAGTTATCATTTGCACAAACTCTATATGAGAAGCTCCAAGAAGCAGGGGTTGAAGTATTGTTAGATGATAGGGGCGAGCGATTTGGGTTCAAGATGAGTGATTTTGAACTTTTAGGTTTTCCAAAAGCTGTTATCGTTGGCAAAGGGTTAGCAAATGGTGAAGTGCAGCTTGTAGATAGAAGAACACTTGAAAAAACAAGTGTAGAAAAAGAGAAAATTTTTGATAAGTTGATGGAGATATAATGCCATATTTGATTGTTTATCTGTTTATCGAGGTATTAGTCAGTGTTGAAATAGCTGGCAGGCTTGGTGGTCTTTTAACTTTTGTTGAGATTGTTGTATCTGCATTAATTGGCTTTTTTCTGTTAGCAAATTTTAGATATACTATTTCTAAGAGTGCAGCCTCTTTGATGAGTGGAGAGATTAGCATTCAAGATTTCCAAAAAATGAGCCTTTTCACACTCATAGGAGCGGTATTTCTAATAATACCGGGGTTTTTTAGTGATATGATAG
>Ga0256834_1001971_pt1 | contig 13380 bp, 7 predicted proteins | sample 4281140metaG_FD_190536 | JGI IMG/M metagenome (GOLD analysis project Ga0256834, IMG submission 190536) | Hydrothermal vent microbial communities from East Pacific Rise, Pacific Ocean - 4281-140 | ecosystem: Environmental > Aquatic > Marine > Hydrothermal vents | place: Pacific Ocean: East Pacific... | reverse complement strand
GAAATTTCATTAAATAATAAGGCGTTATCCTTATCATACTTCTCAAACGCTGAAATAATCGATCTTGCTTGCCAAACAAATAGACCTGCATTCCAAACAAAATCACCACTTTCTAGAAATTTTTTAGCTAATTCAAGCTCAGGTTTTTCTGTAAATGTTTTTACTTTATTAACTCCAACTTCATTTTTATCACCTTCATTAGTGAACTGAATATAACCATAGCCCGTTTCGGGCTTATGAGGCTTAATACCTATTGTTACCAATTTATTTCCAGAAGCACTCACACCCAGTGCTGTTTCTATGGTATTTATAAATTCTATATCATTAAAAATAGCGTGATCCGATGGGGTAATAATAATATTTGCTTCTGGATTTTTACTCGCTATTTTATAACTAGCATAAGCAACACAAGGAGCGGTATTTCTTTGAAAAGGTTCTAATAAGACCTGATCTGCGCCTAATTCCGGTAGCTGTTCATTAATAAGTGTTCTATAACGTTCATTAGAAACCACGTAAATATTTTCGACTGGTATTTTTGAGCTAAACCGTTCAAATGTTAATTGAATTAAAGACTTACCACAGCCCACAATATCTAAAAATTGTTTTGGTTTATTTGCTCTACTAAACGGCCAGAATCGCGTACCAACACCACCTGCCATAATTACCACATACGTATTCTTGTTCATATCCCTTTATTTTTTCTTCCTGAAAACAAATTTTAAACTGCTGGAGGAATTCTAAATTCAAATTTCAATAAAATAATTGTAATCAATACCCTTCTTAGCGTTAACTTATCAAGTTATTTAAATCGTTTGTTACAAAAAATATGTATCTTCATATTAACTGGAGAATTAACCATTTAAACGTAGCAATTGTTAGGTAAAATATTAACTTCAACGTTCTAATAAGAAATAGTAAATAATAGTTTTAGATGATTGAGCAATTAGAGCAAAAAACAAAAGAAATTTTAAAGCAAGTTTTTGGTTTCAACGGATTTAGAGGAACCCAAGAACCTATTATAAAAAACCTATTAGAAGGAAACGACACCTTTGTGGTTATGCCCACCGGTGCAGGAAAATCATTATGCTATCAATTACCTGCCTTGGTATTACCAGGTACGGCCATTGTAATTTCCCCTTTGATTGCATTAATGAAAAACCAGGTAGATCAACTGCAAGCATTAGGGATAAATGCACGATTCTTAAATTCAACCCTCTCTAAATCGGAAGCAAAGATTGTTAAGAAAGAAACCATTGAGCAAAAAATAAAGCTATTATATGTTGCGCCAGAGTCACTAACTAAGGATGAAACTGTTGAGTTTTTGCTTAAAGCAAATATTTCGTTTATCGCTGTGGATGAAGCCCATTGTATTTCAGAGTGGGGTCATGATTTTAGGCCTGAATACAGAAGAATAAAGTCTATTGTTCAACAACTAGGAGAGCATCCAATAATAGCATTAACTGCTACCGCAACTCCTAAAGTGCAAATTGATATTCAGAAAAACTTGAATATGGAGGCCGCGTCCTTATTTATGTCTTCTTTTAATCGCACCAATCTATATTACGAAATTAGAGCGAAGCAAGATATAAAAAAGCAACTGATTCGTTTTGTAAAAGAGCAAAAAGGCAAATCGGGAATCATTTATTGCTTAAGCCGTAAAAAAGTTGAAGAGATCGCAGAGTTCTTAAAAGTGAACGATATAAATGCAGCTCCATACCATGCAGGGTTAGAGTCTGCTACCAGAGTGGGCAACCAAGATGGCTTTTTAAATGAGAATATTGACGTTATTGTTGCCACCATTGCTTTTGGTATGGGCATCGATAAACCTGATGTTCGGTTTGTAGTGCACTACGATGTACCTAAGTCATTAGAAGGTTACTATCAGGAAACAGGGCGTGCAGGTAGAGATGGCATTGATAGCAAATGTCTAATGTTTTTTAGCCATAACGACATCAGCAAGTTGGATAAGTTCAATAAGGATAAGCCTATCCAAGAAAGGGACAATGCTCGGCTTTTGCTTCAGGAAATAACTTCATTTGCAGAATCTGCTGTTTGCAGAAGAGTACAGTTGTTGCACTATTTTGGCGAAGCATTTTCTAAAGATGATTGCAATAACTGTGATAATTGCAAACACCCAACCGAGCAATACGAAGGTAAAGAATGTGTTGGATTAGTGCTGCAAACAGTTGTTGCCACACAAGAACGATTTGGCATGCTTCATTTGGTTGATGTTATAAAAGGCACACCCACAGAATATGTACAAAGTTACAAACATGATAAACTTGAGGTGTATGCCAAAGGAGACACAGAAACAGAAGACTTTTGGAGATCGGTAATTAGACAAACAATGCTTGCTGGCTTGCTTGGTAAAGACATAGAAAATATAGGGGTCATAAAAATGACTGATAAAGGAAAGGAGTTTTTAGGCAACCCTGTAGCCCTTACGCTCTTTAAAAATCATGATTTTGATGATCTTAAAAAGGAGGACGAGGAAGTGGATACCACTCCGATGGAAGCCACTGCTTATGATGAGAAATTGTATAATATGCTCAAAGCATTGCGTAAAAGTGTTGCTAAATCCGAAAACCTTCCACCGTATGTAATTTTTCAAGAAGTGTCGTTAGAAGAAATGGCTACCATTTACCCTTGCACTATTGAAGAACTAACCACCATAACAGGGGTAGGAAAGGGAAAGGCAACCAAATTTGGAACAGATTTCGTTCAATTAATTGATCAATATGTTGAAGACAATGACATAATTACAGCTGCAGATGTTACTATAAAAACAACAGCGAATAAATCAAAGCATAAAGTTTTTATCATACAGCAAATAGACAAAAAATTAGAACTAGAAGAGGTTGCTGAGTCACTTAAAATGTCAATGGATCAGCTTTTGGATGAGATTGAGCATATTGTGTCATCAGGCACTAAACTAAATCTTGATTATTATATGGATCAAGTGCTAGATGATGAAAAACAAGATGAAATTCTTGATTTTTTCTTAAACGATGAATCCGGTGACATTGAATCTGCATTGGAAGATGAAGATTTAGCTGATTACTCAGAAGATGAAATACGGTTAATGCGCATAAAATTCTTATCAATGTATGCAAATTAAAGTAAGCAACTACATATTTGCATAAATCAGTTTTGTAATGAATATTTTAATACTTGGCTCAGGAGGAAGAGAGCATACGTTTGCTTGGAAATTAGCTCAAAGCCCTAAATGCAATAATCTTTACGTGGCCCCAGGAAATGCAGGAACACACTCGCTTGCGACTAATATTGCTATAAATCCTAGTAACTTTAAAGAGGTAGAACAAGTTGTAATTGATAACTCAATTAATTTACTCGTGGTTGGACCAGAAGATCCACTTGTAAAAGGAATTGTAAACTTTTTTAGAAGTAAAGAGGAGTTTGATGATTTAATAATTATAGGACCTAATAAGGCAGGTGCCAAACTGGAAGGAAGTAAAGATTTTTCTAAATCTTTTATGAATAAATATGGAATTCCTACTGCTAAATCCATTACGTTTCTTGCCCATCAATACGATGAAGCCATTGAATATATTGAACAACATAGTTACCCCTTGGTACTAAAAGCAGATGGATTGGCAGCAGGAAAAGGCGTAATAATTGCCCAAAACTTTAATGAAGCGGAGCTTGCCTTGCAAGATATTTTAATTGATAAAAAATTTAAAGAAGCAGGTAGCAAAGTACTAGTTGAAGACTTTTTAGATGGAATTGAACTTTCTGTTTTTGTATTAAGCGATGGTAAAAATTATCAAATTTTGCCAGAAGCAAAAGATTACAAGCGTATAGGCGATAACGATACAGGCTTGAATACAGGAGGCATGGGTGCTGTTTCGCCCGTGCCTTTTGCCAATGCAACATTTATTAATAAAGTAGAAGAACAAGTAATTAAACCAACCATTGCTGGGTTAAGTAAGGAGGGTATCGACTATAAAGGGTTTTTGTTTATCGGGCTTATGAACATTAATAATGAGCCCTTTGTGATTGAGTATAATGTACGAATGGGCGACCCTGAGACACAGGTAGTATTACCCAGAATAGAATCTGACCTTGTAGAACTATTTGAGGCTACGGGCAAGCAAACATTAAATGCTTATACCATAAAAATAAATAAGAAGGTTGCAACAACCGTTGTAACAGTGGCTGGTGGTTACCCTGGTAATTACGAAAAGGGAGAACCTATTTCAGGAATTGATATGGACGATAATTCTACATTAGTTTTTCAAGCAGGCACCAAATATAAAGAAGATTTAATTGAAACAAACGGAGGTAGAGTATTAGCAGTAACTGCGCTAGCAAATAGTATTACGGAAGCTAAAGCACTTGCCTACAAACGGTTGAAGGATATCAGTTGGGCAGGAATGTATTATAGAAAAGATATCTCTGATGATCTCTTACCATATTTAGATTAAAATGTATTTCTACACGTTGGTTATATGATTAACATACTCGTATTTTGTAATAATAGATAAAAGATAAATGTCAAGTTGTAACACATGCTCGTTAAATGAAGAAACCATTGGGTGTAATAGTGGTGGATGCCAAACAGGTGGGTGTAATCGGTTAAACGTGTTCGATTGGCTCTCAGATATGAGCCTACCGGCTGACCAAAAATTTGACATTATTGAAGTTAGGTTTAAAAGTGGACGAAAAGATTTTTACCGTAACCCAGATAGCCTCGCATTAACTACAGGGGATGCAATAGTAATTGACGTACCAAATGGGCATCATATTGGTTATGTATCCTTACAAGGGGAGCTTGTTCGGCTTCAAATGAAGAAAAAAAGTATTAAAGATGATGAAAATATTCGTCAAATTTACCGCATAGCTTCTCAACGAGATTTAGAAAAATACGAGCAAGCCAAAAGCAAAGAGGCTTCTATACTATTTAGAAGTAGAGAAATTATTCAGCAAGAAAAGCTGCGAATGAAACTCACAGATATTGAGTTTCAAGCAGATAACACAAAAGCTATTTTCTACTACTCTGCAGAAGAACGAGTAGATTTTAGAAACTTAATTAAGCTTTTGGCTGGAGAATTTAAAATAAGAGTTGAAATGAAGCAGATTAGCCTTCGACAAGAAGCTGGTCGCATCGGAGGTATTGGCTCTTGCGGAAGAGAATTATGTTGTTCCACTTGGCTTACCGACTTTAAAAGTGTTTCTACAAGTGCTGCACGCTATCAAAACTTATCGCTTAACCCAAGCAAACTTTCTGGGCAGTGTGGTAGATTAAAGTGCTGCTTAAATTATGAGCTAGATACGTATCTATTAGAACTCAAAGACATTCCAAAACTAAAAGCTCCACTTAAAACGCAAAATGGCAAAGCCAATCTTCAAAAAACTGACATTTTCAAGAAGATAATGTGGTTTGGGTTTGAAGGAGAAAATACTTGGCATCCTATTCCTGTAGAAAGGGTAAAAGAGATTTTGCTAATGAACGAGCAGGGAGAGTTTCCTGAAACCCTACAGGTTGATAAAGATTTTTCTAAAATGGAAGAAGCTCAAGCACTAACTAACGACTTGGAAAGGCTGGACAGGAAGTATAAGAGCAAGAGTAAAAAGAAAAAGAAGAAAAATAAACGACCCAATAGAAATCAAGGGCAAAACCAGCCTACTGCCAATAGTTCGCATAGCAATTCACAAAATCCTAATAGAAAATTTAGGAATCGAAAAAACAAAAAACAATAGATGCGTAATTTATTGCTTTTCATAAGCTTATCCCCTCTTTTCCTCTCGTGCGACTCCAGTAGGATAGCAGAAGAAAATAAAAATGTGGAAAACTTTTGGCAAGCAGATTCAATTGCCAACTTTAGCTTTATTATTAATAATCCATCAATCGATTATAACCTGTTTTTCTCTGTTCGTAATGGTGTAAACTTTCCTCATTCAAACTTATACTTTAAGTATGCACTAGCAGATAGTACAGGAAACTTGTTGGAATCGGAATTAGTTAATTTTCAGCTTTTTAATCCCAAAACAGGCTATCCTCTAGGCAATGGTGTAGGTGATATATTCGAACATCAGTACGAATTATTAACAAAGTATAGATTTAACCAAGCAGGAACCTATAATATATCATTTCAGCAATATATGAGATACGACTCCTTACCCGAAATTTATTCAGTAGGGTATCGAATTGAAGAAACTATTAATCAGTAAGATGTTGATTTAAAAATCGAGCAATTGCCTCTTCAACGTCTGCCCTTTTCTTCCACCATTCTCTGGAAAAGAAACCTGAAAACCGCCAATTATTTTTACTCAAAGTAAAAGGGGTATAAGCATGCAAATCCTTTACCGATGGGTTCTGCAAATATAAATCATCATCAGTTAGCAAAAGACCTCCATAATCCGAGCCCTTCTTAATAGTGATGTCTGCAAATGGTAGCTCATCTTTAAACTCAAAGTTAGCATAGGTTGCATTTGCCCACTTTATTATGCTATTTTTTAAGTACCAATTTGCATTGGTTTTGGTTTCATTATAAGGTTTAGGTACATATTTTCCATCAGAAACTGATTTAGCAAACAATAGGTATTCCTTTAAATATTTAGGACCCTTATTTTTTAGATTTTCAACTTTTAATTCATCTGGCCAAATACTCGATACAATCATAATAGCTTCTTTTGCTCTGGTAACAGCAACATTAAGTCTATTTTCTCCTCCTTTTAAGTTTAAACTACCAAACTGCATCATCATTTTACCTTTTATTGTAGGTGCATAAGCCGTGCTAAAAATGATAATATCTCGTTCATCCCCTTGTACATTTTCAATATTCTTTACCATTAAGTTAGTTGGTATTTTAAAAGAACCAAGAGAAGCTTCTTCATCTAATAAATCTAAAATAAGTTCTTGCTGCTTGGCATTAAATGTAACAATGCCAAGGCTCTTTTCGGGAGCAGTCCTTACAAGCTCCTTTACAATTTCCATTACCTTATCGGCCTCTTCTCTGTTGGTGTTCTTTTCCCAAACCCCATCAACTTTAATATACTTAATAGCGGGTTCGTGTTTATTTACCAACTCTCTATCTGGCAATAACCGTAATCCATTTTGATAAAAATGTTCATTACTAAAAGCAATTAATTCAGCCTTTTTGCTTCTATAATGCCCTTTTAATTGTATGTTCATTAAGTATTGCTCACTAAGCTCTAGTAAAGAATCAACTTCTAAGGCAATATCCTCTTCCTCCACATCGTCCCAACGAGCTTTGTATAAGTCATTCGGCCGTAGTTGCTTACTATCACCAGCTACTACTAGCTGATTGCCCCTGAACATTGCAGGTATTCCACGCTCAGTAAAGCATTGTGAAGCCTCATCGAAAATAACAATATCGAATAATTTTTCCATTGGAAAAATAGCCGAAACAGCTTCTGGGGAAGCCATCCAACATGGAATCAAATTAAATAGCTCCTCGCTATGAGACGAAATCAATTTGCGTAAAGGCCAGATTCTTCGTTGCTTGGTTACCTGATGTTTTACTTCACGGTAAGTAACCATATTATTAAGCCTATTATACTCTACGTGCTCGTACACTTGCTCCCTTGCTCTGAGTAATAGTATTTCATTACTAATCCTTAGTTTTTCCCTGATATTATTCTGTAAATCGGCTTCCATTTGCTTAAACTTACGAGAAGAAACTGCTCTTAAAATAGGGTATTTAGTTTCTATATGATTGATCCACTGTAATTTTAAACTATTGAGTAAAACCTCTTCAAACTTTTCTTCATCAAAGGAATCCAGCGCAAATATTACTTCATTAGCCACCTTAATTTCATAATTGGGGAGCTCATCTCTAAGCTTATCAAAATCGCATAAATCATCAAAATCATTATCTAACGTACTCTTAACTTTATCCCGCCATTCTTTATCAGTAGTTATTTTTCGAAGCTGGTTTTCAGTAAAATAAATTGCCCACCTATTCCAAGCTTCTGGAATATTGTCGATTACTTGGTATAAAGAATTTATTTTATCACTCAGTTCACTATATGTGAGCAAATCGGTATTAAAATACTCTTTAAAATTTCGGTACGAATAGAGTATTATCTTGCTTCTAAAAGCTTCTTTCAATGCATGATACCAATTCTGTATAGTTCCTTTTACAAGTTCTCCTTCATACTTTTTAACCCACCCTTTTGTAAAAAGTATTGATAAGTTATGATCTAGGTTTAACCTATTATCCACCATCTGAATCAGTGCTTTCAAACCTGTTCTATTCGTCTTTAATTGGTTTGCAATTAACACTTCGTTTACTCGCTTACGATCCTTGGCAAACAGCCACCACCTTATGTACTTAAATACATTTCTTCGCGCTTCTATAGCAACTTGCAAAGATGCTTGAATTAGTCCAATTTCTTCCGCTTTTAAAGTTCGCTCTACACCTACTCCCTTAAAACAATTCATCAAAAGCCGTTCATGATCGGCTAACCAAGTATAGTCTGTATTTCTTGTATGCACCTTCATTAGCTGCTTAAACAATTCATACACTTCAGGGTTGTGTAACTTGCTTAGTAGCTCTTTAGCCCTCTCTTTTTTACCAAGAATGCTTATGCACTCCTCAATTTCAATTGGATGATTTACAATTTCATTGGTTTGGGTAGCAATCGCCTCTTTCACACGAGGAATCTCTTCCAAAAATTCTTGCATCCGTTGAAGAGCAGCAAGGTCATAAGTAGAAAATGATTTTCGATCCAATAATGGGTAATCCTCTGCTCTAAAAACCGAAGCATAAGCAGCATACCTTTTACACCTAGCCACTGCACTTATGATGTCATTAAAATTAAAGTATTGATATTCTTGCTTTACATTAACCGAGGGTTCATCTAAACTAGAAGTGAGATAAAGTTCCTTTACAGAAATACCACATTCCGATTCATCAAAAAGAGCCGTTCTAAACTCTTCCATTTCCTCAGTCAGTGAGTCTATCTGCCTAGAATACTGCCCAAATTGGCGTTCTAATTGAATGGCATCTAAGCTATTATTCAGCTGCTTATACTCTTCAATTTTATCAATTTGTCTCCCAATTTTTTCATAAATGGTCTTCCTGTCATTTCTAAAATCATGCACAAGTCCCATAAATTGCTGCATGTTTAAGACATCAAACCTTTCATATACTACATCTAAGGCAGCACGTTTTTGGCTCACTAAAAGAACCCGCTTGCCTCTTGCTACAAAATCGGAGATTAAATTGGCAATTAACTGAGATTTACCCGTACCAGGAGGCCCTTGCACTACAAACGATTTACCCAACTTAGCAGCTTTAAGCGCATTTTCCTGATAAGCATCCATTTTAAGTGGAGTAAATGTAACATCTTCTTTTACTCTGTTTAAAAAAGTGTATTTAGTATCATTATCAGAACTACTATGCTTAGATGCAAAAAAACCTTCAAGATCTGAAAAAACAGACTCTGCTTGCAATTTCTCATAATCGGGCACCAGGTAAGAGCCGCTCTGAGGGAAAATACCTAACACAGCTTCCGGAAATAATTTTAGCTCACCGTTTTTATGAAGCTCGTCAAAATCCTGCTTATTAAACTCCGAAAAATGCTTGAGAACATCAGCAAAATTGTCGCTATTAAAATTTAATTCTATTTGGCTATCCTTAAAAAACTGGTATAAACTTGTTCTAAACACTAAATGATCGGTATCGAAATCTTCTAAACTTCGCTCTGTCATTTCTTCTTCAATACTTATACCATTATAATAGCCATAGGCTAGCAAAAAAGATTTATTAAGGGTAACATTTACATCACTACGGTGTTGCAAAACCCACTTGGTAGCCGTTTTTTCTATCGATACCGGAAAAAATAATAAGGGTGCATGAATGTGAGTGCCATCTGAAAATTTGCCTCGTACATAAGGCCAACCCACATACAAATCTTTGGAGCCATGCTCATCAAACAAAAACTTATTTAATCTGTCTAATCTTATTAAATCCCTGCTAACTAAGTTAACATGCTCATCTCTACTATCCGCAATGGGGGTTAACTCTATCTTTTTTTTACCTTCAATTAGCCTTTTAATAATGGAGAAAGACGATTCTTTTTGCAGGAAATCAAATCTATGTATATCAATATATTGCCCTTTTAGTAATTTACGGAGCAATAACGACTTATTATTAGAAGATAGATTAACAAGCCTTTTTTGATAAGATTTGAGCACACTGCGCATTGCATAAAACTAAGTCAAATCTCTTCAAAAGCTAAGGTATAGCTCATTAATTTTAACCCAATCTTCGTTAATGGAGTACACCTTTAACAAATCGGCAATGCTTGCAAAAGATCCGTGCTGATTTCTATAAGCTATAATAAGTTTAGCCTCTGTCCAACTAATGTATGGATGAGCCGCTAACTGCTCCTTGTTGGCTTGGTTAATATTTATTTTAATGGGCTCAAAATCAGTAGTTATTATTGAAGATTTTATGATTTTTTGAACAACCGAAGAGTCCAGCCTGTAAATTTGATAGAGTTGGTTTTTAGAAACAAAGCCTCCCAAAGAGGTTCGATATTCCACAATTCGGTTGGATAGCTTAGAACCAACTCCTTTAATAGTTTGAAAAATAGCTGTATCGGCTAAGTTTAAATCGAATATGGGCAGTTTTTTTTCAGCTTTTATTTTTGGTTTTATAAACGATTTTTTAGCCTGTACAATAGTTTGCTCTAAAATTGGTAGAGGTGTAATTACAATATAATCTACCACTTGAGCAAACAACGAATTTGGGAAGCCATAGAGTTTCAATAGGTCTTTGGGTTTATTAAAACGAGCACCGGTTGCTCTATAGTTAATTAATCGCTTAGCTAACCTTGGTGGAAAGCCATAACTAATCAATTTTTCATTTGACACGGTATTGGGGTCAAATTTTTCTATTGAGATGTTTCCCGATTTTATAACCTCACCCCTTTTTTTAACCTCCATAAGTAAAAGGAGGCTATCAAGCTTATGTGTATCTTGCTCATAATTGGAATAGGGAGACAAGCTTAGATAATTAGCGAGACTGAGCCCAATTATACAAAGCACTGCCGTGATGGCTAATAATCGAAATCCGGAAAATTCGGATTTGCCCACTCCAAACAATTTTGCCAATAACTGTTTCACACTTTTCATTGTTACAAGATTGCATGTTCATTAATAAAATGCAACATATTAATGCCAACTATTGATTGAAACAGTCAGAAAGTTACCTTTGTGCGATGTTTTATAGATGGTTGTTTTTTTTCTCTTTGCTGCCCACCTATTTGTGGGCTCAAACTAATCAAACAATACAATTGTATGAAGAAAATAGGCTATGGGGGCTAAAATCAACCAATCCAATTACTCCTGCCGTTTATGATACTCTAATCCTCATTTCAGGTTCAAACCTCTTTATTGCTAAAAAACATGGAAAGGGACTTAACTCTACTGGCGTAATTTCCGACAAAGGAAAAGTTATCATTCCGTTTAGGTATTTAAAAATAAGGCCTGATAACAAGTATTATGTTGTAAAAAGATGGGAAAACAACAGCTTAGTTCAAGGTGTTGTAAGTGCGAGCAATAAAACAGTATTGAATCTAAGGTTTGCTAAGATTCAGTCTTTTAATAATTTCTGGATAGCCTCCACTTTCGCAGGAGAATTGCAATTGTTTAATACAGATGGCATTTTAATAAAATCAATACATGCCGATAGTGTTACGGTTACGAAAAACACTCAATATTTACTTGTGCATAAAGCTGGAAAAGCAGGGCTGCTAAATGCAAGCGGAACAGAATTGTTTCCTCCAGAATTTAAGCATATCATTAATAAGAATGGAAATTGGGAGACTACGCCATACAACAAATGGCAAATAATTTCGAAAACAGATACAATACTATTTTTTGCAGATACACTCAAAACTTGGGGTAATGATAATGTAATTATTGGCCTAAATAAAAACTTTATTATTTCTAACAAACAAAAATACTTAGGTAATGCTTACGAAACTATTATAGCCGTTACACCTAATTTAGCCATTACAAAAAAATATACTTTATATGGAGTGGTCAACAAATTAGGACAAGAAATAATGACTCCCTCTTTTGGAGACATGTACTTCTCCAAAGGCTATTTCTATACAAAAAACAATAGTAAGTGGTCGGTGTATGATTCCTTAGGCAACAGGAAATCAGTATTTACCTACGACTCCATAGGTAGTATTGCCAATGGATTATTCCCTATTAAGCGAAAAGGAAAATGGGGCTTTATGAACCGAAATGGGAAAGAGGTTATTCATTGTATTTATGATGCTAAAGCAAATTTTAGAAAAGGAAAGGCCATCATTAAATACTTTGGCGCAACTGGTATTATTGATACCAATGGCAATTGGATTGTTAAACCTCAAGCTACACAAATCTTAGATTATAGCTATAATTTTTACATCGCTAAAAAAGAAAATTTATACTATCTAAAAAATTATTTAAATGAGCTTATTTACTTTACTTCTAACAGCCTGGTTTTTAAAAATGAAACCATTTTTGAAATCAGAGATGGCTATACCAACACTGTTAGCTCTTTAGGTACTCTAATAAGTAATAAGGCAGCAGCAGCAAAAGGAAGTGAGTTTTGGCAAATTATTAAAATTGGCAATAAATATGGTTTCGAAAACACGCAAGGTTTATTAAAAATAACCTACCGATACGATAGCTTACTTCTTTTTTCAGAGGGCTTGGCCGCCTTTAAACTTAGAGGAAAATGGGGCTTTATTAATGATAAAGAAGAGATTATCATTCAGCCCATATTTACTAAAGTAACTCCATTTAAAAATGGAATATCAATCGTAAATCAACATGAAAACACAGGCTTAATACACTCAAGTGGTAGTTACTCTCTAAAGCCAAAATTTGAATCCATTACTTATTTTGCCCATAATATTTGGCTGGTAAAAGAAGATGGTCTTTATGGCATTTACAACTCTGATGGCAAAATCATCGTTCAAGCAAAGTTTGATGAAATTAACTATGCAAATAACAATTTTATAATCGTTATCCGTAATGGAAAATATGGAACGGTTGACTTTAATGGGAAAAGTATATTGCCAAGAATTTATAATTATATTGGGTTTGATGAGAAAGATGAGCTACTAATTTTAAAGCATGCTCCTTAGGAACATAAACTCCTGAGATGTCATTTAATCTTTGCTTGATCCCACACCTTGCCCGTTTTTTCATCAATCATTTCAATAAAAACAGCATCTCCATCTATTTTTACCGAAAGCACATAATACATGGGGTTTGGTAAATCTGTTACTGCTCCATTAGCCGCAATAAACTTATAAACCTGAGTTCGACCTAAGGAATACTGTCAGCTTTAAGTGAAAATTTCATAAACAACTCAAATTTATGTA
>Ga0256834_1001970_pt1 | contig 13381 bp, 14 predicted proteins | sample 4281140metaG_FD_190536 | JGI IMG/M metagenome (GOLD analysis project Ga0256834, IMG submission 190536) | Hydrothermal vent microbial communities from East Pacific Rise, Pacific Ocean - 4281-140 | ecosystem: Environmental > Aquatic > Marine > Hydrothermal vents | place: Pacific Ocean: East... | reverse complement strand
GGGCTATTATACAGAAGAAGCCAATATTGTAGGTGTAGAATCTAGAACATCGTCACCTGTAAAAATTCCAAGAAAAGAAAATTTAGAGCATCCAGAAATCAAAGGATTAATACCCTGTGGTGAAGGTGGAGGTTATGCAGGAGGTATTGTGTCTGCTGCCATGGATGGTGAGCGTTGTGCTGAAGCAGCAATAGCAATATTGACCAATGCTAAATTTTAAATATTTCATTTATATGATAAATGTCATTTTTTTAAATTTTAAATTTGCAGTATATTTGTTGTTAATTTTAAACTAAAATATTATGATATTACCATTAATTGATTGGGTGATGGGTGTAGTTGGAGCTTTTGTTCTTTTTGCTGTTTTTGGAGGGTTGTCTGTAATGCTAATTTTATTTATGAAAAGTGGTAAGAAAAAATAATTAACTATTCTTCTTCTTCATTTCTAAAAGAACTTGGCATAATTCCAGGTATTAATTTAATTAATAAAGGCAAAAGTAATACTCCACCTGGCAGCATAAATATTGCAAAAGCTGGTATCCCTTTTAGAATGTCTAATAATTGTTCTTTAATCTTTTCTTTTTCTTCTTCTGTTAGTTTTGTATGTGTAGATTTTGTTAAGAGTAGCATCAATTCTTTACTTTCTCTAAGTTCTTGATACAGCCTTTTTCTGTTTTTTCGAACAAGTTCTCTTATTTCATCTACAGCTGACATCTTTATAATTTTTTACGCCTATTTCTTTCAGATTTCAACAAACTCAACTCTCTATTGGTTTGACCCGCAACAGATGTGTTTTCTTCTGCCCTACGTATTAAGTAAGGCATCACATCTCTAACTGCACCATAAGGCATGTATTTAGACACATTATATCCTGCTGCTGCTAAATTAAAACTAATATGTGCACTCATGCCATATAATTGTCCGAACCAAACATGCTGATCGTTTTTAGAAATTCCTTTTTCTTCAATAAGTTGTAAAGCCTTATAATTACTTAATTCATTATGTGAACCGATAAATAACGTCATTTTTTTATAGTTCATCATATACACTACAGCGGCATCAAAATTAGTATCAGTAGCTTGTTTATCTTTACATATTGGTGAAGGATACCCTTTTCTTTCTGCTCGTTCACGCTCTTTTTCCATGTAAGCTCCTCTAACCAATTTCAAGCCCACAACAAAACCATTTTTAATTGCTCTTTGATGTAATGCTTTTAGATAATCCAATCTATCCCATCGATACATCTGCAACGTACTTAAAACAATAGCTTTTTCTGTATTGTATTTCTCCATCATGGTTTCTATAAGCTCATCAACCGCATCTTGCATCCAACTTTCTTCTGCATCAATCAATAAAGGCACATCGTTGTCATAAGCAGCTTTGCATACAACATCATATCTTTCTTTAACTTTTCCCCATTCATTACGCTCTTCATTATTCAGCACTTTACCTTCTGTAACTTTCTGATACAAACTAAATTTACCAAAACCTGTAGGTTTAAAAACTGCAAAAGGAATACTCTTTTTTTCTTTCGCAAAATTAATGTTTTGCAAGGTCTTTTTTAAAGCCAAATTAAATTGCTCTTCCTCTTCTTTTCCTTCAACAGAATAATCTAAAATTGAATGTACATTTTTTGTATACATTTTTTCAATTGCCGGTAAGCAATCTTCTTCAGTTACTCCACCACAAAAATGGTCAAAAACTGAAGCTCTAATCAATTGTTCAACTGGCAAATGTGCTTTTAAAGCAAAGTTTGTAATGGCAGTACCTATCCTAACCAAAGGTTCACTTTTTATCATCTTAAATAAAAAATATGCCCTATCTAATTCGGCATCAGACATTAGAGCAAAGGCTGTTTCAGTATCTTCAAATATTTTTTGCATATAAAAATATATCTTTCAACAAATATACTCATGCAAACATAATTTTCAATAAATTCGCCAATAATAATTTATTAATTGTTTTATTATGAATGCTATTAAGTCGACGGAATATTCAATTTACTTCAAGGATGAAGCCTACAATCAATTAAACAACTATTTAATTGACAATCAAATAAATAAAATATTTGTTTTGGTGGATGAAAATACGAACATTCATTGTTTGCCAAAATTTACGGCCAAGATTTCTAACACTATAGAGATAGTTACTATTATCATAAAAGCAGGTGAAATAAATAAAAATATTACAACTTGTATTCAAGTTTGGAAAAAATTAACTGAACTTCAAGCGGATAGAAAAAGTTTAATGATTAATTTAGGAGGTGGAATGGTAACCGATTTAGGTGGTTTTGTAGCTTCTACTTTTAAAAGAGGTGTGAATTTCATCAATATACCTACCACTCTATTAAGTATGGTAGATGCATCTGTAGGTAGTAAAACTGGGGTAGATTTAGATAATTTAAAAAATTTAATTGGGTTGTTTTCTAATCCTGAAATGGTAGTGATAGACCCAACGTTTTTAGAAACTATTTCTGAACGTGAAATAAAATCTGGCGTAGCAGAAATCATTAAATATGGCTTAACTTTTAATCCGAAGTTATTAGATGACATAAAACACGATAAATGGAAAAGCATCAATAATTTAAATGATATTATACACCAATCAATTGGTATAAAGAACAAAGTGGTATTAGAAGATTTTAAAGAAACCAATTTACGCAAGGCATTAAATTATGGACATACAGTTGGACATGCTATTGAGTCGTATTTTTTAGAACATCAAGTCTTAGAAAATTTACTTCATGGTGAAGCTGTGGCTATAGGTATGGTTGTTGAAGCCTATGTATCAAAAAAATTATATGGTTTTCCTATCAATGAATTAGAGTCTTTAAAAAATTATATTTTAAAGACCTATGGTAAAATTACTATTGAAAAAGAGCATTATACCGCTATCTTAGATTTAATGAAACATGATAAGAAAAACATCAATGGTGTAGTAAAATACATTCTTTTAAAAAATGTTGGAGAATTTGTTCTTGATACAACGGCTCCAATTGATTTAATTATTGAGGGGTTAGATTATTATCAAGCTTAACAACAACCAGCTTTAACAGTTCTATAGACTTCTTCATACAACGGAAGTATTTTCTCTATTGAAAAGCTCTTTGCAAAATTTTGAGCATTTACTTTAAATTCTTTCAAACGCTTATCATCTTCAAGTATCGATATTGCATTTTTAGCCATGTCATCAATATCACCAACGTCACTTAAAAATCCAGTAACTGAATGTACATTCACTTCAGGCAAACCACCCGAGTTTGATGAAACGACAGGTGTTTTAGCTGCCATAGCTTCCAAAGCTGCTAATCCGAAACTCTCAGTCTCTGAAGGTAATAAAAACAAATCAGCATAACATAAAATTTTATTCACTTCATTGCTATTCCCTAAGAAAAGGATTTGATCTCTTACACCTAACTTTTTAGCTAAAACATCAGCTTGTTCTCGCTCAGGACCATCACCAACCATTAATAACTTAGCTGGTAGCTCTTTTTGAATTTTGGCAAAAATTAAAATAACATCTTTAATTCTTTTTACAGGCCTAAAATTACTTACATGTACAATGATTTTTTCATTCTCTTTTGCTAAGGTATTTCGTTCACAATCAACATCATTAGGGCTTGGATATTTCTCAAAATCAATAAAATTATAGATAACTTCAATCTCTTTTTTAATGTCGAATAAACGCAAGGTATCTAAACGTAAACTCTCAGACACTGTAGTAACCACATCTGAATTGTTAATACTAAACTCCACAGCAGGCTTATAAAAAGGATGACTACCAACCAATGTAATATCTGTACCATGTAATGTCGTGACTATTGGTATCCCTATTCCTTTTTCTTTAAGCATTTGCTTAGCCATGTATGCTGCATAGGCATGTGGTATTGCATAATGCACATGTAAAATATCCAATCCATAACGTTCTACTATAGCTACTAATTTACTAGACAAGGCCAACTCATATGGCTGAAAATGAAATAGAGGATATTCTTCTACAAACACTTCATGAAAATGAATATTATCTGTTAAAAAATTTAATCTAACGGGTTGTTTAGAGGTTATAAAGTGGACTTCATGCCCTTTTTTACCTAATGCAATTCCTAATTCAGTAGCTACTACTCCACTTCCTCCAAAAGTTGGATAACAAACTATTCCTATTTTCATTTAATATTTTTTATAAATTAAATTTAAATTCTGCTCAATCTAAGCAATTAAAGACATTACAAGTAGACGCTGAACAATCTTAAACCTTTCTTATTATTTTGGCAAATTTTTTAACATAAATCGCTTTACATTTTCGCCCATTACTTTTTTAATATCCTCTACTGAAATTCCTATTTTTAACATTTCTTCAACATACAATGGCAAACCTGTAACATCAGTATGTATCTCAATTGCTCCATCAAAATCTGAGCCTAAGGCTACATAATCAGCTCCTACCAAATCGATACAATATTTAATTGCTTTGACTGATGATGCAACTGTACTATCACAAGTTGCTGGTTTAAACATCGCAATACTAATTAAACCTCCTGATGCAGCTATTTTTTTAAGGTGTTTATCAGATAAATTCCGAACTGTTTCACAAGTCCCTTGAACACCAGTATGCGAACTCACAATTGGTTTTGTTGAGATTTCAAAAATATCATCTAATAGTTTTGGAGAGCTATGAGCCACATCAACTATCATATTTTTTTCTTGCATTTTTTTGATGACTTGTCTACCAAAATCTGTTAGACCTTCTTTAGAAACTCCGTGTGCAGAACCTCCAAGTTTATTGTCAAAAAAATGTACTGGAGCCATCATTCTTACTCCCGCATCATATAATTTATCTACATTTTCTAATTTTCCACTCAAAGCGTGCATTCCTTCAATTCCTAAAAAACCTGAAGTAATTTTTTTGTTTTTTTGCTTATCGGATAAAAATTGCTGTAAATCTGAAGATGTTTCAATCACTCTAAATTTACCCTTAGATTCTTCTTCAAATTGATGTAATGCTTTGCACTGCGATAAAGCTCTCTCCGTAAGGTTAAACCAAGAACTTATAGGTCTAAGTTGTAAAATATATGGAATAGTAATCTGATCTGTATCACCAGTATTATTATCGAAATTCATATTTTTTGGAGCCTTTGTTACAATAGTAAAAACTTGTAGCCCCATGTTTATTTCTAACATTCTCGGTATATCTACTGAACCAAAATCATTCCTTTTTAACAAATCTCTTTTCCACAATAAGGCATCACAATGCATATCAGCAACAAAATCTAATGAATTATACAGTTGTTGAGCTTCTGTTGAAACAGTATAAGGAGCTTGCAATGTTACTGTATTAAATTTTTTATCTAACTTTTCTGGAAGTATAATTATTGCAGCAAGAACTATAAGTGTAATAATCACCAAAATACTAAAGCTAATTTTTTTTAACCTTTTCATAAATATTAGAAATGAAATATTGGGCTAAAATTACAAGTTTTTTTTGGGAAAGAGTTCTTTCTTTAAACTATTTTAGAATTAGAGTTAAAGCTATTTCATTCAAGTTGTTTCGATTAAAGAAAAAGCTGTTTTGATTATTTTTTAGGCAATTCTACCTCATCAGTTTTAATGATTAGAGTTCAGGCTCGTCTTCTTCAATTTCAATGTTTTCGTCTACATCAGTAGCCTCAGTAGATTCTATAACTTCAATGATTTCTATTTCAGGTTCATTTTTTTTGGTTTTATCTTCTTCCTTAACAGACCTTTCAACTTTTTTATCTTCTTTAAAATTTGGATCAAGTAATGCATCTCCATAAACTTGGTATCTTTTCACCCAATACTCAAACCCTATATCTCCATCTTCATAATCTTTAAACATTAAATATAATGATACATAACTAAAAAATTTTGATTCATCATTTTCAAAAAAAGCAGCTTTTAGTCTTTTCCTTAAAAAATTATCGGGCTGTTTAATATATTCATTTATATAGGCTTCTGCTTTTTTATCATTCGCTCCTAAAGAAACCAGTTCATCAATCTTTCGCATATGTTTATTAATTGAATCCCAATTACTATTATAACGATACATTGCAATAGTGTCGTTATTATTATTGGTGATTTTTATTTCATTTTCGAAATGAGATTTTAATAGATCTCTAATAGCTAATCTCTGTTCAATAGAATAGTTATAACTATAAGAATTGATATACATATTCATATAGGAAGTTGCTGAATTATCTTTTAAAATCTCTTTCTTGATAAAGTCTTTTTCAATAGACAATACTTTCTCTTTTAAGATTTTCTTTTCTTTTGTTTCTTGAGAATTACATGATGCTTGTATAACTACTAGTACTAAAATTTGAATAAAAATTCTTAATCTAAACATATCTACTTGTTTTATCTTTTAAAATAAAGGTTATTCGTCATCATCTTCAACTAGAACTCCATAAGTGTCATATTTCTCTCCATTACCAAAGCTATAAGTTCTTTCTTCAAAATTTGTACTAATCCCTATATTACTTGATTCAACTTCTACAAGTACTTTTCCTGTAGTATCAATTAGTTTATAACCACCTTCTTCTAACCGTACTGCAGTTACTCCTTTTACAAAATTATATGCAGATTCATATATAAATGGTAGAATCACTTTTCCTTTCTTATCAATAAAACCATAATTGCCTCCGATTATCTTCTTTACTTTTGACAAACCATCACTAAACTCTTCTACATCATAATATATCATAGGTATCACTATTTCACCTTTAGAATTCATAAAACCACTATTAAGCCTTTTATTTTCAACCACTATTAAGCCTTCTTGTGAATTACCTACTCTAGAGACTCCTTTTAAAAGATGCCCTTGACCAAGATTATCAATAATATGTAGTTCGTCATTTTTAACACCTAATAGTAAGCCTTCTCTTTCAAATAACTCTTCATAATTACTTGTAGTTACTTGTTTATTTTCTAAATCAAACAATCTATATTTATCATATTCTTGTTCAAACTGCACTCCTACTAAACCATTACTAAAAGCTTTAATACGATATACTAATAAAGTGTCTAGCTGTTTTTTCTCTGTATTTAGATGGTAATAAAAGTTGTCATCTTCATAAAACCTAGAGTTCAACGAATTAAATTCTTCGCCTGCAATTTTAAATTGTTCTTTCCCTTCTTGATTAAGAAATATGACACCATCTTCAACAGGCATTTGAATATAATTTCCGAAAACGCTTGTATTAACAGCTCTAAATTGAGTTTGTCGTATTTTAGGGGTCTTAGCAAAATATAATTTGATTTCTTTGACATTTCCGTAAAAATAAATTTCTTTATGGTAGAGGTCATCATTATCATTAAAATAATCTAATTTAGGTAAGCTTTTTCTTAAATAATTCTGAAACTCTTCAGTAGTTTTAAAAGTATTATTATTTAATTTTTTTTGCATTTTTTTTAAATAACCTAATAATTCTTTAATTCCTTTTTCTGTTTTCTCTGGAGACTGATTACTACTTGAATGTCCACTCTCTCCTAATACTTTACCATCTTCATTTAGCCCTTGAATTTCTGAAATACCATTTATGGTATCGCTAATTGTCAAATATGCATAATTATCTTTGGCTTTTACCAATTCAATTCTCCCTCCACCATAATTTACAATTGGGTTATCTAAACTGATTGTAATAGTATCATAATTGGCTGAATAATGTAGTTCATAATTTACTTCTACACTATCAATAGGTAATGTTTGTCCCCATTTTTCATTAAAAGAAAAGCTAACTTTATAATTTGAAGTACTGTCCGTACGAACTGACCCGTTACTATAATAGATTTTTTTAGGAACAAACCTTTGTGTTATACCAGCACCCAAGTTCATTAACCTCTGGTGCTCATTTTCTTTAAATCCGAATTCTAATTTTGTAGTATACTCTGAAAAACTTTGTTCAAACTTAATATGATTAAACTGTCTTAATAACTTATCAATATTTGTTGTATCAATTTTAAAAGCAGTTTCAAACTTTTCATCTTCTTTACCAATTTTTTCTATCTTATTTGAAAAACCATTTCCTTCAAAAAACTTAGTAAAACGTTCAAAAGACTTAATATTATTATTAATTTCTTCTTTAATCTCATCTATTGATTTACCATCTAATTCTGCAATAAAAACATTAACCTCTTCATTGGCTGAATCTTGTGCATTTGTACATGATAAAAAGACAAAAAATATTGAAATAATTATTAGTATTCTCATTCTCTTATTATTTTTAGTTCGTTACTATTCTGTGGTTGATATAAATAAAAGTCAAAAGAGCGACTATAATTTTTGCCTGTCACCACTAACATATCTAATTTCTTTATGGGAGTTGCATAAATTAAGCGTCCATCCTCACTATATTCAATAGTGAAATTTTGAGCTACATTATATTTATAAGTGTTTTTAAAGGTCTCTAACCAAGACTCCCAATACGCTAAAGAATTTTTATAACTTAAATTATAGATAGACTGTCTAGTTTCAAAATTAGAAATATAAAACAAATCACTAATTGTTTGTTCTTCTTTATTTAAAATTGATTTACCTACTTTTTCATATAGAGCTATAACTTTATTTTTTAGTAATGAATCTTTACGTAAATCTTTTCCACTTTTCCAACCTTTAAGATTGAAAGGAGTCTTACAATCAATAGTCATTTCAAAATTATGCTCTTTAGTATTATTAAAGGTAAATTTCTTTTCAACTAACACTTCTTTATCATCTTCTTTTTTTATCACATACACTTTTAAATAAGATGCTTCAGAACTGTTAGCATAAGAATTAGCTTTAATACTAATTTTATGCTCACCTGAGCTCAATAAAAAAGTATTCAAGTCAATTTCTTGTGAATCTTTATACGTTTCATCAACTACACTTGTCAAACTAATCCCATCTAAAAACACTTCATAAGTGCAATTTTGTCTAGAAATTTGCAATTCATATTCAGGTTTAAGATCAAAATTTGACAATTTACGGTGTATATTTGCTAAAGGGATAGTATAATGCTTTGGGTAAATTATTTCCAATTTTGCATAATCTTTCTCCCCCATTTTTGCAAGATGTTTTCCATCAACAAAATTAATTTCTAACTTTAAATTTTCATTTTCATCGTCCCAATAAAAAATATTCTCTAACGAATATTCATTTTCTTCATATTTACCAAATCCTTTTTTTGCTTCTATAGCTTCAAGTAGATTTTTAGCAGAATAATTTATCGAATCTGTTATAATTGTCAAACCATTTTCATTGAAAAAGCTCATTTTACTTACTGGTATGCCATCATAATGCATTCCTTGACCTTTAATTTCTTTATAATAAACGGTATCCATCTCTACTTTGTCTTCTTTCATTTTATCAATCATCATTGACAAGTCTTCTGGTGAGTGAATTTCGGAAAGATTGTATTTATTACCATCTTGAGCACATGACACAAAACTTAATAGTATAATTATAATTGAAATTTTCTTCATTTTTCTATAAATTTTATTATAAGCTTATCATTGAATTTTAAAAATTTATCTTCTTCAAGTTTTACAGACATTGTAATTCTATTTTCTTCTGAACTCCATTCATAATACAATTCATCCTGATAGCTATCGTCAATTTCAGGATCTCCATAAAGGGAAGTAAATTTTTCTTTAAATATTTTATAATCTACTTCTTCATCAAATAAAGAAATGTTAAGAGACCTTCCTGACCATGAATTTTCAAATTCAACATTATCAACAACAACACCATAAAGTCTTAAAAAACGTTCATCTTTAAATTCTCCTTCATTTTTATTCATATTATTAGACAAACCTTCAAAAAAAACGTGCAAGTTTGTCTCTTTTGTAACGTCTTCTAAATTCCGTATCAATACTTTATAATCTATTTGTGCATAACTTTGCGATGAGAAATAAAGTAGAACTATAACTAATAAGTTTTTTAATAGGATCATATGTATTGTGATTTTATTCTTATTTTGACACTTCAAATGTAAGTTGTTAAAATTGAAATTAACTTAACTAAGTTATTTTCGCCTAGACTAAGTTCATATTCGACTATTTACAGTTTAGATTCGATATTTAAAACGCACTATTAAAGTAATAATTGTAAATTTGAGTTTTAGCTTAATGATTTAATTTAATGGATTTCAACTACTTTTTAACACAACTTTCAAAAATAAAAAATTTGCCTTTAGGCGGAATTGATTCGCAATTTAAAATGGCTCCAGAATTGAGAAAACAATTCTCTTTAGAAGAAATTTTAAAACCTAACCCAAAAGAGTCTGCTGTTTTAGCCCTATTTTATCCTGATAAGGATTCTAATACCAAAATACTGTTAATGCTAAGATCTAATTACAAAGGGGTTCATGCTTCTCAAATAAGTTTTCCTGGAGGTAAAAAAGAAAAGAATGATAACAATTTGATGCATACTGCATTACGAGAGACTGAGGAAGAATTCGGTATTCTAAAAACTGACATTGCCATTGTTAGAGAATTAACAAAAACGTATATTCCGCCAAGTAATTTTTGGGTTACTCCATTTATTGGAATTTTAAAAAGTACGCCAACGCTAAAAACCAATTATGAAGTTGAAGAAGTTATTGAAGTTACCTTAAGTGATTTATTAGATGATAAAAATTTAAGTTCTAAAAACTTAACTACTTCCTACATGAAAAACATAGACGTACCATGCTTTAAATTAAATGATTATGTAGTTTGGGGAGCAACGGCTATGATCTTAAGTGAAATTAAAGACCTTATAAAATTAGTATAAATGCTATCTTTTTGTAAGTTTGTTATCAAACCTACCTATAATTTTATGAAATTATATAAACAAGATCCTTTTGGCAATGCATTGTTCCTTAAGAAATTTTTAATTAGAATTCTTGCATTAACAACTCATCAACGGTATCAAAGTTTTAACAAATTACAAATTGAAGGTTCTGAAATTATACGAGATTTACCTGAGGATGGCGTATTGTTTGTTTCAAATCATCAAACCTATTTTGCAGATGTAGTAGCAATGCACCATGTTTTTAATGCTTCCCTAAAAGGTAGAATTGATTCTATAAAAAATGTTGGTTATTTATGGCAACCTAAACTGAACATCTACTATGTAGCTGCTGCAGAAACTATGAAAGCTGGTTTATTACCAAAAATTCTTGCTTATATTGGTGCAGTTGCTATAGAACGTACTTGGAGAAGCAAAGGTAAAGATGTTAAAAGACAGGTAAAAATGTCTGACATCAGCAATATTGGTAAAGCATTAAATGATGGTTGGGTAATTACTTTCCCTCAAGGAACTACAACACCTTTTAAACCAATCAGAAGAGGTACTGCCCATATTATTAAAAAAAACAAACCTATTGTGGTTCCTGTTGTAATTGATGGATTTAGAAGGTCTTTTGATAAAAAAGGATTGCGTATAAAAAAACGTGGCGTTTTACAATCAATAGTTATCAAAAAACCTCTTGAGATTGATTATGAAAATGATTCCATTGAAAAAATAGTTAAACAATTACAGTTTGCTATTGAGCAAGACCAATCATTCTTAAAAGTAACTCCTGTGGAAGAATATATTAAAGAAGAGGCTGAACTTAATGAAAAACGAAAGTGGTAATTTAATAAAAGACGGAAGCTAGAAGTAAACAAAACTTCATGCTTCCAACTTCTAACAAATTTATGCCAACCAAGCTTTCATCATCCATATTGTTTTTTCTTGTTCAGCAATAAAATCACTCATTAAAGAATTTGTCCCTTCATCATTAGCAGCATCAGACCTTTCTAAGATATTACGCTCTATTTCTATTAATTTATCTAATGATTTTACAATCAGCTGCACTGCTTCAACATCTTGAGAAATGCTTTTACCTGTTTGAATAGAAGCTAAAGCTAGATAATCTTCAAAAGTGTGTAATGGCGTACCTTCTAATGTTAAAATACGCTCAGCAACTAAATCAACTTTCTCTTGAGCATCTGTATACAACTCTTCAAATTTAACATGTAATTCAAAAAATGATTTTCCTTTAATATTCCAATGCAATCCTCTTAAATTTTGGTAATACACTTGAAAATTTGCTAATAACTCATTTAAATCAATCGTTAATTTATAGACTTCTTGCTTGTTTAACCCTAATATTTTAATACTCATAATTTATTTATTTTAAATTCTTTACAAATGTATTTCAAGATAATGAAGCTTTGCTATAATTATTATTGATAGTTTTTATATCTTTATCACTAAATTTTATACTAAATGACAATTACACAATTAAAATATGTATTAGCGGTAGCTGAGTACAGAAATTTTACTGCAGCTTCTGAACAATGTTTTGTTACACAACCTACATTAAGTATGCAAATACAGAAGTTAGAAGAAGAACTTGATGTACTTATTTTTAATCGTAAAAAAAAGCCAATAGAACTCACCCCTATAGGTTTAAAAATAATAGACCAAGCAAAAGTTATTATTGATGAAAGTAATAGAATTAACGATATTGTAGATCAGCAAAAAGGTTTTGTAGGTGGTGAATTTAAATTAGGAGTGATTCCCACTATCATGCCTTCATTATTACCTCTATTTTTAAAAACATTCTTAAAAAAATATCCTAAAATAAATTTAATAATAGAAGAACTAACAACTGAAGATATTATAAAAAAACTGTCAGATGGGTATTTAGACGCTGGTATTGCTGCTACTCCACTAGAAATAGAATCTATAAAAGAACGTGTTTTATACTACGAACCATTTGTAGGTTTTTTAAATGAAGACCATAGGCTATTTTCTAAAGACAAACTAACTGTTGATGATCTTGATATTGATGATATTCTATTGTTAGAAGATGGGCATTGTTTTAAAGACAATATTTTAAACTTTTGCAATGCTTATAAAAAAGAAATTCCTAATCATTTTATTTTAGAAAGCGGAAGCTTTGAAACTTTAATTAAACTGACTAAAGAGGGTTTGGGTATGACACTTTTACCTTATTTAAATAGTTTAGACTTGAAAGAAACTGATAAAAAGTATGTAAAACAATTTGACACTCCTTCTCCTTCTCGAGAAGTAAGTTTAATTTACCATAAATCTCAGCTTAAAATTCAATTGATAGAAGTATTAAAATCAACAATTGACAGTGTAATTAGAGGTGTAATAGCATTTAGTGATGTTAAAATAATTAGCCCGCTTAAAAAATAAACTATACAAAGATTTAATTTACACTATTTTAATACTGTATAAGTTACATTATATACTTTCAAGGTTTAATATAGGCACTTTCAGAAGTAGACTACTTTCTTAAAAATTCATAAAAAAAAGCCTGATAATTTTTTTGATTATTAGGTTTTTTTTATTTTCACCTTGTATTTGGGAGTGTAATCATCAATTTAAGTGA
>Ga0256834_1001969_pt1 | contig 13382 bp, 18 predicted proteins | sample 4281140metaG_FD_190536 | JGI IMG/M metagenome (GOLD analysis project Ga0256834, IMG submission 190536) | Hydrothermal vent microbial communities from East Pacific Rise, Pacific Ocean - 4281-140 | ecosystem: Environmental > Aquatic > Marine > Hydrothermal vents | place: Pacific Ocean: East... | reverse complement strand
TGCATCAAGAAGTGTATCATCATCATCAGGTTCAACTTCAAGTTCTGAAGTCGATGTAGCATTCAGCTCCAACGTTGACGGATCAACCGGTAATACCTGGTCTTCTCTTATTTCCTGGGTGATCATATTGACATAACCATTATGTACCAATACGATCTTGTCTGTCTCGCCATTTACATACGATGCAGCAATTTCAGAAATGAATTCAGCTGCCTGTGCAAAATTTGGTGCAGCAGAGAGTCCAATGATCTCGTCATTCAACTCAACATTGTTGAATTTAAAATAATCGATTCCTTTTCTACCCACAGCTCTAAGACGAACTTTAATATTTTTTTCTTTATACTCAGTGATCAACTGATTGACTCTTTTGATCGTTTGAGAATTAAAACCACCACAAAGTCCTTTATCCGCAGTGATAAAGACAATATCTATAATTTTAGGATTTTTACCATCCCTGAAATATACATTGTCTAGACCGTCGGCATTGGCATTTTGCATTTTTTGCGCGATCTCATTTAAGAGTTCAGTCAATTTTTCTGCATATACTCTGGACTTTTTAGCCAGTTCTTCTGTTCTTTTCAGTTTTGCAGAAGAAACAAGCTTCATAGCGTTAGTGGTTTTCTGTGTATTCTTTACAGACCCTATCTTACGCTTTATCTCTTTTAAATTAGCCATAGTTAGCCTTTCTTACTCAGCGAATGAAGCTTTGAAATCTTCGATAGCTTTACGTAATTCTGCTTCAGTCTCATCTGTGATCTTTTTCTCAGATCTGATAGAGTCTAGAACATTTGCATATTTTGCTTCCATAAACGGCATAAGCTCTGCTTCAAATTTATTTACAGAAGATGCTGCGATGTCATCAAGATATCCGTTTGCACCAGCAAAGATGATCACAACCTGCTTTTCGATAGGAACAGGAGCATATGGTCCTTGTTTAAGAACCTCTACCATTCTCTGTCCACGCTCTAACTGACCTCTTGTATAGTCATCAAGATCAGATGCGAACTGTGCAAATGCCTGAAGCTCTCTAAATGAAGCAAGGTCAAGTCTCAATGTTCCGGAAACCTGCTTGGTTGCTTTAATTTGAGCAGCACCACCAACTCTTGATACAGAAAGTCCAACGTTGATCGCCGGTCTGATACCTGAGTTGAACAGGTCAGTTTCAAGGAAGATCTGACCATCAGTAATTGAAATAACGTTAGTCGGGATATATGCTGCAACGTCACCCGCCTGAGTCTCAATGATTGGGAATGCAGTGATAGAACCTGCTCCTAGCTCATCAGAAAGCTTTGCAGCTCTTTCAAGTAATCTTGAGTGAAGATAAAAAACATCCCCTGGGTATGCTTCTCTTCCCGGAGGTCTTCTAAGGATCAATGACATCTCTCTGTATGCAACGGCATGTTTGGAAAGATCATCGTAGAAGATAACAGCATGTCTACCGTTATCTCTGAAGTACTCAGCCATAGTAACACCGGCATAAGGAGCCAGGAACTGAAGCGCTGAAGATTCAGCGGCACCGGCAGTTACAATGATCGTATAGTCCATTGCTCCGTGCTCTTCAAGTTTTTTAACAGTTGCTGCAACTGTTGACTGCTTTTGTCCGATCGCAACATAAATACATACAACATCTTGACCTTTCTGGTTGATGATCGTATCGATCGCCAATGTTGTTTTACCTGTTTGTCTGTCACCAATGATAAGTTCTCTCTGTCCTCTACCAACCGGTACAAGTGCATCGATCGCTTTGATCCCTGTTTGAAGTGGCTCATGAACTGATTTTCTAGCCATAATCCCCGGTGCTTTCTCTTCAACAAATCTGTGTTCTGCTGCTTCAACTGTACCTTTACCATCTACCGGCTCACCAAGAGAGTTCACTACTCTACCCATCATTCCGTCACCTACAGGTACTTTAAGAAGTTCACCAGCTCTTTTTACGCTCATACCTTCTCTTAGCCCTGCACTAGTACCAAGAACAACAATACCTACACTTGCTTCATCAAGGTTCAATACCAGACCCTTGGCACCGTTTTCAAATTCTACAACTTCTCCTGCCATAACATTGTTAAGACCATATACTGTTGTAATTCCGTCTGCGATACCTACTACTTTTCCTATTTCATTGATGTCAACATCAATCTCAAAGTTCTCGATTCTCTCTTTGATGATTGAACTTATCTCATCTGCTTGCAATTTTACTGCCACTGATACTCCTTTACTTTAGATAACTTATAAAGATTTCTTAATGAAATCAATTAGTTGTTCTTTAACTCTCTCTTTAGAGAAGTTAACCTCAATACCCAAATCATCAACCGAAACACGCAATCCGTCAAGATCTGTTTTTTCTTGTTTCAATTTAATCTTGGAACCTGTATATTTTTCAAGTGTCTTTTCTAACTTACTTAACTCTTCTTTACCAAGTTTTTTAGAGCTTTTCAATACACCTTCGTATTTATTCGACTCTTTTTGAAGATCAGAATTCAATACTTTTGCGATCGCAGGGATAAGATCAAGTCTTTTGTTCTCTCCAAGGATCTTAATGAAGTTGACAAGTGTTATATCTGCATCTTTTCCAAGCGCAGACAAGATCATCTCTGTCTTTTTATCAGCAGATACAATAGGAGAGGTTAAAGCTGTCTTTACCTCTTCTGTTGTGATCACTTCTGTCAATACATTCAATACGTTTACGATCCCTTTGATATCTTTACTTACCGATGAGAGTGCAGTTGCATATCTTTTAGCAATTAATTCTTCCATTATGCTACCTTCTTCGTGATGATATCAACCACTTTTGCTTCATCGACCATAATGTCATCATTGGTGATGTTCTCACTCAAGACGTCATCGATCGCTTCTCTCACGGATTTTTTCTCTTCAAGAGTCATTTTCTCTTCAAATTGTTTTTCCATAACAGCCAACTCGTTTACGCTTGCTTCAGCGATCTTGTTTGCCATGATCTTTGCTTCTTTCTCAGCATCTTCAAGGATCATCTGAGCTTTTTTAGCACTTTCATCCAAACGGGACTGAGCCTCTTTTTCAGCCTCTTTCGCTGCCTGAAGTTTTGATTCGATCTCTTTAAGTTGATCTGATATACCTGATCTTCTGTCTTTGAAGAAGTTTTTGATCGGGTTAGCCAAGAGATAATAGAGGATTGAAGCAAAAATAGCAAAGTTAACTACTCTTGGCCAAAAGTCATTTTCTCTACCGGTTTGAAGGAAATAGCGACTCTCTTCCCCTCCATGACCCGAACTTGCCAAAAGCAGAGCAGGTACAACAAGTAAAGACAATAATAGTATTTTTTTCATATTCATCCTTCCTATAACTCGCTAAACTTAGCTTTAAGGCTCTCTTTAAAAAGAGGCATTTGTGAGAGAAGAGATTCTTTAAGACTCTCTTTGTCAGAAGTAAGTTTTTCAACAAATTTTGCATATTCTTTGTCTAATTCACTTTTTTTACTTTCAACTTTCTCTGCAGCCAATGTCTTTTCAGCATCAATTGCATTCTGTCTAATCGTTGCAGCTTCATTCTTAGCATTGCTAATATTTTCATCTGCTTTAGCATTGAGTTCATCTGTATTGCCACTGAGACTTTTCGCTGCTTTTAAATCTTTTGCTATAGAGGCATCTCTATCATCCATAAACTTGAGTAATGGCTGAAATAGCATATTATTTAAAAGAACCAAAAGAGTCAGGAATAAAACAAGAACGAACAACATCAATGGTAAATGTATGTCAAGCATTAAAACTCCTCATGTAATTTCGCATTATTTTACCATTTTGGAGATGAGATGTTGGTTAATTTCTATAGTTTTTTCAGGAAAGATAAAAAGTTTTTGATATCACTATCATTAGCAAAGCTTATCTCTATACTCTTCGCTTTAATTTTGTGTTTAAAAGGAAGTGATGATCTTATTTCATCACTATACTGTTCAAGCAAAGAATTGACGGACTTTTTTGAGGGAAGTACATTCTTTGATTTATATGTTTTCACTATATTTTCAGCATCTCGCACAGAAAGTTTCTGACCAATGATACTGTCTATCACGATCTTCTGTTTTTTTTCATCAAGTCCGACAAGTACTTTAGCATGTCCCTGAGAGATCTTTCCTGTAGAGACTTGCTCTTTTGCATACGGGCTTAATGCCAGAAGACGCATAGTATTGGTAATCTGTGATCGGCTTTTATACACAATGGAAGAGAGTTCATCATGCGTAATATTATGTACTTCTATAAGTTCGGCATAAGAATTGGCAAGCTCAATGGCATTCAGGTTCTCTCTTTGGATATTTTCAATGAGTGCAAGCTCACGAAGCCTGAACTCATCAATATCTGCATCGGCGATGATCGCTTTGATCGTATTGATCTTTGCAAGTTTGTGTGCTCTGAGACGTCGTTCTCCGGCAATAAGCAAATAGCCGTTCTCTTTTTCGATCACTACGATAGGCTGAAGCAATCCGTGTTTCTTTACTGACTCACTTAACTCTTTAAGTGCCACTTCGTCAAAATGTTTTCTCGGCTGAAAAGGATTGGGAGAGATCGCATCAACTGCCAGATCTTCAACACGTGCACCACTCTCTTCAAGTTCAAAGCTGTCAATATCGCTCAAATCTTTTTTATATGCTTCCTCTACTTCGGAAAGAATATCTCCCAGTCCTCTGCCTAATGCCATAGTCTACCCTCTTGCAATGACCGTTGCCAAGTCTCTATAGGCAACTGACCCTTTGGATTTGGAAGCATAATCGGTCACCGGCTTGCCAAAACTCGGACTTTCGGCTATTTTCACATTACGAGGTACAACAATGCATTCCTTACTGCTTTTCTTGATATGAAAGAGTTTATCTTTAAAATGATGGGAGAGATCTGCCAGTACCTGTTTAGAGAGATTATTCTGACTGGAATACATCGTCGGGAGGAAACCTCTGATCTTTAGTTTAGGATTGATGGTTTTCTTTAAAAGGCTTACCGTATTCAACAATTGAGCCAATCCTTCAAGTGCAAAGAATTCACACTGTATAGGAATGATAACAGAATCAGATGAGCTCAAGGCATTGATCGTGATCGGTCCAAGTGCCGGCGGTGAATCTATGATAATAAAATCATACTTTTTCGTCACCTCTTTAAGACGCTCTTTGAGTACCAGTTCCCTGTTCTTCTTCTTTGGATTGTAAAATTCTTTTTCAATACCGACAAGACCAATATTTGAAGGGACAAGATCCAGTTTTTTGATCCCTGTTTTAAGAAGCACTTCAGAGATCTTCTTAGAACCGATAAGTACATGATAAATATTATATTCATAATCGTTTCTGCCAAAGCCAAGACTTGTCGTCGCATTTGACTGTGGATCAATATCCAACAGTAGCACTTTTTTGCCTTTATCTGCTAAAGAGGCAGCCAGATTTACTGCTGTTGTCGTCTTCCCTACACCACCTTTTTGGTTGGCTATACTAATAATTTCACTCATCTTAAACTATACACCCTCTCCCCCTCGATCAATAATGAGCCATCCCCACACAAATACGCGTCTACAAGGCTCTTTTCATAGTTTTCAATATGAACCGAAAACTTTCTGCTTAGTTCAAATTCTACCTCATATTCACTAAATACCTGCTTCCATTTTGGAAATTCACACAGTGATTCAAGGTACTTATCAAGAAGATTTTCAGCGCTTATATCGGACTGCAGGGAGCTATAGCCATTTTGAGATTTTTTTAAATTGATACCCATACCGCAGATCAGTGTATTTTCTATTTTTTTAGTGATGGTCCCACCCACTTTAGCCTCATCCAAATAGAAATCATTGGGCCATTTCAACCATACTTTTTCACCCATACTTTCCAATATTTTCTTCATAATAAAAGAGAAATAAATAGAGGCTGATGCCCAAGGGAGATCTGAAGGAAGTGCCTCTGTCTCTATGGCTATGGATACGAAAAAATTTCCTTCCCCGCCGCGCCATTCATTGTTGCGGGATCCTATCCCGGCATTTTGTTCTTTTGCAATGACTGCTATGGGTGCCTGAAGTGATCTCTTCTCAATTTTTTCTACAAGATAATTTTGTGTAGACGGCAAAGAATCAAAGTATAGTATCTCCAACTTTCATCCCCCTCCCCACACAAAACGCTTTTGCTGACATAGCTTTTTTTGATGCTGGCTGGAAAGTAGCGATCTTAAGAGATCCCTTTGCACAGCCTACTATCACAGCATCCTCATCGAACCCCAGAATTTCACATACATTATAACTCTTTTCGCTCTCGACCAAAGAGATCATATCAAGCTTTGTACCATTCTCAGAAAAAATTCCCGGCCAGCCTTCAAATGCCCTGTATTTATTGTAGATCACAGCAGCATCTTCAAAATCAATTTCTCCATCAGATCTTTTGATCTTTTTACACAGTGTCGCCTGAGATTCATCTTGTTTTTCAGGGATAATCTCTGTAAAATGGCGAATGGTGCTTAACGTAAGTCCACAGGCATCCTCTGTCAACTGCTGCATTAAAGCATGCAGTCTCATATCTTTGGGGATCATAAATTCGATCTTTTCAAGTATATCACCGGTATCAAGTCCCTCTTCCATCAACATTGAAGTCACACCCGTCTTTTTATCTCCATTGAGCAGAGACTGCTGTACAGGAGAAGCCCCTCTGTATTGCGGCAAAAGTGAAGCATGGAGGTTAATGCATGGTGCAATATCTAAAATAGCTTTTGGTAGTATCTGACCAAAAGCCGCTACTATGATGAAATCCGGTTTGGCTTCAATAATCGCCTCTTTCATACCCTCTTCACTCAAACGGTTAGGCTGAAGTACAGCAATGCCATTCTCTTCTGCCAATATCTTTACAGGAGGCGGGGTTAAAACTTTTTTTCGACCCACCGGTCTATCTGGTTGTGTAAAGACCAAAGAGACTTCCATATCTTCTGCATCAATCAATGTTTCCAAAATTTCTTTTGCATAATGAGGTGTTCCCATATAAACGATGTTGTATTTCATATCTCTCTCTTTAGGATTTAAAAAGTGTGCCACCGATGTGTTGTTTATGCAGCAAAAATGCTTTGGCATCGGAAAGGTCAAAACCGGAAGCCAAAAACATTTCTCGTCCGTGTTTCATAAGAAAATCTGCAGCTTGCAGCTTGGTTACAATACCACCTGTTGCAAATTCATTGTTGGGCGTATGTTCAGCATTTAACTCTTCTTCCAATATAGTATGTACTACAGCTCTTCTTTTTGCATCGCTATATTGGTTAGGATCTTTGTCATAAAAAGCATCAATATCAGAAAGAATCACCAACATGCTGGCATCAAAATAGTGTGTAACATGGGCTGAGAGTCTATCATTATCTCCAAAAACCAACTCTTCAACACTTACCGTATCATTTTCATTAATAATAGGTACGACACCATGCTCAAGTAAAGTATCAATTGCTACTTTTGCACGAGCCACATGTTTCTCTGACCCAAATACATCTGCTGAAAACAAAACCTGAGAACAAAGTAAATCAAAGTTAGCAAATTTTTCCTGATACATTTTAAGTAATAAAGGTTGTCCAATCGCCGCTAATGCTTGTTTATTGGCAACAACACTCCTATCAAGACTTAATTGTGTATGTCCTGCAGATACTGCACCGGACGAGACTAATATAACCTCTTTCCCTAATGATTTAAGTTCAGCTATAAGTTCTACAAGCGCCATCATGCGTCCTTTAGCTATAACACCATCTTCTGTAAGTACGTGTGAACCAACCTTAATAACAATTCGCACTATGCTTCCTCGTTCTCTTCTTCTTTTACATTTTTTACAAAGTCACCCAGTGCATAACGCAATGCTTCTGTATTCAGGTGTGCTACAGAGGAGATAGGTAAAACAAACAACGGTTTCTCTTCTGGCAACTTCTCACCAAAATCTTTTTCAAAACCATAAGAGAGATACTTTGTATCTGCTTTATATTTATATAAGGTTTTGTTAGCTTCAAGGTCTATATCAACCAAGAACATTTCTGTTAATCTATTCACTTCTTCATCTGTAAGTGAATCTATTTTTGTAATGGCAATAGCATGTTTTCTTGTTGCCAGCGTTTCTGAATATCGCTGTAATTCGACCAACAGTGTTTCATACTGATATTTCATCTCTCTATAGTTCGCCGCATCGATCAGGAGTAAAAGGGTTTTCGTTCTCTCAATATGCTTAAGGAATTCCAGACCCAAACCTCTACCATCACTGGCACCTTCAATGATACCCGGGATATCCGCCATCATGAAGGAGTCATATTCTCCAATGAGTACCACGCCCAGCTTGGGTGTCAGCGTCGTAAATTCATAGTTGGCAACTTGCGGTCTTGCATTTGAAAGCGTTGAAATAAGTGTGGATTTCCCAACATTGGGATAGCCCACAAGTCCTACATCAGCGATCAGTTTCATTTCCAGTCTTATCTGTTTTGTGATGCCCGGAAGTCCCGGTTGAGCATAGGTTGGTCTCTGGTTACTCGAAGATTTAAAGTGCATATTTCCCAATCCGCCTTTTCCACCCTCAAGAAAAAGTACCATTTCTCCTTCTGTCACAAGATCCAGCAACTCTTCGCCCGTCTCCATGTCAACAACCTGTGTTCCAGGAGGTACCGTGATAATGGTATCTTTACCTTTGCGTCCATAACATTTTCGACCCTCGCCGGGACGACCATTTTCAGCTTTTATGGATCTTCTTCCACGAAGTGCCGAGAGTGTATCGGTATTATTATCCACTTTGAAATAAATCGATCCTCCACGACCTCCATCTCCACCGTCAGGACCACCGTTTGCTACGAATTTTTCAGTCCAGAAAGAGATGGATCCTGCACCCCCTTTACCTGAACTGATCATCAGTTCTACACTATCTACGAACATATTTTTACCTTTATATCTGTGAAAAAACCATTTTATTTATAATTATGGTCTCTGAATTACGGAATTATATCTAAATTAGAGAAATTATTGATATAATTTATCTTTATACTTTATTTACGGAGCACAGTAATGTTCAAACCAAAGATTCACACCATTTTATTTGTAAGTTTCTCTTTACTTCTTACTGCCTGTGGCAGCAGTAGTCACTCTACACCACAGCCCTACCAACCTCTGAACCTGAGTAAGAAATCCGAGCATTATAAACAAGGTGCGCATGACGGATGTCTCACGGCGGCAGAAACCTATAAAAAAGACCATGAACTGTTTAACAATGATTTTGAATACAATGAAGGCTGGTGGGCAGGAAGACGGAACTGCGAAGGCCGTGAGTATGCCGAATATTAATTAAAGTAATTGTGGAAATTTATTGTATGAAATATTACTCCAACTACGTGTTGGAGTAATGAAGTTTTATGCAGGAACTACTGAAACTTTTTTCTGAGAAGAAGATCTGTTCTCAAATTTAACTACACCTTCAACCAGTGCAAATATAGTATGGTCTTTACCCATTCCTACACCATTCCCCGGGTGAACTTTAGTTCCTCTTTGTCTGATGATAATGTTACCAGGGATAACTGCTTCACCACCAAATTTTTTAACGCCTAAACGACGTCCAGCTGAATCACGGTTATTCTGAGTAGATCCTTGACCTTTCTTGTGTGCCATCTAATGCTCCTTTTTATGCTATTTTAGTAATTCTAACTCTAGTAAAGTCTCTTCTGAAACCTCTTTTAAGCTTTGAATCTTTTCTTCTTCTTTTCTTGTAGATGATAACTTTTTTATCTCTACCTTCATTGATCACTTCACCTTTAACCACAGCACCCTCTACGAAAGGCGTACCTACAGTTAATTCTCCATTGTCTACAGCAAGAACTTCTTTGAATTCTACTGCTGCTTTTGGTTCAAGACTCATGTTGTCAAAACAGATGATATCACCCTCTTGAACTTTGAATTGTTGACCACTTGCTTTAATGATTGCGTACATTGCAAACCCTTTACTATCTGTATATTTTAAAAAAGTTCGTGATTATATCCAAACTAGTTTTAATTTTAATTTAAACTAGCTACTTTTTCGATGAGGATGAAAGAATAATGAAATTTCTAAACGAATCTCTTAAAATGTATAATCCGCGCTGGCCAATGCAATACATTCTATCTCGACCAAAGCATTTTTCGGCAAAGCTTTAACCGATATAGTACTTCTTGCCGGTTTATGCGTACCAAAGTAGTGGGCATAAACATGATTGACTGTCTCAAAATCATTCATATCTGTCAAATAGATCGTTGTTTTGATCACATCATTGAAATGTGCACCTGCTGCTTCAAGAACATAATAGAGATTCTTCATCACCTGATGTGTCTGCTGTTCTACACCTCTTAACTCCATACTTCCATCTGGCATCAATGCTATCTGTCCGGAAGTATACAAAAAACCATTTGCTTCAATTGCCTGTGAATATGGTCCGATCGCTTCCGGTGCTTCTTTGGTTGATATAAATTTCATTTTTGTCCTTTTTACCTTTTATTGGTTTATTTTTGTTTGATGTTTACCTGATTTCTTTCATAAAAGATATACGATGTCGAATAATCAGAGAATTCAAAATAGACTTTTTTCTCGCCATCATCAACAATACCGTTAAAATTTATGTCATCCACACCATAGCCGTAACGATACGGTCTAAGTTTCCCGTCATTTGATCCAAATGCAGTAGAAACCTTATCGATCCTAATGAATTTGTGTACCAGTTTGTCTCCGGCATACACATCAAGTACACCATTGGTTCCTGTCCAGTTCTGTAAGGAACGGCTCAAAGAGTTCTGTGTCTCCTGCGTACATCCGGCAAAGAACAGTACCAAAGCAGGAACAAGTAATAATTTTAATTTCATATAATTTTCTCCAGATTTTTTAGTATTATAATATGTCTAAACTTTAGGCATTCCGAATTTTTGCATAATCAACTCGCCCTCTTCATTAAAATAGAGATAATAAAGCTTGTCTTTCATTACAGAAAGCCCTGCCAGATAACGAAGTGCCAGGTTTGCCTGAAGTGAACCGATATGCATCACGATCGGTGCTGCGATACCTCCAGGTTTATGGTCTGAAATGTTAAAAACCTTAAAATTGGCATCTTCGAAGAAACAGACCTGCCCATTAAACTCCTCCACTGAAGCATAGATCCAAGGTGTTTTTCCTGCTTTGGCATAGGTATCTATCTCTCCGCGTACAGGAAGATTGTCTGTAGCATCCAAAATAAGATCATACTGATTACCCATCTCTTTAAAATCATCAAAAGGCATATCAAAAGCTACTGTTTTAACAAAAGGATTTTTTGATTCTATAAGTTTACAAACTGCTTTGGCTTTATTTTTACCTTCGTCTTCAAGCGTAAAGGCAATTTGTCTGTGAATATTATGGTTCGATACCGTATCAAAATCTACCATATGTATTTCACCGATCCCGGAAGTTCCAAGTGCCATAGCCAAAGTACAGCCAAGACCGCCCGAACCGATAATAGCAATCTTCTTCTTTTGGAGAGATTTTTGTGTTGCTTCACCCCAAAGTTGGATCTGCCTGTTAAAATAGCCTTCACGAGTCATGACAGTTTCTCTCTTATCATCAACTCTTTCTCAAATCCCCAGGCTTTTCTATGTTCAAGTACCTCTTTTTTCTCTATTACTTCAATCAGCATAGACTCTTTATCTTCAAGCATCATCTCCACTTCACCTTCGGGTGATACCAGCATCGTGTCTCCGTAGAATTTCCACTTTACTTCATCATCACTGTATTCGCCAAGACGATTGGCACGAAGGATGAAACATCCGTGTAAAAATGCTTTGGTCTTGATGATCTCTCTCCAACGGTTATGTGAACCGAATGTTGAAGCGGTCGGCAAAAGCACAAGATCTATTTTCTTTTGGGTGACCTGTTGCCAGAACGGATCAAAATGCAATTCAAATCCTGCCATCACCATGATCTTGAAACCTTTAATAGTAAAAGTCATAGGTGATTTTAATGCTTTGATAGGATTGGCAAAGAACTTTTTTTCATTCCAGTGCTCATAGGGCAAAAGGATCTGCTGTTCATAATAACTGGCACTTTTAGGGGTGATCTTTGCAATGGTTTTATGGTATCCGTCTTTTTTTGTCAGGATTATAGGAGCAATAAAAACAATATCATATTTTTTCGCAAGATTCTTCAAAAGTTCAATATGTTTACGACTCTGCTCTTTCACCATATTGGGAGCCATCGTTGTAAACTCTTTGAAAAAATGATTTAAAACATACTCACCAAGAAGCATCATGTCTGCCCCTCTGCTCTGTGCCTGCTTAAGATAAAATTCAAGTCGTGTGGCATTCATTCCCAGCGTAGGCAGCTGAAGTGCAGCAACAACCAGTTTTTTGCTACTTGCCATTATACATCTTCTTGAATATCTTGATTGGCCTGATCAATAATAGTGATCTTGGTTTTGGCTTCTTCTATAAGCTTCTGGGCTTCTTTGATATTCTTCAACCCTTCTTCATACAACTTCACAGATGCTTCAAGTGTAATTTCAGGGTTCATAAGTTTTTCCAAAAGTTCTTTTGAATATTCCAATTTCTCTTCAAATGTTTCATGCTTCATGATATTCCCTATAATTTTTAATTTCTATTTTTTAATGTTCCAGTACTTCTCTTATATTATCTTCAAATTTATCAAGTTCAACTAAAAATGCATCATGTCCATAATTACTCTCTATTTCAATGTACGTATGTTTCTGTCCGTTACGTTCCATCATCTTTGCAATATGTTCCATCTCAGATGGGAAAAAGAGATAATCAGATGAAAAAGAGATCAGATGAACCGTTGCTTTAATACGTGATATGGCATCATGCAGAGAATCATACCCGCGGCTCAAATTAAAGGTATTGATCGCTTTGACGATATAGAGGTAGGAGAGGGGGTCAAAAATACGTGAAAAGTTATTGGTATTGTATTCCATATAACGCTCCACTTCATAACGGCCGAAAAGCTCAAAAAGCCCATCATTGTTGACATAATTCCGGCCGAATTTATCATCCATGGAATAGGGAGAGAGGTAAGAGATATGACCGGCGATCCTGCCGATGGCCAAACCATCCAGTCCCTCTTCCCTGAAATCATCTTTATCATAGTTCCCATGTTTAAATCGGGGATCTCTTCGTATTGCTTCTACCGCCACTTTATTGAAACCAATGGTCCATGGTCTTGTCGCGTACGTCGCAGCCAAAGAGATAATATGATCTGCAAGATTCGGGTAATCTACAGCAAACTGGAGCGCCTGCATTCCACCCATTGACCCTCCAATGATCGCTTTGAGATGATAAATACCCAAAGAAGAGAGCATCTGCATCTGCGCTCTGGTCATATCTTTAATAGTCACAACAGGAAATTTCAGCCTGTAAGGATCTTCACTTGGGTAGTTTGGACTCAT
>Ga0256834_1001968_pt1 | contig 13382 bp, 14 predicted proteins | sample 4281140metaG_FD_190536 | JGI IMG/M metagenome (GOLD analysis project Ga0256834, IMG submission 190536) | Hydrothermal vent microbial communities from East Pacific Rise, Pacific Ocean - 4281-140 | ecosystem: Environmental > Aquatic > Marine > Hydrothermal vents | place: Pacific Ocean: East... | reverse complement strand
TTCGACCCTATTTAGTTGTTTATCGTTTGTATAAAAAAAACTGGCAGTGTGTAGAAATAGGGGATAAGTCATTGTTTTCTCAGTGGTTAGGGCGTGACTGGGCAAAAAGTAATGTAGGCCATCATGTTGGCAGTACTCCCGCTAGCACTACATTTGGAAATGTTATATTATCGGAATATGAGGAGGTGCACTTTCGAGGTGGCGTGAGGCTTGATCATATATACAGGGTCGCAAGAAAAGAGATGGATGGGCCTTTGCTGGAGTTAAAGTTTCAACGACTACTTCTTGGAGGTACTTTCCCTGATGGAAGTCCCGCAATATTGGTTTTAGCTGACAAAACTGACGCAATACAAATCGCTTTATAAATTCAAGATACTTGCGGACATTTTACTGCAGTATTTTATCTTGATACAGATTGTTAATGTCTTAGTAGGGTTTTCTCTACATGTTCTTATATGTACAAAAAGGGAATATTTTTATGACAACAGTTACAACGGACGCTTTTGAGCTAGATGTGGTATTAGAGAGTATTATCAAATATATCGAATCATCAGGGATTTACCTGCAAATTGGAACCGATTTTTATGACTATGCAGAGGCGTTGAAACAACAGGAAAAGCGCCATTTTATTGGCCCAATATTCTCGATAGAAAATCAGGGCCTTGGGAAAAATAATGCCTTTTGGATTATTGGGCGAAATAAATCTGACGAAATTGTTCATACTCAAGCAGTCCACCTTATTGACTTAAAGGATCAAACGCTTGCTGCTTATTTGCAAAAGCATATAGTGGACTTTTCGTCCTTCACGGATGAACAGCATAATTTGCGATTTAATCCAGGGCCTAGTTCAGGTATAATTTCAGGGCAAGCTTGTTATCATGGAGAGTTTTGGCTTAACTTAGGAGTAAGTCGTTGCGGTAATTCTGGAATGGCAACATTGCTATCTAAGTTAGCAATGATATTGAGTTTGCAACATTGGAATGTAGACTGTTTCTTTTCGTTTATTATTGCATTGAACGCTTGCCGTGGATTGGCAGCAAGAGGTGGCTACATGCATACTGAGCCGTATAGTGTTGTGTGGGAAGTGCCTGACCGCCAGGAGGAGCAAGAAGCATGGCTGGCTTGGTCCAACCAAATTGATATTAAGCATTTGATTAATATCACTGCACCTATGTTGGCTCAAAGCCTGCGTGGTTCTTTGGCTGCTCCAAAAGCGAATCATGCTGTAGCGTAGATTTGTATTATCCCATGCACTTCGGTTTTACCGCAACTTACTGTTGTAAAATGTAGTTATGATTGCATTAGCGTTGTATTAATTCGTATACGGAATAGATTTTCGTGGATAAGTGAAAGCAGGTTTAGAATTAGAATTATTTCCCCTTGCTTAAATTGGAGTTGAAATTACCCTAATTTCTTTGGTTGCCTAGGAGGCAGTAATACCGTGAAAGATATTGGTGCTGATAAAGTTCGACAAGACCTCAACCTTTATGAGATTGAGAGTTTACGCCTTTACTTGGAGGGGTTGTCCACACTTGAGATTGCAATAAAGATGAAACGCAGTGAGTTTTCTATTGCCTTTTTTATACGTTCTGCAAAAACCAAATTGGTTGCAACAAACGTTGGCAATTCTGTTGCGTTGGCCATAAAGGCAGGATTTTTATAGTGCGTTGATATTGTTTTATTGGATAGCCCCTAGATTAGTAGATGCCTCGTTGGACCTGTCACGCTTTAATGCAGCTTCAGGTTCTTATTTAAGCAGCCTTTTTTTTAAAAGCAAAAGGGCTTTTACAATCTTGTGTGAGTGTATACGGCGTGGGTTATAGAAACCATTTGTGTATTCGAAGATGGCTACCTCCGTGTTCGCCATGAATGCCGCCAGATCAGTTTTGCTTTGAATAGCTCTTAGATTTGTAGACACTTTGTTCCTTAAAGTTGAGGACAAGGAGAACAACATGGGCAAGCCACGATTTACAGAAAAATTAAGATTGATGCAATTCGTCAGATTATCGAACGGGGGTATTCTGTCAGGGATGTTTCTCAGCGTTTGGGTGTTAGTCCGACAGTTGTTGCGATACGTCCTGTCACGTCGTGACTTGACGCGACCAGTTGGGGAGCAGTTAAATCATAGGTGTTAAAAAAAATACATGAACAAGTGATGTCGCTTGAAATAGATAAAAAGGTTCGTGATGGTTTGTTTGACCAAATAAAGACGACCATAAGGAATTACTTTCCTAACTACAGGGGTATGTTCAAACATTAACCGAGCAGAGCCGAATGGTTGGTCAACTTAAAACTCGTCTTGAACCAACGGTACCCCCCCAATGCCATCAAGTTACAATAAAGCTGGGGAAGTTGAAATAGCAAATTGCGATGTAGGTAACTTGGTAGGGGATAACGACGTAAATCAGGGATCTCGATATGAGGTATAATAATCATATATGAGGGAGTTCAAATCAGTTGGCGGTTTTGTAAAAAGTCAAGTTTAAAAAACGACCACGCTACAGTATGGTGTTTCATGATGTGCGAGATAAGCTTGGGCTTTCTCTCAATACTTATGGGGTCATTGACAGCATCCACAATCTTTCATCGAGTGATCGAAAGTATCCGTTTTGTGTTATGTCAAAGGCGGATTTGGCTAAATTTTTAAAACTGGCGAGCGAACGATCTTTCGATCAATAAACGAAGCTGAAGACGCTGGATTAATTGAAAGGGTAGAATACAGTTTACGTGTAACTGGAAAGTGGATCAACATTGTCGAACTTTACGATGTGCGGGAAAACTATTGAAGTAAAACTAATTTATGAATGTAGTTCAATTAGTTATATATAGTATCTGGGGGAGAGAGGGGGATTGAAAATGAGTGTCGCATGTATAGCCGACTATCGATAAGCCCCAAGGAACAACCAATATTTCATCAACATGTTAAAAGAGTCTATAGAGGGTCTAAAAAACAAGCAAAATCAAAATTTATGTAACAAATTGAATTTATTTTAAAAATGGTGCCCGGAGGCGGATTTGAACCACCGACACGCGGATTTTCAATCCGCTGCTCTACCAACTGAGCTATCCGGGCAACAATGTGCGCTAAATCTTAAAGTTGAGGTGTTGGTTTCCTCTTAGCGCAACGGTGTGTCTTTTAGGAAATCATTTGCTATGTGTCCAGCTTTAAAGCCCAAATTTGCAAACAATTTCTTCAAAATAGTTTTTGGCTTGTACTTTTCTAAAGAAATGGTGCTGCCGGGGAGAATTGAACTCCCGGCCTCTCCCTTACCAAGGGAGTGCTCTACCCCTGAGCTACGGCAGCAAACATTGCTTAAAAAATACATGCTAATGGGGAAATAAATATTTTCCCAAGCGCTGGCTATGTGCCATATGGTAACGGTCTATGCAAGATAGAAATGAGCAAAAACTGAAAGCAATTGGTTATGACATCGGCAAACCCTAAAATTAGTGCGGCAGAGGCCCGAAAATTACGCCTTTCTCAAGCTTTGCGCGCCAATATGAAGCGCAGAAAACAGCAGGTTCGAGGGCGGATAGAAAGCTCTTCTGAGCAAGTTGGGGATGATTTAGATGAATCAAATGACAGAACACCATGAAATTTGCACAAAATCTGCGGCAAAACAGGTATTGCGTTTAAGTGATAATGATGTTTGAAACACGTCAGATATTTTTAAAGTGACTTTGGGGGCCTTTTATGGACCGTATTCGTATTCGTGGTGGCAATGAACTGAACGGTATTATTCCGATTTCGGGCGCTAAAAATGCCGCTTTGCCATTGATGATCGCCAGCTTGTTAACAAGCGAAACGCTTAATTTGCGTAATGTACCGCGTTTGGCTGACGTACAGCAATTGCAACGTATTTTGCGCAACCACGGGGTTGATACAGCGCTTTCAGGAAAACGCGCTGGTCAGAAAACTCAAAATGGTGAAAACCTTTCACTTACAGCGGGCGAGATTGTTGACACGGTTGCCCCTTATGAGTTGGTTTCGGCGATGCGAGCTAGCTTTTGGGTTTTGGGCCCGTTGCTGGCGCGCTGTGGAGAAGCAAAGGTTTCTTTGCCGGGTGGTTGTGCGATTGGTACGCGGCCAGTTGATTTGTTTTTGATGGCGATGGAAAAACTAGGCGCTGAGCTTGATGTTGATAATGGTTATGTGATTGCCAAGGCTAAAAATGGTCTTATCGGTAATCGGATTGTTTTTCCTAAAGTTTCTGTTGGTGCCACACATTGCACGTTGATGGCGGCGACTTTAGCCAAGGGTGAAACGACGATTGAAAATGCGGCGCGCGAGCCAGAGGTTGGTGACCTAGCCGATTGCCTTGTGGCCATGGGCGCGAAAATTGAGGGCATTGGTACATCAACCTTGATTATTCAGGGCGTTGATCGCTTGCATGGGGCAACGCACACTGTATTGGCTGATCGTATTGAAACAGGCACTTATGCCATGGCTGGTGCGATGGCTGGTGGTGAGGTTACGCTCATTGATACTAAGGCTGATTTTCTTGATGCCTTTATTGATGCGATGGATTTAGCGGGCGTTGATATTCAAGCTGTTGATAATGGTTTGAAGGTAAAGCGACGTGGTGATCTGATTAAACCCGTGTCTATCGAGACGCGACCATATCCAGGCTTTCCAACTGATTTACAGGCTCAGTTTATGGGCATGTTGACGATGACCGAAGGGTCATCATCTATTCGTGAGACGATTTTTGAAAACCGTTTTATGCATGTGCAAGAATTGGCTCGACTTGGCGCTGATATTAAATTGCGCGGTGATACGGCGATTGTAAATGGTGTGCGTGAATTGCGCGGGGCTGAAGTGATGGCAACAGATTTGCGCGCTTCTGTGTCTCTGGTTATTGCTGGGTTGGTCGCTAAGGGTGATACGATTTTGCATCGGGTTTATCATCTCGATCGCGGTTTTGAAGATTTGGAATTGAAACTATCGCGTTGTGGCGCTGATATTGAACGGTTGTCTGATTGATGGATGATTTAAGAATTGCAGCTTTTGATAGTGATGATCTAAGTGTCATTTCTGCTCACTTGCAGGATGCAATTGTTCGCATTGGTGATGTGAACTTTAATCCCAAAACCCGTCAATTCGTCTTGGTTGCCAATCGGTTTGCATGGGAAGAAGTGGTGGAAGAAGTGGTGGAAGAGGTGGCGAAAGAAGCTGCGGAAAAGCCAAACTCTCAGCAAGGTGTGCGTAAACGGACTGGCCTTGTGTTTGCTGGTGTGTCTGGCGCTAAATCTCAAAAAATCAAACAAGGCGCACCTGAAGCGGTTTTGAGTTTGCTGGCTATTGAATTTGAAGCGGGAAAAGAGCCGCCAGCTGGTGTGATAAAATTATTGTTTTCGGGTGGCGGTGTTATTGAATTAGATGTTGAATGCGTCGAAGTTGAAATGGAAGATCTTGGCCCACGTTGGGAAACTGGCAATATTCCAGCCCACGATGTTGCCAATTCAGAGTAAGCGGGACGATCAGGAGTAAAGACTATGCCAGTTTGGTTGGCGACGAGTGATAGTGATTTTGAGACGAAGTTTGAGCAATTGCTTGGCGCAAAGCGTGAGCAATCTGTTGATGTTGCCAATGTGGTTAAAGACATTATTGCCCAAGTTCAAAAGGACGGTGATGAGGCGTTGTTTGAACTGACGCAAAAGTTTGATCGCTTTGATGCGCGCGATATTGGTTTGGCTTTTAGTGCCGATGAGATTGAAGCTGGATATAATGCTTGTGATGAGCAAATCATCGAAGCGTTAGAATTAGCTGCAAAACGCATTCGTGATAATCACAAACGTCAATTGCCGAGCGATGATCGTTATATCGATGATGCTGGTGTGGAATTGGGCCATCGCTGGACCGCTGTTGAAGCGGCAGGATTATATGTGCCAGGTGGTTTGGCATCTTACCCTTCATCGGTTTTAATGAACGCAATTCCTGCAAAAGTTGCTGGTGTTGATCGATTGGTGATGGTGGTGCCAACGCCTGATGGTGTGGTGAATAATCAAGTTTTAGCAGCGGCTAAAATTGCTGGTATTGATGAAATTTATCGCGTTGGCGGGGCGCAAGCTGTGGCGGCGTTGGCGTATGGGACGCAATCCATTAAGCCCGTTGTGAAAATTGTTGGACCGGGCAATGCGTTTGTTGCAGCGGCAAAGCGTGAGGTTTTTGGCACGGTTGGTATTGATATGATTGCTGGCCCGTCTGAAGTTTTGATTATTAGCGATGGTGATGGCGATCCTGCTTGGACGGCAGCGGACCTTTTGGCACAAGCAGAGCATGACCCAGTGGCGCAATCTATTTTGATGACCAATGATGAAGCGTTTGCAAAAGAAGTTGAAAAAGCCGTTGAGAGCCAATTGAAAACGTTGCCTAAAGCTGACATTGCAGGAGCCAGTTGGCGCGATTATGGTGCTATCATTATTTTGAATGACTTAGACGAAGCGGTTGCTTTGTCTGATCGTATTGCACCAGAGCATTTGGAAATTGCAACGCATGATGCTGAAGCTATGGCAGAAAAAGTCCGCAATGCTGGAGCAATTTTTCTTGGTCATTATACACCAGAAGCGGTGGGTGATTATGTGGCTGGGCCAAACCATGTGTTGCCAACAGCGCGTAGTGCGCGGTTCTCATCGGGGCTTAATGTGCTTGATTTTATGAAGCGTACAACGTTACTTAAATGTAGCCCTGAAGCCTTGCGTAAAATCGGCCCTGCGGCGGTGATAATTGGTGAGGCCGAAGGTCTGGTTGCTCATGCACGCTCGGTGCAAATTCGCCTGAATTAATGCTTTAGCTGTATTCTTGTTAAATTAGGTTTGACTTGGCTGGCTTTGCGCTTTTACTGTGCGTTGGTTATGACTTCAAAAGTAAAAACAGATGTTAAAGACCCCAACCGACTTATCGCCGTTAATCTCGATGAGAGCATTGGTGCGTTGCCTAACCCTGATGCCGAACATGAGCGCAAGGTGGCAATTTATGATTTGGTTGAAGAAAACAGTTTTGAAGTGATTGATAAAGCCAGCGGGCCTTACATTTTAAATTTGTCAATTTTTGAAAAACGGCTGATTTTACAAGTGACACTTGAAGATGGTGCAGTGGTGACCATCATTGGTCTTTCGCTGTCCCCGTTCAGACGCATAATAAAAGAATATTTCATGATGTGCGATAGCTATTTTAAAGCTATCCGTAACTCTACACCAAGCCAGATTGAAACCGTGGATATGGCGCGACGCGGGCTGCACAATGATGGCAGTGAGCTGTTGATTGAACGATTAGAGGGGAAAGTCAAAATAGACTTTAACACGGCGCGGCGTTTATTTACGTTGATTTGCGTTTTGCACTGGCGTGGATGAGGGTGTGGGTGAGGGCATAGTAAGGGTGAACGATGACTTCACAGGATAGCGACACCACACTGCCTGATTCGGTTTTGTTTGCGTGCGGGCAAAATTGTATTCGCTCACCAATGGCCGAAGCATTGATGCGGCACTTATATGGATCCCAAGTTCATGTGGCCTCGTGTGGGGTGCGTGTGGGCGAGGGGGATGAATTTGTATTTGCAGTGCTTGATGAATTGGGCATTGATATGCAAGACTTTGAACCCAAAAGCTTTGATGAGTTAGAAGACACTAATTTTGACCTTGTGGTGTCTTTATCGCCTGAGGCACACCATCAAGCCTTGGAAATGACAAGGACAATGGCGATTGATACGGAGTATTGGCCAACGGCTGATCCGTCAGCTGCCATGGGAAGTCGAGATCAAATTCTTGATAGCTATCGCGCTGTTCGTGATGCCACAATCAAACGATTAAAAGATCGATTTGGGTCAATGGCCGCTTCTGGCGTTTGACCAAATGAGCTTCCATGGGTTTTGTTAAAGCGTGATGAGATTGAGCATTTTTGCTGTTTTCGCTGCTGTGGCCTTGTAAAGGCTTGATTTTGTGCTCATAACGTGGTCAATCTCGCCTCAACGGCCATTTGTGGCTATTATATTTTTAACGAACAAATTTTTACATTTTGATGAAACCATCAAAAATACGATTTGGTCTACTGGAGAAAAAGCCGAATGGCAAAAGAAGAACTATTGGAATTTGAAGGGCTTGTGGTTGAATTGTTGCCTAATGCAACGTTTCGCGTGAAGCTTGAGAACGACCATGAAATTATCGCCCATACAGCTGGTAAAATGCGCAAAAACCGTATTCGGGTTTTGGCGGGTGATAAAGTGTCTGTTGAAATGACACCATATGACCTCTCAAAAGGTCGTATTACTTATCGCTTTAAGTAATTCTTACAGACAGCTTTTACAGGCAGCTTTTACAGGCAGCTTTTATAGGCAACTTTTACAGTCAACTCTAACAGGCAGGGCTTAAAGTTATGGGCGATGAACGCGTAAAACTCGTTTTGGCAAGTGCATCACCACGGCGTTTGGCTTTGTTGGATCAGGCAGGTATTGAGCCTGACTTGCTCAATCCTACCGACATTGATGAGACCCCGCGCAAGCGTGAAACACCGCGTGCACTTTCGGCGCGTTTGGCAAAAGAAAAAGCCAAAACGGCTTTAACGATGCCACAGGTTCAATCATTGCGCGGAGATGTGTTTGTTTTGGCCGCTGATACCGTGGTTGCCTTAGGCCGGCGTGTGTTGGGCAAACCTCAAGACGCTGAAGAAGCCAAACAAATGTTGCAGCTATTATCTGGCCGTGCGCATCGGGTTTTTACAACAATCTCTCTTATCTCCCCGTCAGGTTCTCAAAGCACGCGTGTTGTTGATACTAAAGTGCGGTTCAAACGTTTATCGCGCGAGGAAATTGATAGCTATTTAATTTCAGATGAATGGCGTGGTAAAGCTGGCGGTTATGCAATCCAAGGGCGGGCTGATGTTTTTGTGAGATTTTTGAGCGGCTCTTATACGGGTGTTGTGGGCTTGCCGCTTAATGAAACAATTTCTATGCTGAATGGTGCAGGATACCCTGTATATTATACTTGGATGAACGCTAAATCTTTGTTGTGAGCCGTGGATATGAGTGAAGAAGATAAACCAGCAGATGTTGTTCATTTACGTCAACTTGGGCCGTGCCCAATTTGCAAAAAAACATCAACTCAAAAATATCATCCGTTTTGTTCAAGCCATTGCGCCAATGTTGATCTTGGGCGCTGGTTGAACGGGGTTTATACGGTGCCTTCGCAACGTGAAGAAAATCGTGATATTGAACCTGAAACAAACGAGTAAATGCGATGGCTTATTGGGCCGCTATCGATTGTGAGAAAGCTTTTCTATAATTGCTCGGTGATGTGCCGATTTTCTTGCGGAAGTGATGCCTGAATGTTTCAGGTGTTTTAAAACCGCACGAGCGGGCAATGGTATCAATATTTACAGATGATATTTCCAACATTTCAGTGGCTTGTTTCAGGCGTTGATTGGTCAGCCAACTTTGTGGGGTAAGGCCTGTTATCTTTTTGAAATGCCGGATTAAGGTTCTGGCGCTCATATTTGCTTGGGCCGCGATTTGTTCAATTGTAATTGGTTGATCTAAGTGCCGTTGCAGATGGTCAAGTACGGGTGATAAGTCATTGTGGGTTTTACTAACGGGTCGTTCAATAAACTGGGCTTGGCCGCCTTGGCGGTGGGCGGGCATGACAAAACGGCGCGCTACCGTGTTGGCAATTGTCGCGCCATGGTCAAGCCGAATAAGGTGGAGGCACAGATCCAGCCCTGCTGCACTGCCTGCTGATGTAAAAATATTATTGCCCGCTTCAATATAAAGAACGTCGGGTTTTACACGTATTTCTGGATAGTCTTGTTTGAGTTTTTCCGTATAACGCCAATGGGTGGTGGCGGTTTTATTGTTTAATAGGCCTGTGGCTGCAATGACGAAAACGCCAGAACAAATGCTGACAATTCGGCACCCACGGTCGTGGGCCGCAACGATGGCATCGATGATCGGCGATGGTACGGGTGTGTCTGGGCCTTTCCAACCTGGAATGATAATGGTATCGGCATTTTGAAGCTCGTCTAAACCGAGTGAGACATTCATTTGAATACCGCCGATGGCGTTTAAAGGTGATGGATCGTGCGAGACGACTTTGAAATCATACCAAGGAATATCAAGTTCAGGGCGTTTTAAGGCAAAGGCTTCGACTGCGATACCAAACTCAAATGTGCAAAGCCCATCATAGGCAAGGGCGCAGACTTGGTGATTTTTATGGGTATTTTTCATTGTGGCATTATTTTAACGTATATTGTCATTTGTGTCACTTTGTTTTGCTGACGTTCGTTGCTTTAATGACAGGATCAATAGAGTAAATTATTGAACTGGAGTTTGAAATGGATAAAACAGCACAATTGTCAAAAGCCATCGCGGTGTATTTAGATGCTATTTATTACTGTGATGTGAAAAAGCTTGATGAGGTTTTTCACGAAAGCTCAAGCTTGTTTGATGCCGATGAGGGCAAAATATTTGTTGAGCCGATTGCTAGCTTTCGTCAAGATGTTGGTAGTCGTCCATCACCTGCGGGCATTAATCAGGTGCGCAAGGAAGAAGTGATTTTGATCGATTGGTTGTCCGATATAAGTGCCGTGGTGAAATTACGCCTGCAAGCCCATGATAATATATTTGTAGATCATCTGGCATTTGTAAAAAGCCCTGATGGGTGGAAAATTGTTTCGAAGGTTTGGCACTTGGAAGGCAAGGCAGCAATTGAGACGCTTTAGGCAAAACTGTTTGATTGGTTGCGCTGACTAAACCTGCCAGATAACATTGCTGAAAATTTTGCAATGATTCTGGTGATCCAATGTCTGTAAATCAACTGCCTTATCCTCGTGACCTTAAAGGCTATGGTGAGAACCCGCCTGATGCAGCTTGGCCTGATGGGGCAAAAATTGCAGTGCAATTTGTGGTCAATTATGAAGAGGGTGGTGAGAACTGCATTCTGCATGGTGACGCGGCATCAGAAGCATTTCTGTCTGAAATTGTGGGCGCGGCGGCGTGGCCCAACCAACGCCATATGAATATGGAATCGATTTATGAATATGGCGCGCGAGCTGGGTTTTGGCGTTTGCATCGGTTGTTCACATCGCGCGGTATTAAACCGACGGTGTATGGTGTCGCTACTGCACTAGAGCGCTCGCCCGACCAGCTTGCTGGTATGCTGGAGGCAGATTGGGAAATTGCCTCGCATGGTTTGAAGTGGATTGAATATAAAGATTTTTCCAAAGACGATGAACGCACGCATATGCGTGAGGCGATTGAACTGCATACACGCTTGACGGGCGAACGTCCGCTTGGGTGGTACACGGGCCGTTCTAGCCTCAACACGCTTGACCTTGGCGTTGAAGAGGGTGGGTTTTTATATCTGTCTGATGCTTATGCCGATGACTTGCCTTATTGGATGGGTGAACAACTGATTATTCCCTATACACTTGATTGCAATGATATGCGCTTTGCCACGCCGCAGGGTTTTAATAGTGGGGATCAATTTTTCACCTATTTGAAAGACACCTTTGATGTGCTTTATCGCGAAGGCGAAAAGGGCGCTGCCAAAATGATGAATGTAGGATTGCATTGTCGTTTGGTCGGAAGGCCGGGCCGGGTTGCCGCTCTTGAGCGGTTTGTTGATTATGTTTTATCCCATGATGATGTGTGGGTGCCAAAGCGAGTTGAGATTGCACGACATTGGCACTTACATCATAAGCCTTAAACGTGTTTGGCTGGTCCAAAGTTTAAATGCGAAGTGGCCCATTGTGCCTATGTGATGTCATAAGGCACGGTTAGATTTTGCCTATATGGAGATCAGTGCGGTGGCTCAACAAGTTCCTCAAAAAGCTCAAATCGTTGTTATTGGTGGTGGTGTAATTGGTTGCTCGGTTGCCTATCATTTGGCCAAGCGAGGCTGGAGTGATGTTGTTGTGCTTGAACGCTCGCAACTTACCTGTGGCACCACTTGGCATGCAGCGGGTTTGATCGGCACAACGCGGGCCAGCCAAACCCTTGCAACGCTTGCAGGTTATTGTCTTGATTTTATCCCGATGATTGAAGAAGAAACGGGGCAGTCTGTTGGTTTTAAACAAGTGGGATCGATGTGGATTGCCGAAGACCAAGAGCGGTTTGAAGAAATTAAGCGTCTGCATGATGTAACGAAAATTTGGGGGCCGCAGACCCATCTGCTCACACCTGATGAAATTGAAAAACATTATCCGTTGATTGAAAAGAAAGGTCTTGTTGGCGGGATGATTGCCCCGTCTGAGGGTTGGGCATCGCCAGTTGATTTTACCATGGCGATTGCAAAAGGAGTGCGGCTGCGCGGTGGTGAAATTATTGAAGGGATTAAGGTCACTGACATTTTAACCGACAATGGTTGTGTTACTGGAGTTGAGACCGATCAAGGGCGTATTGAAACAGACTTCGTGGTTAATTGTGCGGGGCTATGGGCGCGTGAAATTGGCAAAATGGTAAATGCAGATATTCCGCTTTATCCGTGTGAGCATTACTACATGGTGACAGAAAAATCTGACCAAGTGCCGAACGATTTACCCGTAATGCGCGATCAATCAAATGAAGCATATTATAAGGAAGATGCAGGGTCGATCCTGTTAGGGGCGTTTGAGAAAAAGGCTATTCCTGTTGACCCTGAAAGCTTGCCCGACAATTTTAGTTTTGAAGAACTTGCTGGCGAATTTGACCAGTTTATGCCTGTCTATGAGGCGGCAGTTAAGCGGGTGCCGTTGTTGGGTGAATTGGGCATGCGCAAATTCTTTTGCGGGCCTGAAAGCTTTACCCCTGATGATCAAATTCAGATGGGTAAAGCGCCTGGTCTTAAAGGGTTTTATATGTGTGCGGGGGCCAACTCAGTTGGTATTCAAACGGGCCCAGGGTTTGGCAAGGCATTAGCTGATTGGATCATTGATGATCGTGCGCCCTATGATTTGCATGGCATGGATGTGCGGCGCAATGAGCCGTTTCAAAACACTAAAGTATTTTTGCAAGAACGGGTCAGTGAAACACTTGGGTTGCTTTATGAAAACCATTATCCCTATCGCCAATTTGCAACAGGGCGTGGGGCGCGGCGCTCGCCTTTGCATGAGCATTTAAAAGCCCGTGGCGCATGCTTTGGCGTGGCGGCGGGTTGGGAACGGGCCAATTGGTTTGCGCCTGACGGTGTTGAACCGAAATACGAGTATAGCTTTAAACGTCAAAATTGGTTTGAATATTCTAAAGCTGAGCACATGGCGTTTCGTGAGAATGTCGGGCTGATTGATCTGACAAGTTTTGCAAAATTTATCGTGCAAGGACCAGACGCAATGGCGGTGTTGCAAAATATTTGTAGCGCCAATGTTGACGTGACTGTGGGCCGAATTGTTTACACCCATTGGCTTGACCACCAAGGTG
>Ga0256834_1001967_pt1 | contig 13383 bp, 15 predicted proteins | sample 4281140metaG_FD_190536 | JGI IMG/M metagenome (GOLD analysis project Ga0256834, IMG submission 190536) | Hydrothermal vent microbial communities from East Pacific Rise, Pacific Ocean - 4281-140 | ecosystem: Environmental > Aquatic > Marine > Hydrothermal vents | place: Pacific Ocean: East... | reverse complement strand
CATGGATCCTGGTGCATGTAAATTAATGATAAATCAAGCAGCAGCAGGATTCAAACGGGATCGATCTAAAACAAAGACAGAGGCCATCTTCAATCTAGGTTACTCACAGAATCTGTGGATAACCCTGTGGGCTGCTACGGCTGTATCCAGCAGCAAACGCCGCAGAGATGCCTGACCAAATAGTAGCCAAATCATGTGGCCTGACATCAGGCTCATGTGGTGATCCTTTCATGTCATAAATTGAGTGAAACCTATTCTATCCAGGCTGAGCCATTCGTTTTTGGTGATAGAAATCGTATAGCAGGCATGCCTTTATTCAATTAGTAAAAAAATTATTTTCCCAATCTTTTGTTTTAAGGTAACAGCCGAAATGGATGTGTACTATTAACGGTCTAGTGGAAAAGTGAACCCTGTGCTCAACCCCATGTTATAGGCGACTATCCTTTGATAATTACGAGTACCCACTGAAGGCAGAGGTTATTGTTAAGAAAAGGTTTTCCATACATTCTTCCAGGCTATTGCGATGTTGAGGACGCTGTCGTGCAACACAGCTCTGTCGAGGGCGGTCAATAATTCCACAGATGAATCTTTGAACACAGTATCGAATGTCGTGCGTTTTTTTGACTTGTAGGGGATGACGTCCGGCGGCACCAAGATGCTGGATATGGCGAACGATCCCCGGCACAAGTAGATGATTTCCTGCCACAAATCCTTCGCGTTCAGTTCGGGAACTTCATTGGTGAATTCTAGCCCGATTTCGTGATCGACTTCCCGAGCTCGCTTCAGGATGGTATGGGGTGAATCTGTTGTAGTCAGTAGCTTCTTTTTCTCAAAATAGGTTCCACAAAGCCGGTTCCAGTGAGCTTCGAGTTCCTTGTGCACGCCGGCCGAATATCCCGCCATGGGTCGTGCGTCGCAGTGGAATGGTTGGCAGGAGTCCGCTACAAAATGGCTGAGCATGAAACAATAGGTGGCGATTTCCTCCGAGCGGGAACGGCTGTCGGGTGCCAGGTTATGTGCGAAGCGAACCTGGCCCGGCACCAGCTTGGCGACTTTTGGGTCGCCCAGGATCAGCTGGTCGACCAGGGTGGTGGACAAGGCCATGGAACGGTTGGCCAGATGTTGCCCGGGAGGTGGGTCCGCACGATAGGCCTGTTCCCACCAGCTCGTCCCCAAGACATCCCCCCAATCCTGAATGAATTGTGCCATCTTGCGATGGGGGCCGAGATCCTGAAGGGTCTTCTTCTTTGATCGTATGAAGCGGTGTTTTCCGGGCCTGTCGTAGGGTTTCAGTTTGAAAATATGGTTATCGATGTCTCCAAATCCCCTCTTGGAGTCCGCCATGTCCGGAATCCAAGAACCGATTGCGGCGGTCTTGGCGTGTGGTTTTAGGAGTTTGACGAGATTGGGAACTTCGCCCTCATCTTCCAGGAGTGCGATGGCGCGAAGGGCAAGCCATGTGTGGGTTCTTTGCTTCATCGTTGAGATGTCCTTTTGGGAAAAATTACTCAAATGTCACTTGTTATGCGATTTACTATGTTGATTCACTGCTAGCCGCCCTATCATCAACTATACGAAGAAGGTGGCTTGCGAACTGAATTGCTTCAAGAGTCTCGGCAGCACTAGTAATTGGAACATGCTTGTGACTTGCAGGATTTTTGAAGCGACCTATTGCACCAGCAAACAGTGCAAGCAAGGCTGCTCTCTCGGCGACTGGCTCGGATGAATCAGTAAGCGGACCATTTTCTGGATGAAAAGCTTTTCTCATTAAATCCACGCCATATAACTTTTCGTCAAGCCCCGGACATGCGGACCGCACCCGAACTTCAACCTGCTTAAATGATTGAAAAATTGAGGTTTCATAATCCCCCCGTATAAAAAGCGGATAAACTCTATTGAGAATTTCGTGATGAACTGACTCCTTTGGAAATTTTGATGCATGACGAAATGCTTCGTAATCATCACGACTTTCCAATGCGAGTCCTCGGCGTGTAACGAAAAACCAACCCCCATTATCTTCTGGTTTATGGGCGACTAACCCCTCCCTTTCTAAGACTGCCCAAGCTTCCATTAAGGCACGTTGACAATCCTTCCATTTCTGCTGTGGATATGCTGACACCGTATGATTAAGACTAAAGTTGTAACGGCTAATACTTGCAACATCGGTTTTAGGGCCATAATTCATATACTCCATTATGTATCCAGCAAGTTCTTCTGGGGCGAGCGCGAGAAGGATTGATCTTACCCACCAACAACAGACACCTGCCTAAGCGACTCGTTGTGCCTCAAATGCCGCTGGACTGATATAGCCATTAGCGCTGTGTCGGCGGGTTCGGTTGTAATCCACTTCGATATACTCAAACACAGTCTGCCGCATGATGTCGCGTGTGGCAAACCGTTCGCCATGGATAGCTTCCACCTTGAGTGTGTGAAAGAAGCTTTCCGCGCAGGCATTGTCATAACAGTTGCCTTTGGCGCTCATGCTGCAAAGCAAGCCGTGCTGTTTGAGCAGTGACTGATACGCTGACGAACAATACTGGCTGCCTCGATCCGAGTGGACAATCACCCCATGGGGTCGATGACGGCGCCACAGCGCCATGTTCAAGGCATCGTAAACCAGTTGTGCTGTCATCCGTTCTGACAACGACCAGCCAATCACCATCCGGGAATGCAGGTCGATCACTGTTGCCAGGTAGAGCCAGCCTTCATCGGTCCACAAGTAGGTGATGTCACTGACATATTTCTGATTGGGCGCCGTGGCTGTGAAGTCCTGTTCCAGTAAATTGGGCGCTACCGGCAAGTTGTGCCGGGAGTTTGTCGTGGCCTTGAACTTCCGTGCAGCCTTGGCGCGCAAACCCTGCCGGCGCAGGCTGTTGGCAACGGTTTTGCGATCATAGTGGTGGCCTGCCTCAGCCAGATCCAGTGTCAATCCGGGCGCACCCGAGCGTCCTTTGCGTGCGTGGAATGCGTCCTTTACCAAGGCATCCAGTTGCTGCTGGCGCTGTATCCGGCGTGAAGGCTGGTCTTTACGCTTGCGCCATGCATAAAAGCCACTGCGCGATACCTGGAACACCCGGCTCATGGCCGTGATCCGAAAATTGCCTGACTGCTTGTCCATAAACGCATACTTCATTTCAGGCTCTTCGCGAAGTATGCGGCCGCCTTTTTTACGATGGCCAGTTCCTCGGCCTGGTCGGCCAGTTGGCGTTTCAATCGCGCAATCTCCAGAGCTTGTTCGCGCTCACGGTCGCTTTGGCTTTTGTTCATACGGGCTTTGGCTCGCCACCCATAAAGCTGAGATTCATGAAGCCCCAGCTCTTTAGCCGCAGCTTTCACGCCCAGCTTCTCGGCCAGAGCCAATGCTTCTTGCTTGTATTCCTGAGAATACCGGTTTCGGGAATTCTTCCCGGGTTTGTTTGTTCTTGCCATGATTCACCTCTATAGCGTATTTTACTCGCTTAACGAGGTGTCCATCATTGGTGGGCAAGATCAGATGTCTGGGTCTGGTATCAGGTCTGTAATTTCCATTGGAGCCTATCTTTTATTGCGCATAACGACCAAGCTGAGCGGTGCGAACGAAGCGCAGCGTAGTGAGCATCCGCACGAGCGCTTTGTTAGCTGCTTGCATGTTTAAGCAACAGTAATATTCTTTTTTGTACGTTTTCAACACGCTGACTCCAACGTATTTTCTTGCTGTTTTTTGATCGTGGATATTTTATTTTTAGGTCTTTTATTTTATCGTAAATATTTGATACTAATTGTTCTGTCTCTTTACCCCGCCACGATGAAAGATTTGTCCCTTCAAGGGACTTATACTTTGATATTTTTCTGCGCTTCAAATTATTGAAATTAAATCCACTTTTAGATAACCGATCATATTCTTTAGTAGACAGATCATTAACTATTTCATCAATAGGAACATCCTCTTCTATAACTAGCCATAAATACCTAGAATTATCTTTTAATTCTTCAATGATTGCACGAGAATCACCTTTATTCTTGGACAACAAGCCAGTGAACGCACTTAACGTACCTGCGGCGGTGTCATAAGCCTTCAGCAAGATGGGTATATTTTCAATCATTATATTTCCGCTTCTGTGCAGCTAACGCTTGGGTTCACTGGACAATCTAAAGGTGGATCGCGAGGTACGAGCGGCACAGCTTTAGATTGTCCAGTGGAACCCTTTTATAGATAGTCCGTCCTGCCTGTTCATGGCTATTTGTCCTAAGCTGTTCAAGTGGGACAGGCACCCGCCGGGGACGACTATGGATTGCCAAGCATTCGATGCTCACTAACATACTGCCGCCCCGGCAGGTGTTTTCGGTTTCAACAACGAACACTCAGGGAATGCCGCCAACGCCTTCCTATAATGCCTTCGCAGAAACCGATTGCCTGACCCTTTTTCAACTTTAGCAGATCAGGAGACACAACATGAACCCCTTCTCTGAATTCGCGGCCATCATTGGCATCGATTGGGCGGATCGTAAACACGATCTTTGCCTGAAAATACCGAATGAAGATGCCTTGGAATACCGCATTCTGGAAAACAAACCCGAGGCTATTGAAGACTGGGCCAATGATCTTCGACAGCGCTTTGCCGGAAAACCCGTGGCCATCTGCATCGAATTCCGCAAGGTGCCTCTGATTCATGCCCTGCTCAAGTATGATTTCCTGGAGCAGTGGCCCACGTTGCAATCCGCCAAGCGAGCCAGGAAAACAACACTGGAGCGCTTTTTTCATGCGCACAACAGCCGCTATGCCAAGGTGATTGAAAAACGCATACAGGCTATCAAGTCGGCGGTTCCGTTGACCAATGATCCCGGGGTCATCGAGCCGAATCGGTTAATGGTGGTTGCCCTGGTGCATCAGCTGGCTTTGTTGCTGGGGCATATCGACCATTTTGATGACAAGATTGCCGAGTGCTTTGCCGATTTCGATGATGCAGATCTGTTTAGCAATCTGCCGGGAGCGGGAAAACAGCTGGCGCCCCGCTTGTGGGTCGCCTTTGGTGAAGACCGAGAGCGCTTTGCCTTGGCGGATGCCTTATGTTGCTATGCCGGCATTGCCCCGGTAACCGAGCGATCAGGGAACAAGTCCTGGGTGCATTGGCGTTATAGTTGCCCGAAGTTCCTGCGACAATCCTTCATCGAATGGACCAACCAGACGGTGCGCTTTTCCTTCTGGGCACGGGCCTTTTACCAGGCCCAGCGGGAGAAAGGCAAAACCCACCAGATGGCTATCCGTGCCTTTGGTTTGCTTTGACTAGGGGTTTTCATGCTTCGTTCTCATCAAGGCTCTGTTTTATTAGTTCCAGAGTTTTCAATAGACGCACCTGAAACTCGGAGGTTACTGCAGGCAGTCGAAGGTTGATCTTGTCTTCTTTTCCGTAGAAAAGGCTCCGGTTCTTAAAAGCCTCAAATCGGCCTTCCTCACCGCGATCAGGGAACAAGACATATTTCTCTACGCAGCTCCCGTTAGAAATGACTCTATATGCCTTTGGAAGGTCATCTAAAAGGCCATCATGTATTAAATGATTTCGGATGGTTTCGATTTCAGTGATGAATGGGCATTTCTCGAATAGCGTGCCTGCCTTTCCATTCCAAGAAACCTTTTTTCTATCACTGAAAAGCGAATTTTTCGATGCTAACCGCGGGTAGTTGTCAAAGACGCTTTTAAGATTTTCAACTTCAATGGATAACTTCGTGGCGTAATCAAGCAAACTGTGCAGGCGGATATACAAAAAGCCCAACAGAGCAAATAACTTTGTGACAATTGGCGATGTGATGTAGCGAAGGCCATCTTCTTCCTGCACAGGTGGAAAGAAAAGCTCCTCAAGATTAAGAGTTTGATAGAACTCCCCCTGAAGCTGCATAACCTCCTTGCTACATTCTTGAACACTCGATACAAGCTTTCGGCAGTCGTATAGATAAAGAGCTTGGTTCGCTGGGTTCTGATCCGGAAGTTTTTTAAGGGACTGAGCGAACAGATCTTTGGACACAGGTGATTCCGAATTCATGCCTGCTGTAGCAATGAATTCCGGTGAGGTAGGAAGGAAGTCGTGGTATGCCTTGATACTGCCGAATATCTTCGCTGCGAGAGCGTCATGTATTTCGACACAAACATGATCTATTTCATATAGATGGTTTCCCCTGCTTGGATACCAAGCCCCTTGCGGATCGCGCTGGAAATACACCAATGCCGGATCAAGAGGCTTCTCAACAGGAATGCCGTTCAACGACAGAAATATAACGGAGTTGCTACTCATCTCACTTTTATTCGGTTAACGACCAAGCTCACTGGCGCTGATGGAGCGCAGCGGAATTAGCGTTCAGTGAAGTGCCTTGTTGTGGTGAGTGTTGCTTGTACTTCTCGTAATCTTCAAGGAAAAGTCGCTCTGATTGATCGATGAACTCCGCCTCCCTTTCGTTCAGCTCTGATAATTTGTTATGAATGCTTTTGTAAATGATCTGGTGCGCCTGGTTCAGTAGATTTTCTACGTCATACTCATCAAATTTAACATCCTCGCTCAGGACAAGATTAACCATTCGCAAAAGTTGCTCTTTCGTTATTTTATCAATCAGAATGTAGTTGCCGTCTTCCCCCAGAAAAAACCCCTGGCTGGCTTCAATTTTCAATAGCTTCATAAGTTCTCCTCCTTAAGTTGTAGGCATCTTTGCCCGCCTCAAGTGAATTCATCATAACTTCGTGGCTTGGTATAGAGGTTCCATCTACATAGACTAGCGCCTTGTCAGTAGGGTGGCCGCTGTATATTTTGTAATTCACACTTCCGTCTGTTGATTCTTTTCTTGCATACAGAATGTAATCGGCGTCAATCGAGGCTCCAACTGTACTGTTGTGGGTTACAACCACAACTGGCATTGTCTTTGAAACCTCCCTAATCAGAGCATTCACATCACTTCTCAAGAACATATTGTCAAATGACGACTCCGGCTCATCAATTAATAAAATATCGTAATCCTGAGCGTCGCTGATCTCCTGTAGCAATCGGAATTCGGACCGTTCACCACCAGAAACCCGAAAACCGTCTTTGTTGAGTATTTCGTAGCTAATTTTCACGAAGTACCTATAGAATTCTGATTCTGGGATGCTATCTATCGCTAGTAACTCCTGTAGAAAACGGTAAGGTTCGTTATACACGCTCATTGCTTTCTTAAAAGAGATCTTTCGCCCGGAGGTCGATTTGAGCTCGCCTGCCCCCTCATATGGCCTTTTCTTGGCCACGACTTTGAATCCTTGCATGTCTTCTTTGAAGATAACTTGTTCAGACCGTAGGCTACCAACAATACTCTCAAATCTTTCCACTTTTTTTGTATCTATCGCTACCTGATAAAGATCTACATCTTCGACCTGCACCGCTGACGAGCGCACACCAAGACTTTGCTTAATATCCTTGACCAGCCCATTAACAAAAAGACTCTTTTTTCTTTCTAGAGACCTTTCCCATAGTTTTTCAATTAATTCGCAAGCAAGTGCGTGTAGCGCCAATTGATCTAAATGTCTGTGAATAATCTCCCGGTAATCGATATTTTCAATTAACTGCCTTACTGAACCAATGAGAGCTTTTAGGGACTCATCGTCGCCAACTTTGAACGTGGTTTCAGAAAATAATGCGGCCTTTGAATATGTATCAATTCGATCTGCATCTTCGGCAGATCGAAGCAATGTCTCTAGGTACCTTTCAATCCAACGGTCATTGGCGTCAAGGTCTACGCCAATTATTTCGTCTAATACAGTCTTAAATTCACTAAGATAATCATCTGTGAAACGGCTTCGTCGTAATTCTATCTCCGAGTTGAATTCTCTCTCATATGCATCTTCATCTCTCTGAACTAATGAAAATTGCTCAATGTACTTAACATTATTCTGTTCTTGGAATATTTTATTTAGTGTATATGTCTTCCCGGACGAGCGATCACCAAGCAATATATTTAGACCGGTAGATATCATTAGACCGTTATCAAGCACCTGGAAGAGTTTGTTTCCATCTCGTTCAGATAGAGCAACCTTGTCGCGGCTTTGGAGACACATTCTGACAGCTGAAAGGGTCAAGTCTCCACAATCTATGAATGTTTTTCTTGTCGGCATCTTTCCAAGCTGACCGCTGATTCTAGCGTCACTAAACAGGACTGGGATCAGACGCGACTCATCCTTAATGCACCTAATAAATTTTTTCGCGCTATCAACTTCGCCGGCAGTAATATGATCTGCAAGTTTCGATAGAGTATCTGGGCGGATAGCCGGTTTTTTATCATAGTGCGGTATCACAAGGTAGTCGTTTAGATTGCCAAAAACATCTAATAATTCATCCACTGAAATATGGTCAGAGGGTGTATCAATTTTTTTCTCAATCTTTCTTGCGGCAAACTCCAAGATCTCGCATTTGTCTGATTCGGTGATAATTAGAACATGGCATGACTCGAGATTAACCTCTATGCCAGGGAAAACAGGTATTATTAGGTTGCCCTCAATCTCTCTGAATTGGTCAGCATCAAATGTATTATGATTTGTTATTGCTATTGCATCTAATTCAGCGGAATCAACATATTGCTTCATTTTCTCCATGCTAAAGTCGAAGTAACTATCGCTGGGAGTTGCCACAGTATGAATGTGAAAGTCAATTTTCTTCAATTTGAACTCCGCAGGTAATTAGCTACAAGCACCACAACGCCATGCTCAGCGGCATTTTTAAGCGGCGTTTATTTGTGTGAAAATGGAGATTGCGACTCACACAAATAAACGCCGCTTAAAAATGTCCGCTGGAGCTAATTGTTAGGCCATCTCTTGAATATAAAAGAAATACAACAATTTCCTTTTTTTCCCCACTTGAATATAGTAATTGGTAAAAGCAATAAGTCTTTACGTCAACTAAAAATCTGCTTCTCATAGTACTTGTTAATAGCTGGCTCATGATTTTATCTTTATAGGCAACAAATGAAATTGGAGCCTCATAACTTTTATTCTGCTCTACTTTAATACTGCCACCATTCATTTTTATTAAATGAACATTAATAGGAGTGACTTCCGGAACCTTGTGAAGCAAAGATTCCAAAGAAACAACATACCTAGGCGGCAAATCAAATATTTCCCAGAAATTATTTATGCCTAACTCAAGAACATTATTCCTAAACCAGTTGCTTGGGATAAGAAGTTCAGCAGCAAACTTGTTGCACCATTCCTCGATAGAGCAGTTGTCAATACAGGGAGAGATATTCTTTTTATTTAGCACCCAATGTCCAATCTCGTGTGCTAACGTAAAACGCTGCCGTACTACTGGTGCTTGTTTCTTAATTAAAACCTGTGATCCTAGCACTCCAAGATCGACTAAGTACCCATCTCCATCAATATCGTCAAATACGACCTTGATTTCAACGCATTTTTTTATAACTTCAGAAAGCTTTACAGGAGGTTCCGTAATTTTACACTGGTCTAAGAGGATTTTTGCCTCCCTATTGTAGGATGGAACTTTCATAAGACGTTTATTTTTCAAGTGAATCCATTACTCTCAATAACACACGTCTCATAATTTTCTTTGTATCCTCATCAGAGATTGAAGAATAACCGCGAGCAGCCTGCCGCCCTTCAAGCCAGTTATTCAAGAAACTAATAACTCTTCCACCCATATCAGGCTCGACCAAATCCGCAACTGTTGTTTTCAAGATAAAAGCTATTTGCCTTAGCTGAACTAAACTTGGATTCGAAATCTTATCGGTATTGTCTTCTAGTTTAGTAAGTTCTTCCACAGTTATTGTAAATATTGAGTCGGCTATATCACGCTTTGATAACCCAAGACCTGTTCGTAGTTCCTTAATTCTTTTGCCGATGATATTTACATCATACTCTGCGAAGGCCAGCTTTCTTTCCTCAATTAATGGCTTTATTGTATCCAAGCAATCATCAAGTCTTACCCGCATTTCTTCAGGTTCAGAATACTTTATTTGCACATTAAACGTTGGTATTCCAGTAACCATTCTGCTGACGGTATCTTCATCTCTAGAGATTACGATTATTGGTAGCATTGCATTGTATGCAAAGTCCAGTTCCTGTCCCGCACCAGTACTGGGAAAATGGCTTAGATAAATTAACAAATCAGAAGCCAGTACTCCTTCTCTATCCGTAGTAAACACCTTCGTGTCATGCACTTCTGGATGATGAACAGGATCGGTCTTCTTTCTTGGCTCATAAAGGTTAATTCCATGTTTTTCACAGATTGTCGAAACAATATCAGACAAATGAAAAATGAGTGACCTCTGATCTTTCTCTAGTCCAGTAAGAGCGCTTGCTAAGTATGCCTTTAACGGCAAATGCATGTCACTCGGGCGGCAAACACTAAGAGTGGTATCAGTTGTAAGGTCATCTGTGATAGCCTTCTTAACTTCATCTTTTGATGTATCTTGAATATCTGAACTCACGATATGCAGTGCATCCTTTGGATCAATCATGTGGTAGCCCCCTTTGGTCTGTGCTTTCTAAGCATATATCACTAATTATAGAAACATCTCTAACCACAATTTGTACATGAGATTTACTAAATAAAGCAGAATTTGGGTATAACGGATCACCCTCATGAAAAGGCGCTCTTACCGAACTTATTTTGTGTCCGCTTTTTTCTAATGATGCAACTGCATAGTTGATAACTGCTCTATCAAGGCGGTGAGCACCTTTACTCTGGTATGGTGGTACCGAATTATCATCTTTTATCTTATTAACTAGCTCATCATGAATTGCGCTTAAAAATTTAGACCAACCTGAATCCACGAGATCCATGCAGCTTTCTAAATTAATTTTAGCGCCCATCACAACTCCATTTTCTTTGTGGAGCTTATAGCTCCACTCTTTTGCAAGAAGATAACCATCTTGAAAGAAATATACACCATCGCCAAGCCAGTCGTATTCATTCTTACTAAGATTAAATCCGTCTCGGAGTATCTTTTCGACATAGTTTAATCTTGTACCATGATATCCAATTACTATGCCTGTCATGATCTGTAAATAACTCCCCTATGCCTGCCTGAAACAGGCCTAACTATAATTCGACGACAAAAACATCCCATTACAACAGGACATTTCCGTACAATAACATCCCACCCAAAACTTAACTCGCTGTTTTTTATACACACGGTTGGTGTTAGGGGAATAATAAATCATGGAGTGGAGAAAGCCAGGCAACAGAAATGTCCAATAAACTCCCGCTTCCTGGCCAGGCTCGGCATCATCGCCATGTGAAGCAGTACAGCATTCGCACGAAGCCTGGCTATGTGCTTCAAGTTTGCATTTGAACGGAGGTCTTGCAGCCAACAATTCCGGAAAGAAGGACGCTCACCGCGAGCACCGGGAAAAAGGAAGAGAACGGGCGCGCTGTGCTGCCCGCTGGGCTGGTTCCTGCCTCGTGCCCCCTGACTGAGCGGGCGCGTACTATCCATAATCAATATCTCCTAGGCAATCTGACAACAGTGTACCTGTCCTGCGCCTTGCAAGGCAAATACCCGGGCAGGGGAGAGGTATTTATCCGCTGCAAATTTAGTGTATTGCGTCGGAATCCCGCAGTGTCAGGACGCTGGATCCCGGTTTGCGCCGGGATGACAGGTGCTTTAGTCATTGTATTTTTCTCTAGCCCGCATGTTTCACCAGGCTCCGGAAAAAGGAATGAATTATGATCGATCCGCATGCCTACAATACTACCGTGCGAAGGGGCGAGTTCGAGGGAGAGCAGTGCTTTGAGGCACGGGTCGAGGAACTGTCTGATCTCGTGGAGTATGGAGATACCTTCAAAGAAGCTTACGCCTTGGCTATAGATGCCATTGAAACCACCGCAGAAGTTATTGCTGAAAAAGGGAAGCCCATGCCCGTGCCTCATGAGCCTTCCCAGGGTTGCATGGCCTGCAACACAATTTGCCCAGAACAGGCATAAAAAAAGCTGGCGATGGAGAACAAAAGTAGTTTATCCAGGATATCAGGATATTTTGACACCCCAAATAACCTGGACTACTATTTCTAACATAAAGAAGGAATTGCCCAGCGGAATGAAAAAGGAACACTATGATCATTGAACTGCTCAAACATCCCCTCGAGGCCGGTATCCTCATCGCCTTGGCCATGTACGGCCTGATCCTGGTCTGGACGCTGATGGCGCGCCTGAAATGGCTGCCAGGGGCTGTTGCACGCCCCGTGTGCCGCCTCCTGAACCGACTGGGCCGGCTGCCCGTGCTGGGCCGGGCCGTTACCGCCATGCGCCGCCATCCCCTGAGCCTTGGGCTGGTGACCGCCATCCTGGTGGGAATCATCGTGCCAACGCTGCTGATTTCTGTGTATGTGCTGTTCTCCGCTATCTTTGTGGGTGTGATCATGGTGCTGGCTTACCTGTATGGGGATTGGGAAGAAGAGTCTGAAGAGAGCGAGCTAGAAGAAACATACTTTACCTATGATATCGATGAAGAAGTGCTCATGTTTAGGCGGAAACCGACCACGGGGTCATTTTTTTGATCCGCGAGGTTTCAGTAAACCCGGACCTTTCTTTCCGGCATCTTTTGCTGGATTAGTGGTACCGTCTAAAATGTTACCCATACCTTTACCAACCTGAACCCCCACCCATCCCATCAACATCGTCCAGATCACCGGCATGCCGATCATCATCATGGCCAGCATGATGTCCAGGAGCAGGGCCTTGGTGGTGGCGCCGGCCATGCCGCCGGGGGAGGCGAACCAGGCCAGCATCCCGTCCAGGGTGCCGGGGTGCATGGCCACGGTGAGGTTTTCGTCGATCCACTGCGCCAGCTTCCACAGCACCGTCCAGAAATTGATGGTGAAGATGCCTAGGCCTGCGAGCACCAGCATGGAGAGGGAATAGCCCGAGATCACCACGATCAGCGGCAGCAGCGCGTAGACGATCATGAGCAGCAGCGCCTGCGCGATGGGCAGCATGGGCTTCATGGCGGTGAGCAGGGTGCCCAGGGTGAAATGCGAGACAGCGGCGCCGGCGCCGGCTGCAATGTGCTGAACGGTGTTGTAGGGATTGAACGGGCTGTCGTAGGCGCCCATGTCATCCGGCTGATAGGCGGTCATCACCTCGACCCTTGAGTTGTCCAGGGCCTTGCGGGCGGCCATGTCCGTGGTTTTTTCCGCGATGTTGTTGGTGCTGGGGAACCAGCTTGCAAAATAGCTGGCGGCCGCCGACAGCACATTGCGCAGTGTACTTGCCTCCGGCAGATCCACGATCTTGGCGCGCAGGCCGTTGCCCGCATCGCTCCACCACTGTTCACAGGTCGGCTGTCCCCATTGGTGGGGAAGATCCGGGTCATAGTCCACATCGCGCCCCGGATCGTAGGGCCAGCCGGCCACCTGGCGCATGGAGCGCATATTGGGAT
>Ga0256834_1001966_pt1 | contig 13384 bp, 7 predicted proteins | sample 4281140metaG_FD_190536 | JGI IMG/M metagenome (GOLD analysis project Ga0256834, IMG submission 190536) | Hydrothermal vent microbial communities from East Pacific Rise, Pacific Ocean - 4281-140 | ecosystem: Environmental > Aquatic > Marine > Hydrothermal vents | place: Pacific Ocean: East Pacific... | reverse complement strand
ATGAATGTATCGGAGCTTGCAAGGCGTATCGTCTGCACATTCTGGCGGAAGAAGCAAGCGAGGGTAGCTGTAGCTGCGAAAACTTTCTGGAAAGTAGCAGGAAAGGACAATCAAATCGAATCTGATTTATGCAGAATTGTGCAAATCCTTTCAATGACTTCAAATTCGACTTCTGGTTCTGTATCTGTAAAAAACAGGGAAGAGCTCCTGTCCGACTACTCCGGTGTGGAGAGGGAGCTGAGAGAAAGTGCCATTCTTATAGCCGAGCATGCAGTTAGTATGGCAAATCCAGAGAAGCTCGTTCTCGATTACTTAACTCTTGAAAACGGATCGCTTAAAACGAAGGACGGCAGAACATTCGACTTCGATAAGGCTTACGTCGTTGCACTGGGTAAGGCAGCCTATCCTATGGCGAAGGCTGTGAGCGAGCTACTGGAAGACAGGATAGAGGATGGGGTCGTCGTTACGAAGTACGGCTATTCTCAGTCCAGTAGAGTAGGAGTGATGGAAGTAATAGAGGCTGGGCACCCAGTTCCGGACGAGAACTCTCTTAAAGGGGCTGAAAGGGGACTAGAAGTGGCAGAAAAGGTTGGAAAGAACGACCTTCTGCTGCTGCTTGTTTCTGGTGGAGGATCAGCTCTTTTCGCTATGCCAGAGAAGGGAATAAGTCTTGAGGACAAAATAAAAACGTACGAGCTTTTGCTGAAGAGCGGAGCGAGAATTCAGGAGATAAACACGGTAAGAAAGCATATATCTGCCGTTAAGGGTGGAAAATTCGTTAAGAGGGTGAGAGGAAAGGTTCTCGCTTTGATAATCTCGGATGTCGTTGGTGATAATCTGGAGGCGATAGCTTCTGGCATAAGCGTGAAAGATCCTACGACTTTTGAAGATGCAGTCAGGATACTGAAGAACTACGGGATATGGGACAGAGTTCCAGAGTCTGTAAGGAGGCATCTCGAAAGAGGATTGAGAGGTGAAGTGGAAGAGACACTTAAAGAGAGCTTGGATAACGTCGTGAACGTTCTGATATGCAGTTCTTCGAAAGTTTGTGGCTTTGCAGCAGAGAAGGCTGAGGAACTAGGTTTTAAGCCTTTTGTTATGAGTTCGGTGCTCGAAGGGGAGGCGAAGGACGCTGGCGTAGTTATAGCTTCTATAGCACTTGAGTTCGGGAAGCGCATGGAGAAGGTGGCCCTCGTGTTTGGAGGGGAGACTACAGTCACGTTTTGCGGCGAAAGCGGAAAAGGCGGAAAGGGAGGACCAAATCAGGAGCTTGCACTTGGGTTTGCTAGGAAAGTTTCTGGAAGCTGCGGTGTTTGTGCAATAGCGATCGATACCGACGGGACTGACGGACCTACGGACGCTGCTGGAGGTTTGACGTCTGCAGACACCTGGGAGAGAATCGAGAGAGCTGGAATGGATCCTCTAAAAGAACTCAGAAACCACAACGCTTATGAAGCTCTGAAAGCTGGAAATGCTCTCGTCATCACAGGTCCAACGGACACGAACGTGAACTCTCTCGTTGTTGTTCTAATCTCTCCTTCTCGGTGTCTTAGTACGGTCTAAACTGCGAGAAATGGAGAAAGCAATGAAAATCATATGATGATGAATTTACGAACGGTTATATAATTTTTTGTCTATAATTTTGAGGGCAGAGGTGGTCGAATGGGCTCGCAGGCGGGCTTGCAGACGGAGATTCGAGAGGAGAGTCAGGAGTCAGAAAAGGATATAATATATGTCGTACCTCATACGCACTATGATGCCGTTTGGGTATTTACCAAGGAGGACTATTTTTATATCAATATTGATTTTATCTTAAAGAAAGTCGTGGAGATAATGGAGAGGAAACCGGAATACAAGTTTCTAATCGAGCAGACTTTTCTGCTTGAGGAAATAGAAAATCGCTACCCCGAGCTGTTCGAAAAGATTGGGGAGTACATCAGAGAAGGAAGGATAGAAGTTGCAGACGGGGAGTACCTGATGCCAGATACAATGCTTCCTCAGGAGGAAACTCTCGTAAGGGAGATTCTCGTCGGAAAGAGGTACTTGAGGGAGAAGTTCGGCTTCGAAGCCGTGGTAATGTGGCAGGCAGATGGGTTCGGCCTCAACGCCCAGCTTCCCCAAATATACAGGAAGAGCGGTTACAAGTATGTTGCTTTTCGCAGGGGCTATTCTGAGAGAGAGCCGTCAGAGTTCCTTTGGGAGGGACTGGATGGGACGAGGATAATAGCCCACAGCTTTCCTCTTGGATACAGGGCTGGACTTTACATAAGCAGGTTCGAGGAAAGTTATAGGGTTTTGAAGGAGTGCGCTTTTGGAAGGCACATTCTGATGCCTTCCGGTAGTGGCTCCACCCCTCCTCAGGAAGAGGTCGTCGAGGCTGTTGAAGCCTGGAATAGGACGCACGAGGACTCTGAGATGAGGATAGCAACTCCGGTTGAGTTCTTCAGGGAGGTTGAGAAGTACGCAGACAAACTTCCAGTCAGGAGGGGGGAGATGTACTGTGGAAAGTACTCCCCTGTATTCCCCGACACGGCTTCGAGTAGAATATGGATAAAGATGAACCAGAGAGAGCTCGAAAGTTCTCTGCTAACGCTTGAAAGGTTCGACGCAATATGCTACCTCGTCTGCAAGTGCATGCACGAGGAGGAACTTGAAAACTGCTGGAGGAAAATCCTGTTCAACGCCTTCCACGACGTCATACCGGGAACTGGAGCGGATGACGGCTACACCGAGGTTAGGTATAATGTGGACTTCCTAAGAGTCAAGATACCCCACCTGCTGAAAGAAACTCTTTCTGAGATACTGAAGTGTTACGAGGGTAAAGGTGAGTGCAGCGGCGACCTCGTTGTGTTCAACCCCCTCTCTTGGGAGGTAGAGAACTGGGTCGAAGTCGACCTCTCCTTCGACAGGGGAGCAATCAGGGACATAAGGGGTGTGAAGAGCGGCAAGGACGAGAGAAAGGTGGAGGTAATCAAGGAGAGCAGATACTACGACGGAACACTCAGGTACGCGAGGATAGGGTTCGTCGCGAAAGTCCCACCTCTTGGCTTCAGAGTTTACAGACTAATAGACTTCGAGCCAGCGGAGGTTGCTAAACCTCTGAGGGAGAAGGCGAATGTCGTTTCAAATAGTTTCTTCAATGTCCACTATTCCCCCGAAAACGGTCTGATAATGGTGTTCAGAGATGGGGAAGAGATATTCGTCGAGGGAAACGAGATAGTCGTGGAGAGCGAGGCTGGAAACCTCTACCACCACATAGAGGACATCGACACTCCAGTCCACACCGAGGGAGGGGAAGGAATAAGGTTTGGAAGGTTCGACGTCGAGAACATAAGCGTTGAGAGAACCCCTCTTAGATTCATAATCAACGTGACCACCAGATATTACTCGCTCATATGGCCGTACAGGCTTACGGACAAATGGAAGCCCGTGTTCTGGAGGCATAACTACATAACTATAGACAAGAAGATCGTAATCTACAGAGACCTGCCGAGGATAGACTTCGTTACGACGATAAACAACAGGCATCCGAGGACGAGGATAAGGACGCGCTTTAGGACGAGTATATTTAGCGAGGACTACGTTTGCGAGACCCAGTTTGGGGCGATAAGTAGGAGGACGAATACTTACTACTTCAACCCCGAGGGCTGGGTCGAGAAACCCTCTGGAGTTTATCCTTCTCTCAGGTGGATAGACTACAGCGACGGCAAGAAGGGGCTGACAATAATCAACAGGGGAAATCCGGAGAACGAAGTGAGAGACAACTGTGTTTACTTAACTCTGCTGAGGAGCGTTGACCTGCTCTCTCATGGAAAGGAGGGGCCGGTTATACCTGTCCCCGATGCGATGGAGCTAAAGAGGTATGAGTTCCACTACTCAGTTTATCCTCACGACGGAGACTGGAGAGACGCAAAATCTTACAAAGTTGGATACGAGTTTAACTACCCCCTCGTTTCGATGCAAGTGAGCAGGGATGCGAGCTACCCTGAGGCCGTGAGTTTCGTCTCGGTTAGGCCTGAGAGTGTGATCCTTACGGCTTTAAAAGTTGGAGTTAATGCAAAAGAGAACGAGGTCGTTCTTAGAGTTTACGAGGCTGAGGGTGAGAGCAAGGAGGTCGAAATCGAGTTCTTCAGGGATGTGGAGGATGTTAAGGAGTTAAACCTGATAGAGGACGAGCTCGAACAAGCAAGGCATATTGAGGTCGAGGGGAGAAAGCTGAGGTTCGAGATAGGAAAGTTCGAGATAGTTACACTGAAAGTTAAGCTTTCTGAGTGATTATTTTTTATTTTGTTGTTGTGTATTTTTACTATATTCGTTTACTAAAGACTCACCGAAGCGAACTCGGCAAAAATTTATACTCTTTCAGCATTAGTTACGGCGGGTGAAAGCTGGAGTAGTAGTTTACGGCGAGGATAAGCCGGGAATAATCTGTGAGGTTTCTGGAGTTCTTGCCAAGCACGGGATGAACATAATCGACATAGAGCAGAGAGTTTTTCATGGTTTTTTCGTCATGTTCATAGTTGCCGAGTTCCAAAATATCGACCTGAACGAGGTCGAAAGGGAGCTTGAGTGTGCTGGAAGGAGTAAGGGAGTTAAAGTGGAGCTGATACTACTTGAGTCAAAGGAGGGCGGGGAAGAAGGAAAGGGTGAAGAGGACGGAAAAAACCTCTACGTTCTGACTGTTATCGGTGAGGACAGGGTTGGAATTGTCCACGCCATAACCTCCATTCTATACCAGCTTGGCATAAACGTCGAGAGAACAACTCTTACAGCGAGGGACCGGCTGATAACGATAGAATTTTTGGTTGACTTGAGAAAGAGCGATGAGGACTTGCTCAGAAAGAGACTGAAGGAAGAGGTGGAGAACGAGGGGCTCGATGTAGTCATACAGCCCTACGAGCTCTTCAAGAGGAACAAAAGGCTGATAGTCTTCGACATGGACTCGACTCTCGTTGACGCTGAGGTTATAGATGAGCTCGCCAAGGCTGCTGGGGTTGAGGAGGAGGTAAAGAAGCTCACCGAGAAAGCAATGAAGGGAGAGATAGACTTCAAAGACGCTTTGAAGGAGAGGGTTAGACTTCTAAAGGGTCTGCCAGTTGAAGTCCTCGAGAGAATATACGGGCAAATAAAGCTGACAGAGGGGGCTAAAGAGCTGATAAAGAGTCTGAAGGAATCCGGCTACAAGGTGGCTCTTGTGAGTGGGGGCTTTACCTACTTCACCGATAGGCTGAAGGAAGAGCTTGGCTTGGATTACGCATTTGGCAACGAGCTCGAAATAGAGGATGGAAAACTCACTGGCAGAATAAAGGGTAGGATTATAGATGCGGAGGAGAAGGCGAGGATAATAGAGGAGCTCGCGAGGAAAGAGGGAATAAGCAAGGAGAACGTCGTGGCTGTTGGGGATGGAGCGAACGACAGGATAATGATCGAGAATGCTGGACTGGGGATAGCGTTCAACGCCAAGAAAGTCCTGAAGGAAGTCGCCGACGGAACGCTCTCAAAGGATCACCTGATCGGGCTTGCAGGGGTTTTGGGTCTGAACTTGGAGAGGAGGAAGAGGGATTGATTTGAAGGGGTTAGGAGATTGATTTTTTGATTGGGGGCTGTATTGGTATTGATGGTATTGTTTGTGGAGATTCATTAAATACACTAATTTAGATTTCAGCGCGAAAATTGTTCAATGGTCAGAGAGATCTTCAACGCTGAAGACGGGTTATGAGTATACAATCAAAAGCCTGGTGTGGCTTGTTGAGAGAGGGTGGAACTTCAAACTCTCGTGCCATAGTTCACTTTAGAAATTTTATGGGACTTTGAGCTGTACGGTGGTGACATTGAGAAATATCTGGAACAACATTATGAATGAATTTGGAATCGAAGTTGTTCTGTTCGTGAAAGAGGACGTTGAACTTGCTTCAAAATCTGCAGAAGTAAGAGCAAGATAACGGTCTTGAGCAGTAAAGGGTATTTACTAACATACAACGTCAATGACTTCAGCTGGACTTGTTGCCTATAAATTCGTAAAAGGCGAAATATAAGGAAACAGAATAAAAAACTACAGCTCCCCCCTCAAATCCAAAACTCTCCTCGCCTTCCCCTTGAACCTCTCCAGAGTTCCCTTCTCCACGAGCTCCACGTTCGTTCTCAGGTTCAGCTCCTTCTTCAGCTCGCTCTGTATTTTCCTCCTGAGAGCCTCCAGATCGGAGAGCTCGCCCGTAAACACTTCGTCAACGACCTCCACCTTAACCGTCATCTCGTCAAGCGTTCCCTTCCTAGTTATTATGACTTGGAAGTGGTCTCCAGCCTCGGGAATCCTCATCAGCACGTGCTCTATCTGGCTCGGGAAGACGTTTATTCCCCTAACGACTATCATATCGTCCGTCCTGCCGAACACCCTGTGAATTCTCGGGTGAGTCCTCCCGCAAGCACACTTATCAGTCATGAGCATAGTCAAGTCTCCAGTCCTGTACCTCAGCAGGGGCAAAGCCTCCTTGGTTAGAGGTGTGAGAACCAACTCTCCCTTCTCACCCTCCCCCACGACTTCCCCCGTCTCGGGGTCTATCAGCTCGACGAAGTAGTGATCCACCCATATGTGCAATCCATCTTGCTCCTGGCACTCGAAGGCAACTCCCGGGCCGTTCATTTCGCTCAAGCCGTAGGAGTCGAAAGCTTTCAGGCCGAAAGCGTTCTCAAGCCTCTTCCTTGTGTTCTCGCTCCAGGGCTCGGCTCCAAAGCAGCCTATCCTCAGTCCAATCTCGCTTGGTTCAATCCCCATGTCCTCGGCTACCTCCTTTATGTGCATCGCGTAGCTGGGCGTGCAGTGTATTGCTGTAGTTCCAAAGTCGAGCATGTACCTGATCTGCTTCTCAGTGTTACCAGTTCCAGCGGGAACGACCATAGCCCCAATTCTCTCAGCTCCGTAGTGCAAGCCCAACCCACCAGTGAAGAAAGTGTAGCTTACCATGTTCTGGAAAACGTCTTTCTCCCTCAACCCCACCATGTAAAGGCATCTCGCGACCATGTCTATCCAGTTCTCAAGGTCTTTTGCAGTGTAGCCAACAACCTTCGGTTTGCCAGATGTGCCGCTCGATGTGTGGATTCTTACGACCTTCTCCTTTGGGACTGCAAACAGCCCGAACGGGTAGTTCTCCCTCAAATCCTCCTTAGTCGTGAACGGGATTTTAGCGACATCCTCTCTCGTTTTAACGTCGTCTGGGTGAATTCCAGCCTCCTTTAACTTTCTGCGGTAAAAGGGAACGTTCTCGTAAGCGTGCCTGATGACCCACCTGACTCTCTTCATCTGCAGCTCTTCAAGCTCTTTTTCGGGCATTACCTCTTCTCTACTCCAGTAAATGTCAGAGTGTGGCATACCTCCAAGCTCTTCCTTTGGCTTAAATACTTTGGCGGTTTTTACTTTGGCGTTTTGCGAATGTTCTCAGAAAGCTTAAGGCGAATAACAAAAACTGAAAAGGATTTATACATGTGCGTCGGAGAGCCTCTGATGCCCTCAAAAGCGTCGCTCGCCATCGCAATCCTTGCCACGGTACTTCTCCTCTCGGTAATGCCGTCCACTCTCGCTGTAATGACGGCCGAGCAGCACCCTGCCGGCTACGGCAGAGTATGCTTCCCCTGTCACGATCTCCTTTTAACACCCTCGGAGTACAACAAAAAGCTTGGAAACTGTGCGTGCCATAACATTCCATCGATCTGGAACGGTAACCACATAAACATGGCGAACCTCGACAAGCTGCACGGAGATGGGCCGTGCATAAAGTGCCACCTTGGCCCTAACTACTCCAACGTCACGCCCATAACTGTTCACATACCTCATGTCGATGTTTCCTGCTACGAGTGTCACGGAAAGAACATGATAAAGCTCCCACCAACGACAGACTGTCACTACTGCCACAAGGGTGGAATTCACGAGATTCACGGCAGAATACTCATGAAGATATGTGCTGCATGTCACGGTCAGATAATATATAAGTACCTTGGAAGCGCTTCGAAGGTCGTTAACGTAAACGTGACCGAAAAGACGAAGCCCGAGCAGAAGCCGTTCTCTCTTCTCGATGTTCTGAAGTCTCTGCTCTCTCACCTAATTCTGAGGATACCCTAGATCTGCTTAGAGTCTGTAACCTTTCATCCTATCTCTGATAACCCTGAGCAGTTCTTTCCTGTTCTTGCACTCTCTTACTTTCTCCGCCAGCCTTTTATCCCTGAGTACTTCCTCTATCCACCTCGAAAAGTCTTCCCTAGTAATGTATCCCTCGAACTCCTCGTCTCCCACTTCCTCCACAAGCCGGCAGAACTCCTCGAGGTCTATTGCTATTCCCGCTGAAAAGCGGAATCCCTTGCTTAGGGGCAGAGTTCTCATCGCCATGGCGGAGAGCTTGGATCTCATCCACCTTGCACACCTCTGCTGGTAGCATGAAACAATCTCGAGAAACTTCTCGAAATTCAGAGTGGCTGAAAAAACGAACTCTGTACTCATGAACCTCTCCCAGATGTCTCTCCTGTAGTACCTAGAGTATTTCTCGGTTTTTGCCAGAATTTCGAGTACTCTCGTCATCTTAAGGCCGAACTCAGAACTCTCTACGTTTACCTCTAGCTCTCCGAGCGGGGAAATTGGGATTACGTTTACGACCTCCTCTCTACCACCTTCGATAATTATGCCTTTTTTCGGATCGTAAGTGGGTAAAAACTCCGCACAACTCCTCACTCCGTATTTCTCGAGCTTTTCGAGCTCTCTCTTGCTTTTCTCGATCAGGGCGGGCTGGGGACTGTGGTAGTACGGAGCTACGGCAACCCGATTCCTCCTCAAAACGGGAAGCAGCGATAGCAGAATTTTTCTCTCCACGAGGCAACCTGGAACGGCAACGAAGTCCACTTCCTCCGCAACCACTTTAACTCTCGAAACGAAAGCGTCGAGCTCCTCTCTTTCTGGCTTCAGAAAAAACGTCTCGAGGTTTCTTCCCCTGCAACCTTCAAACCTGGGATTAACTCTCTCGCCGCACCACAGGTCAGCAACCTCCATTGAACTACTTTGACGTGCGTACTATTTAATGTTGGTGTTGCTGACGTTTTTAACTACCTTTCATCTTATCGATTGCACACTGGTCGAACCGTCTAAGTTTCTGTTGAAAATTCTTAAACCGAATGAGGACAAATTATGTTCGCACTCTGGAGGACCACTTCTTTTCCCAGTACTCTTTAATCACCTCTAGTGCGACGAGCTTTTCCCCACTCAGGAACCTTATGCATGCTCCTCCCGCAATCGAGACGTGGCTCATCTTCCTTGCTATTCCCAGCATCCTCGCAGCAGTAGTTACGTGCCCCCCTCCGACCACGGAATAACCAGCTCTCGAAACTGCCTTGAGAGTCTCGAAAGTTCCGAGGGCAAATCTCTCGTCCTCGAAGACTCCCGCTGGACCGTTTATCACGGCAACGTCGTACTGGGGAACGACCTCTTTTATCAGAGATATTGTTTTCAGACCGATGTCAAGTATCTTTTTGTTGTTGACCTCGCTGAGCTCTACGTCCTTTCTCTTGCCCTCCTCTTCCACGGCTACGTCAACGGGCAGGATTATCTTGTCCCGGAACTTATCGTAGAGTTCTTTCATTTCTCTATCATCGAGCCCCTCTTTGCTGTCCTCAACAACGACTCTGTTCACTTCCCCTATATCTACTCCAGAGAGCATAAGGAAGTAATTTCCAACGACACCAGTCAGAATGACTTTTTCCGCTATCCCTCTTTCGAGTACGTTCTTCATAACTCTGACGGAGTCCTCTATTTTTGCTCCTCCGAGTATGAATACCTTCCTTCCCTTACCCTTTAGAACCCTGCTTAGGGCTGAAACTTCTCTCTCCACAAGCCTGCCAACGACAGAAGGGAGCACGGGAGGAAAGCCAACGAGAGAAGCGTGAGAGCGATGACACGCAGAAAAAGCGTCGTTCACGAAGATGTCGAAGTTTGGATACAGTCTCTGGACGAGAAAAGAGGTCGAGTGTTCTTCAGCCGAACGTTTCAGCCTCTCTTCTGCGTAAAACCTCACGTTTTCAAGCATCAGTATTTCTCCGCTTTTCATTCTACTTATCCTGTCAATCACCCTTTTCGAAAAGCACTCGTCTATGTATTCTACTTCTCTACCTAAGAACTTGGAGAGCTCTTCGGCGTGTGTTTCTAAGGTGGTGAAGTCCTTTTTACCCGGCCTGCTCTGGTGTGCTAGTATAACGACTTTCGAGTTTTCGAGCTCTTCGAGAGTTGGTATGTGGCTCTCTATTCTCAAGGTGTCTAGAATCGTGGAGTTAATCATGGGGGAATTTACGTCCAGCCTGACGAGCACAGCTTTGCCGCTGTATTCAACATCGTCGAGAGTCGGCAAACCCTCTATCATCGTACGTTTTTGAGTAGCCAATTATTAAACGTTTGCCTTTTCTACTTGGGCCATTCCCGCACTCTGCTCTTGCCTCCTCATACCTTCACCTGTTGCTTCGCTTTCTTTGCACTTCTGAAACTGTCGAAAAGAGTAACAACTTTTTTCGGCTTTTTTGACCACTACAATAGAAAAATAATGAAAAAATTTTTAAAACGTGATAATCTGATAGTGGTTCGAGTGTATATTGTATTAAATTTCTGAGGAGGTAGTAAAACATGTCATCGAAAACTCTCGCCGGTCTGGGTGTTGTGTTACTTGTAATTGCAGTGGCTCTGGGAGTTTATGGGTACATGACGATGCAGAAAGCTAATCAGGCTACGAAGGACATTGACATCGCTAACCAGTACATAGAAAAAGAGCTTGACGCCTTCGCCGACAACGGACCAGCGAATCAAACGGCGTTTAACTACTTTTTGAAGGCAAAACAGTACCTCGACGATGCAATAAAGATAGACCCCAACCTTGGAGTTGCGTATTACGATCTTGCAGTCGCTTACGGTAACGACGGCTTCTTCCACCACTACTACAAGTTCCCCAACCAGACCAAGTTCACTCAGGCAATTCCCTGGTATCTAGAGCACGACAACAAGGAGATGGCCAACTGGATGTACTGGGCTCAGTGGGCGTTTGAGAACGCAACGTATTATGCAAAGAAGGCTGCAGAGTTTCCTGAGCTGAAAGGTTTAGCTTATCAGCAGCTTGGTGCTATCTACTACGACTACGCTGACAACTACACGATGAGAAAGAACCTCGTGCTTAAGTACGACTTCATGGCACTCAATTACTCAGATCAGATAATCAAGCACTCTGGCAAGTATGGCATAGCTGCTCTCTATACGAACATAGCGAGGACTTACCTCGCAATGGCCGAGCCCAAGCTTGCTGCAAACTGGTACTGGAAGGCTTTCCACACGTATCCGATAGACACCGCTTACGAACATCTGACTTGGACGCTCATAGATCTCGGAAACTGGAGCGGTGCGTACTGGGTTTCTCTGCAGTTCCTCAAGCATAAGGAGTGGGAAAGCGACCTTGGCTTAATGCCTGCTGCAATCTCTACGTTCTATCTTGGTTACCCGTACTACGAGAAGGGCGACTACGCAAAGATGATGAGCTGGTGGAACAAATCGCTTGAATACTGCAACGAGATAATCACGAAGTTTGGGCCGAGCTCTGACTACTACGGTGAGGCCGCGAGGCTTAAGGCTCTGATATACTTCTACCTCGGAGACTACTACATTAAGCACAACAACACCCAGCTTGGAGACACCTACATTAAGAAGAGTCTGAAGATGCTGCAGGAAGACGTAAAGGCGATGACTGACCACATAACCAACCCGGATGTGCCGGCTGAGGTGCCAGGCTCTTACTACGAGAGAGCTCTTGCTTACTACTACATAGGGCTAATAAACTCTGAGCTTGGAGGGAACAAGAGTGCAACTATGAACAGCTTCGAGAAGGCAAAGGCTGACTTGGTTTACCTTATGGACAACCCGTGGATGTCCAACAGAGAGGTAGCACACAGGAACTACTACGTGCTCTCTTACATAGGCCTTTCAGGTCTTTACATAAAGATGTACAAAATGACTGGCAACGAGACTTACCTTAAGATGGCCAAGAGCACGCTCGAGAAGTTCCAGAATGTGCTTGACTCTAACAAGGACCTCGTTGGCTGGAGGCACATGTTCCAGGACAAATATGGCAAGAACTTCGGGGAGGGCATATACGAGCAGATGCTCAAAGTTGGTGGAATACCTGTTTACTTTGGAGTGCTCGAGCACTAAATTTTCTATTTTTATATTCTTTGTGATTTTTTCCATTTGGCTACTTGGTTAGACCCAAGCAGGAGCAGCGTTAAAATTTTATATTATCAGTTTGAAAATTAGCTAACCGATGGATGGAGCTGAGCGGCGAGGAATTTAAAGAGTTCCTGAAGAAGTTCATGGAAAAGGTCGACAGCGGAAGGGTTGTTTGCCCGTTTTGACGAGAGGGAAGTTTACGTGGACTTCGTCGAGCCTGTAGAGGTTGAGGTCAAGTACGGGGAAGCAGCGAAAAAGAGACTCTCGAGCTTAGAATAAAACTCAGGGGTAAAGTTTTGCCGGATGTGCCGGCGTTTCAGTAAATTTTAAATTTTTAGTTTTCTAATTATCCTTTCCGAATCAAGCAAGTCAATCGAGTAAAAACTTCCTAACGACCTCCACCCACCCCTCTGTCGCGATGCCCTTTGCCTTGTAGAGTTTTGGAATTTCCACGTCTATCCAGCCGTCTGGATTTTTTACTATCGCCGGTTGTTCCACTGCTTTCAGCATAGGAATGTCTGTGTAGTGGTTTCCTATGCCCAGAGTCCACACGTCGTATCCGGCTTTTCTGTAAAGGCGCTTGAGAACTTCGACAGCTTTTCCTTTGTCGGCTTCTTTACCGTAAACGTGTGCGAACCTTCCACCAACCTCAACGTTGAACTTCCTGCGTATCGCGTCGAGTTCTTCGTCGCCCCACTCTACGAGAGTTTCGCTGAACTCTCTCTCCTTGGCAAGCTTTGCTTTTTCTCTGCTTAGACCAGTAACTCTTGAGACCTCGTCCTCGCTTATTGCGGCATAAAATCTCAGCCTTTCAGCTCCTCTCTCTTTCAGCTCTCTGAGGTATTTTACTATGATCTCGTAGCTGTCTCCCAGAACCAACAGCACTTCTCTGTTCTTTTCGTCTTCTCTGACCTTCTTTACGAGATCGGTAATGTCTTTTAGTTTGTTAACGACCTCTATCAGTTCGCAGCTCTCCGGGATGACTACTGCAGAACCGTCCTCCACTATATACGGGTCGTTAACTTCCATCTCACTTCTCAACTCTCTCTGCTCTTCTCTTGTCTTTGCCGAGCAGAACACAACCGGAACTTTCCTCTTCTTCAACTCCTTCAGCTCTTTTTCGGCCTTCTTCCACTCGTAATTCTCGTCCAG
>Ga0256834_1001965_pt1 | contig 13387 bp, 11 predicted proteins | sample 4281140metaG_FD_190536 | JGI IMG/M metagenome (GOLD analysis project Ga0256834, IMG submission 190536) | Hydrothermal vent microbial communities from East Pacific Rise, Pacific Ocean - 4281-140 | ecosystem: Environmental > Aquatic > Marine > Hydrothermal vents | place: Pacific Ocean: East... | reverse complement strand
AAGTACAGAAGGCCGCTAAAGCCGAACGGGCGGGAAACAGTTTCGAGGGATTGGCGCGAGAGTGGTTTGCCAAGCATTCTCCCAACAGGTCAGCAAATCATGCAGATCGGGTCATCCGCCGGCTGGAACGAGACATTTTCCCCTGGATCGGCGGCAAACCGATTGCCGACGTTACTGCCCCACAACTGCTGGAAGCCATCCGTCGTATTGAGAAGCGCGGAGCATTAGAAACTGCCCATCGAGCGTTGGGGAACTGTGGACAGGTATTCCGCTATGCCGTTGCCACGGGGCGCGCTGAACGTGATCTTTCTGGGGATCTGCGAGGTGCATTGCCTCCTGTTAAAGGTAAAAAACATTTTGCGGCTGTCACTGAACCCAAACAGGTTGCCGAAGTGCTCAGGGCATTGGATGGTTACGAAGGTACTCTCATCGTGCGCTGCGCCCTTCGGCTCGCCCCATTGGTCTTTGTGCGCCCTGGAGAACTTCGTCATGCGCAATGGGCTGACATAGACCTCGAGGCGGCAGAATGGCGTTATACCGTTACTAAAACCAATACCCAACACATTGTTCCTCTGTCCCAACAGGCTATAGATATTCTACGTGAACTTCACCCCCTTACCGGGCGTGGACGCTACATCTTTCCCGGCGCACGTAGCGCAGCACGGCCTATGAGCGATAACGCTATCCTTGCCGCCATGCGCCGCATGGGCATTGGCAAAGAAGAAATGAGCGGCCATGGCTTTCGGGCTATGGCGCGAACCATCCTCGATGAAGTGCTGGGCTTCCGCCCTGATTACATAGAGCATCAATTAGCCCACGCGGTACGTGATCCCAATGGAAGAGCCTATAATCGCACCGCCCATTTGCCTGAACGACGCAAAATGATGCAAGAATGGGCGGATTACCTCGATGACCTGAAAGCTGGCGCAAATGTATTGCCGTTTAAGAAAAGTAATAACCAAGCATGAGAAATTATTAACTCGACCGGGGCCACAATTCTGGAATACCAGCCCACACACCGTGTTTCCATGGTGCATCTAGTCTAGTAATAACGTCCAGGGAAGATGCTTCAATATCTGGGCACAATGGAGACGGCAAACTACTCCTCCTTACTATTGACCAGAATGCTGGTGGAAACAACCCATGCGAAAAGTTGATACTGGAGAACGACAAGCGGATAACCAACGCATTACATTCCACACCTTACAACCTCTGGTGCAGCAAATTTTGTCACTATCAATATCCTAATCAAGTATAGACAAATACTCGGTTTCAAAACTCTAGAATTTTATTTGGCCCCAATACCCACTACAGAGGTGAGAATCATCCAGTAACTGATCCAGTATTGTGCGCGTAAATTGGTGGGCAAACATATCCTGCTGCACAGGCTGATACTCCCCAGGGCAATCATTCACAGCCTTCTCCACTAGTCACTATTCCTCTGAATTCCTGCGAACCCGAGCGTAGACCTGCTCCCCCAACCATTTCGATACAACCTCTTGCAAGTCGGGATTGCTCATATAGTTGGTGAACAACTCCTCATTCAAATCCATACGTTCAATGAAAAGCGACTCCAGGGCTTCACGGAACACCAACTGGAACTTGTCGGCCGGATTGGCCTTGGCGGCGCGTCGCAGGGCGTCATCCAGCACGGCCGCTTCAGCCAGTTGGTCGAAAAAGAGTTGGTCCGCTTCCGTCAATTCAGAACCAAACCGATCATTGATGATGTCGATCAGACTGGAGAGCGGCACATCCTCATCCCGCACCATACCGGTTCCAACTTCCCTGGGGCCATCCAGCGGCTTCGCTACACCGTCGCCAAGACTGATCGAGCCCTCGCTGATTTTCTGTAGCCGGTAATAATCCAGCTCCACTTCTTCATCAAACTGATAGCCAGGTCCACTCTTCCGTTTGGGCAGCTTCAACGCCAAATGGCGCAGGTAGGTATAGAGCTTCTCAAGGTCACTGTCCTGATAGGGAATAACCTGGCTCAGAAATGAATAGAGATTTCGAAATGCCTGGGTCTTGCCACGCCACAGCTCGGCTTCTTCCTCTTCCTTCTCCTGCAATATCTGGAAACGCGCTACCGCCTGATCGAGAATGGCGTTCATATTCTTGTGGTCGGACGGCGACTGCCGTCGTTTGGGGGCGAAGAAGATCGCGGCAAAATCATCGACCTCCTGCTGGAGATAGATGCCGGATGCATCCAACTCGCTCTTGACCTCATAGAGCCGATCCGGATCGACCTCCTCGCCCATCACCGCACCTTCGTAATACTGCCGGAACGCCTCCTGAATCTCGCCGGGATCATTCACGAAGTCGAGAACAAAGGTATCTTCTTTCAAGGGATGGGTGCGGTTGAGCCGGGAGAGCGTCTGCACCGCCTGAATCCCGGCAATACGCTTGTCCACGTACATAGTATGCAGCAAGGGCTGATCGAATCCGGTCTGATACTTCTCGGCAACCAGCAACACGCGGAAATCCGGTTTGGCAAAGGTCTCCGGCAGTTCCTTTTCCTTAATGCCATTGTTCATCTCCACCTCGGTGTAGCTCTTCTCTGGCGCCTGGTCATCCTCGACCGTGCCGGAGAAGGCCACCAGACTCTTGATCGGATAACCCTTCTCCTTGATGTAGCTATCAAACGACTGCTTGTAGCGCACCGCCTCCAGCCGCGAACCTGTCACCACCATCGCCTTGGCGTGACCGCCGATTTTGTGCCGGGTATGCTGATAGAAATGCTCGACCATGATTTCTGTCTTTTGCGCGATATTGTGCGGGTGCAGCCGCAGAAATCGCGCCAGCGCCCGCGCCGCCTTCTTGCGCTCGACCTCCGGATCATCCTCACAGGCCTTGATCAGCCGGAAATAGGTCTTGTAACTGACATAGTTGGCCAGCACATCCATGATGAACCCTTCCTCGATGGCCTGCCGCATAGTGTAGCGGTGCGAGGGCTCGCCATTCCGACCAAATATGGCCAGGGTCTTGTGCTTTGGCGTAGCAGTGAAGGCGAAAAAACTCATATTGGGCTGGCGGCCACGTTTTGCCATGGAACGGAACAGCCGCTCCAGCTCCTGCTCACCTTCCTCTTTGGCTTCTTGCTGCGCCTTTTTCAGCAGACCGAAACCGCCAAGTACCCCCTTTAGTTCTGTTGCCGTCTCACCGGACTGAGAGCTATGCGCCTCATCGATAATGACCGCATATTTCCGGGTGGGCAGATGTCCGCGTGGCCCTTCGCCACGCTCCTCCGCCATCTTCATCAACTGACCGGAGACGAAAGGAAATTTCTGCAAGGTAGTGATGATGATCGGCACCCCGGCTTCCAGCGCCTCGGCCAACTGGCATGAATCCTCGTCGATCTTCTGCACCACGCCCTGGCGGTGATCGAACTGGTAAATCGTATTCTGCAACTGCCGGTCGAGCACCACGCGATCGGTAATCACCACCACGCTGTCAAATACCCGCTCATCGGATTCGTTGTGCAGGGATGACAGGCGATGGGCTAGCCAGGCAATGGTGTTGCTCTTGCCGCTGCCGGCCGAGTGTTCCACCAGATAGTTATGACCGACACCTTCCCCGGTCGCCTGGGCTACCAGCTGGCGCACTGCCTCAAGCTGGTGATACCGGGGGAAGATCATCGTCTCTTTCCTGATCTTCTTTCCCTTATCCGACATCTTCTCGTCAATCTGCAAATGCAGAAACCGAGCCAACAGATCCAGCAGACTGTCGAACTGCAACACCTCCTCCCACAGATAGGCGGTGCGGTAGTTGCGGCCCTGCGGGTCCGGCGGATTGCCCGCACCGCCATCCCGGCCCCGGTTGAAGGGCAGGAAGTGAGTCGATGTGCCCGCCAGCCGGGTCGCCATGTGGACCTCTTCGGTATCCACGGCAAAATGCACCAGGCTGCGTTTTTTGAACTCGAAAATCTTCTCGCGTGGATCGCGGTCGTTGCGGTACTGATGGATAGCGTTGGCCACCGTCTGACCGCTGAGGGGATTCTTCAGCTCCAGCGTCGCCACCGGCACACCGTTGACGCTGAGCACCACATCGAGGGATTTTTCGTTCTTCGGGCTAAAATGCAACTGGCGGGTAATGCCAAGACGGTTGGCCCGGTAGCGCGCCTCCAGATCGGGGTTCAGCCCATGCGCCGGGCGAAAAAAGGCAATCCGCAAGGTCTTGCCGAAGCACTTGAAGCCATGCCGTAACGTCGCCAGCGAGCCTTCCCGGTCCATCCACTTGCACAGCGCCTCCAACACCCGCTCGCCGGTCTTTTCACCGTGCAGGGCCTCCAGCTTGTTCCAGATTTTTTCCTGAGTCGTACGGATGAAATCCAGCGCCACCTCGGGGAAGATGGCGCGTTCGCGGTCGAAGGATTTGGAGTTGTGCTTTTCGTATCCCTGAGCGAGCAAGCTATTCTCGATGGCGGTCTCGAAGGCGGATTCAGATGTCCTTTTCATAGAGCCACTCCCAATTTCCTGCACAGGTAATAAACGACAACCTGAGAAAACGGCTGCAACTCACCACCCCCATCACCCCGCCATTCGGTCAATTTGCGGTTAAACCAACCGTTAGTTCTATGCTGCCTGCCAATCGCCTGACAAAACGAATCAAGCGTAGCCTTTCTGTTCGCCACCAGTTGCGGATGATTCAGGTTCAATACCTCGTTCAACTCACGATCAATGTCTGGGTCATCCGACTTGATCTTTCCACTGCCCGGAAACTTGATCAACCGCTCGACGTTACACGCCGGATCAGCCGGGTTGATGGATAGATCCGAATCACCCTTGAAAGTATCACAATGCTGGTCCCTGCCAGGCTTACCTTCGCCTCCGCGACAGGCCCCTAGCAAATTGCTGTAATCAAGCTGACGATTCGGGTAACCATCCTGGCACCGCCAGTGCTCGATCTTCATACTATCCACAGTAGGCCGAATACGTGACATGCAGTAACAGCAAATACCACCTTGCTCGTCGGCCAGATGATGTCGCAATGTGTCTTTATCCGCATAGTTGCGATAGTCCGCATGCGGCGTCTTACGATGTTCTGTCAGTGATGTCGGCTCATGTCCCTTTTGTATATTTCTCATTCCTCTCCCTCAAGAAACTTGAGCAGCGAACTGGCCCGCGTAAGCTCCGGATCGTGTTCACCCAGCTTCGCCCGCAACCCCTCCATTACCTCTCGCGCCTCGTCGAACCGCTCATCGTCAATCAGGTCGAACAGTGCGTTTAATTGTTCTTCCATGTCCTTATTTCGTACCGGCGATTCCATCAGCTCCAGCAAGATTCGGTTGGCATCGAGACCCAATGCCTCTTGGGGAACAGTCACCACCACCTTGCCGTTGTCCCATTCCAGAAAGCGAATAGAACGTGCCTCCGTCTCACCCAGCACCAGCGGCGAATGTGTCGTCACCACAAATTGGCAAGCCGCAAAGATCTCCTTCAGCCGCTGCAATACCTCACGTTGCCATTTCGGGTGCAGGTGCAGTTCAAGCTCATCAATCAATACCAACGCCACGCCTTCGCGAATGGGATCTTCAGACTCCGGGTTGGCAATCGCCAGGCGCCTGGTCAGGTCAAAGACCAGCGCCAGCAATCCTCGCTCGCCATCGGAGAGTTGATGCAGATAGAGCGGCTTGCCTGACTTTTCCACCACAAAGCCAAGCCGAGGCTTTTCCTCAATACGGAGATTGGTAAATTCCGGCACCAGTTCGGTGACCACCTTGCGTAACGAATCGAGCACCGCCGCCCGAGGCGACCCACCTTCTGCCCCCAAAGTCTCCTGGGTGCGAAACCAGTGCATGAATTCCCGTAACTCAACTTCTCGATCTGCCAATGCCCCGTTATATGCCTGGGAAGCCTCAATTGGTTTGGAGACAGGTAGGCTTCTTGGCTGACCGGGAAGTTGTCGCTTGGGTGAAAAATAGATCGCCAAGGGCGGATTGGCCTGGCCTTTCAGCTTCTTCAAGGCTGCCCGCGTTTCCTGCATCCCGGCCTCAACATCGCCAGTCAGGGTTCGCTGTCGCAACAAGTCCGCAAGATTGGCTTCGGTATTACTTTTTACCGAGCGATCCTTACGCAATAGCAGAAAACGGTCACTCTCGTCCTCGGAATCCCGTACCCTCTGAATACCAGCACTTAACGACTGCTCACCAAGCATCAATTGCAATGACACTTCCAAAGAGGCGCGATCATCGTGGATCTGATCATCGGTAAAATTGAGTACTTTGGCGCGACAAGGTGTAAATTCAGGCAAGGCACGAGACATGAGAACCGCGATGGCACTCAACACACTCGACTTGCCAACACCATTAACCCCTGCAATCACCGTAACATCTGGCTCAAAGTCGATATCCAGTTGTTCGAAACCTCGATAGTTCGCAAGGCTTAGTTTTGTGAGCTTCACACCTGCTCTCCCAACACAAACCGCGCCTGCTCATGACGTAGCATTTCATAGGGCGACATGAATTTGATCTCCAGCCCGATACAGGCGTTGGGAATCTTGATCCGCTTTTTCGAGGATGAAGCAACTTCATGGGTGACAACGACAAAATCATGAGCCAGTGCATGAGCTACCAAATAGTAGTCGGCCACTTGCAGAAAGGTCGTGATTGCGGTGGGTTCGTATTCCTGGCTGGAAGCCCAGGCACTCACTTCACCGAATCTTCCAGCCACCTGTGCGTCAGGTGGCAAAAAGAAGCCATCGCCTCGCTGTCCGGCCCATTCCGACAACTCATCGCTACCGGCATCGATCTCGTTACCCACCTTCTCGATGCTGAATACCTTTTCCGCATCATTGTTTTCCACCAGCCAATCCCAGAACGCCGGACAGAAATCCAAACCGTAATGCAGGTTCTTGGCCTGGATGAATACATTGGCGTCGAGCAGGTATCTCATGGCCGCAATCCCAGCCTTGTTGCCTCCCGGTAAAAGGTCGCGTTCTTGCGGATACCCAGCATGCGGAAGGCATCATTGAACAGCGTCTGCCCTTCCAGCGTACTGGCGACCAGTGCGCGGGCAAAGCGTTTGCTGACGCGGGCGCCCAGGCTGTTGTAGAAATCGCCCCCGCCGCCTGTCGTCTGCGACAGGACTTTCAGACGCTCCAGTTCCTCGTGGTAAGTGTTCCACAGGGCTTCCCGGTCGATAGCGCCAAGATCGTGCAGGCGGCGCAAGATGACCAGGGTACTGACCTTGAACTGGCGGGCGAGGCGCTGCATGGCTTCATCGAGCGCTTCGCCGGGCTGATAACTTTCCCGTATCTGCGCCAGCGGGACCAGCAGTTCCGCCGCCACGGCGTTGCACCAGCGCTCGGTTGCTTCATCCGGCAGGGCCGCGGCCTGAGCGTCGGAGACGCCGCTTTCGCCCAGCCAGAGATGCGCCAGCTCATGGGCCAGGGTGAACATCTGCGCCGCCTTGGTATCCTTGCCGTTGATGAAGATCAGCGGGGCCAGCGCATCGGCCAGGGCGAAGCCACGAAACTCCTGCGGGTTCAACGGGCGACGGGTATTGCTGCCCACCACACCGCTGATCATCACCAGTATGCCGCTTTCTTCTACCTGAGCGATAAAACGGCGCAGCGCCTCACTCCAGTTGGGCAGCACCTGTCGTTCGGCGGCGCTGAAACCGATGCTCTGCGCGATGCGTTGCGCCACCTCTACAATGGCATCATCGCGGCTGGCCGCACCGATGAAGGGCAGCGGCCCGACGCCCTGAATGCGCTGGTACTCCTGATACCAGGCCTGACGCTGCTGGCAGAGGTAGATGGTATCGAGCAGATCAGCGCTGGGGCGCGCCAACGCCGCCTCGGGCATGGTGCGAAAATCAGGGATTGGCAGAGGCTCGTCCGGTGGCTCGGGCAGAAACAGCAGGCCAATGGCAGTATGGGTGGTAGTGGCGAAGTCCTCCAGCTGCTTCAGCGTGGGCTGCAACTCGCCGCGCAGCCATTCACCCAGCCGGGGAAATTTGCCCGCCAGCATTTCCGCGCTCTTTCCGGCGCGCATCAACGCCCAGTCCAGCAACTCGGGATTGATCGCCACCCGCTGACTCATGCCGCTATCTCCTCCGGCGGGATCTGGCCGGTGACGGCGGCGGTGATGAGAGCGACGCGGCGTTCTTTAAGTAACTCAACAGAGCGCATAAGCCCTTCACGAAGCTTATTCGTGTCAGATTCTAGCTCTGTAAGGCTTTCAACAATTCTCTGCTGCTCTGCTACTGGCGGCAGTGGAATCTTTAGTTCCCCATATTTTGACGGACTCAAGTTTGCCTGTCCTATAGCTGGAATAGCATTTTTCCGAGCAAACCGGATAAATTCTTTACTATTCAACAAAAGTACAAGATATTCTGGCAGTGCTCTTTGATTTACTCTAATCCGTACTAAATAAGAAGCAAAAGAAACCTTGCCTGTTGGTTCGGCATCTAGTATGCCAACCTTGGCTATTTGATCCATGCTATTCGTCCTATTAAATAAGAGATCTCTCTTTCGCAACAACAGGTAGCTATCAACATCTTCGACGGCACCCGCCTTTTCGAGATCAATTCGACCATTAACAATGCAGCTCATTCTTAAAACTTTAATATCGCCATCTTCACGAATACTAACTGATATCCCATAGTCGTTAGACTCCCAAACCCGCTTCTGCTGACAAACTTCCCAATGCGCCGGAATATCCCCTAACCAATCCAGGCCGGAGGGGTTGAGCGGAACATCAGGGTCGAGGCCACGGGTGACAGCCTGACTGATAAGGGCGGCGCGCTTCTCTTCCAGCAGGGCCAGCATGCGTTCCTTCTCCGCGATCAGGGCGTCGATGTGGGAGGTTTCGCGGTCGAGGTAGTTGGCGATTCTTTCTTGATTGAGCAAGCTTGGACATGGCAGTCTGACTGAACGAAGGTCATCAGATGCAAGCTCCATAAAGGTAGAGCCACGCCCCAATATCTCTAGATATGAGCGAAAATGCACCAGTACATAGTAATAGAAACGCTCATCAAGCTCCTCTTTCTTTGTAAGGAGAAAGCAACCCTGATTACAGGTTGCGGCGACGTGAACAATCGCAACTTGTCCGATAGGTGCGCGCTTGGAAAGAACCAAAGATCCCGCTGGAGCAAGATCTACGCCTGAATTTCGGTAGCCCTCTTCTGTAATCTTTCGTCTAGTATCAGTAAGCTCTCGACCCTTCAACTTTCCGAGGTCTTCTGGCGTTATCCAAAATATATTCCCGTCCCAATACTCTTCAACACCACTTGATGGAGTCGCCCCGGACTTTGTATCGAACAAAAACCGAAGTCGTCGAGTATTTGACATGCGTAGGGCCGAGACTCTCACTCCGTCACCTCCCGCAACATCCCCATAATCCGTTTCTCCACCTCCGCCAGTTCGGCGTCGATGTCGGCCAGCGGTCTGGGCGGCTGGTATTTGAAAAACTCGCGGTTGAAGTTGATCTCGTACCCTACCTTGCCGATGCCGCCGTCCTGTTCATCTTTTACCTTGCGGTCAATCCAGGCGTCGGGCACATAGGGCTGCACTTCGCGCTGGAAGTAGCTGACGATGTCCTCTTTCAGGGGGATGTTCTCGAAATCCTTGAGCCTGGAGTCGGGTTCGTACTCCAGCTGCTTCTTGTCACTGGCATCTGGGTAGACGCCGAATAGCGGGTCGAGGTCGTCGATGCCCATGCTGTCGGGCAGGGTATTCTGGTTGGGCAGATCGGCCCAGCGTACCGCCCGCGCCCGCTTGCCGTGTTTGGCGATGACGGGTTCCGCATCGGGATCGGTTTCGGTGAAGGCTTCGCGGAACAGTTTCTTTTGCGCTGTGCCCTTGGCACCTTTTTGCCAGTCGCTGTCGCTACCCTTGACGATGGCTTGCGCCTCTTTCCAGACTTCGTTCCAGTCATAGTGGGGTTCGCTGCCGAAGGCGGTTTCCATCTCCAGCACGGCATCGAGCAGTTCGGGGCAGGCGTCGAGGAACCGCTCTTTGGCCTCGTCGGTGAACTGGAATTTCAGCCGTAACGGGCGCTGCACGGTGATGCGCCGGTAGCCAAAATCGGCGTTATCGAACAGCTTGCTGGTGTCATTGGCTTCAAAAGCCCCGTGCTCGCGGGTCACGGTGTCGATGGCCTCCTGATCCAGATAGCGGCGCTTGTCGCCCAGGCTGCGTTTCATCGGGGTCCAGCGCTCACGGGCGTCGATGAGCTGGATCCTGCCGCGCCGCTCGGCGCGCTTGCGGTTGGTCACCACCCAGATATAGGTGCCGATACCGGTGTTGTAGAACATCTGTTCCGGCAGGGCGACGATGGCTTCCAGCCAGTCATTTTCAATAATCCAGCGGCGGATTTCGCTCTCGCCGGAACCGGCCCCGCCGGTGAACAGCGGCGAGCCGTTGAAGACGATGGCGACGCGCGTGCCGGGCTTGTCGCGGTTGCCTTCCTCATAAGGCTGAAATTTGCTGATCATGTGGATCAGGAACAGTAACGCGCCATCGTTCACGCGCGGCAGCTTGCCGGTGTAGCCGCGGAAGTTGGGCCAGCGGTCGATGACCTTCTTTTCGGCCTTCCAGTCCACGCCGAACGGCGGATTGGCCAGCAGGTAGTCGAAGCGGTTCTCGGGGTGCTGGTCGAACTTGTCGTCGATCAGGGTGTTGCCGTATTCGACGCGGCTGTCCTTGAAGCCCTTGATCAACAGGTCGGAGGCCGATACGGCATAGGAGCGCGGGTTGTAGTCCTGGCCGAAGACGCGCACCGTGGCGCTGTCGTTGTGGGCGCGTATCCAGTTCTGCGTCTCGGAGAGCATGCCGCCGGTGCCGCAGGCCGGGTCACAGACGGTGACGATGATCCCCTCCTGGGTGAGCACGTGGCTGTCGGGCTCCAGCAGCAGGTTGACCATCAGCCGGATCACCTCGCGCGGGGTGAAGTGGTCGCCCGCCGTCTCGTTGGCCGCCTCGTTGAAGCGCCGGATCAGGTCCTCGAACACCAGACCCATGGTGATGTTGTTCACCACGGCGGGATGCAGGTCGATCTCGGCGAACTTGCTCACCACCAGGTAGAGGCGGTTGGCCTCCTCCAGCTTTTCGATCTCTTTCTCGAACTCGAAATACTCGAAGATCTTGCGGACGTTCTCCGAAAACCCGTTGATGTAGTCGGTCAGATGCCGCCCTACGTTGTCCGGGTCGCCCTTGAGCTTTTCAAAATCGAGCTGGCTGTGGTTGTGGAAGCCCAGGGGCTTGCCGTCTCCATCCAGGGCGCGGTTGTTGAGCACCTTGTCGATGAGCTGGCTGTCCTTGCCCTGCAAACGTAGGTATTCAGCCAGCACTTTTGCCTTGCTGGGCGCCAGCACGCAATCAAAACGGCGCAGCACCGTAAGCGGCAGCATCACGCGCTCGTACTGTGGAGGCCGATAGGGGCCGCGCAGCAGATCGGCAACAGACCAGATGAAGTTGGCTAGTTGTTGGAAGTTAGTAGGTGCCATGTATGATGTCTTACTCTTGATGTTCAAGTGGCCGAATCAGGATTCTTGATAGTGACACCGTTCCGGTCGCAATAGTCGCGGATTATCACTTCGATCATATTGGCTAGGCTGCGCCGTTCCTGCTCCGCGACAGCGCGCAGGCCCTCCTTTACCTCAGGTAGGACGCGAACGGTCAAGGTTGTCGATTTGGTCTCTGCCATCAGTTAACCCCAGTTTTAGAGTGCCTTTCGAATGTACTGCGGATATACTACACTAGACGCTTTAGGATGAAAACGGACCATATTTTGGATATATCCTACATCCAAACAATTGCAGATTGAGGTCGTCAATAATCTGGTAATACAGACTAATTTTGTGCTTATTCCTACCTGAATCCGTGTTTTCTACCTGTTGATGTGAGGCTAACTGTATATGACAAATTCAGACCCATCAGAACCGCATGATGGTCTAGAGATATACAAAAAACTAGCTCGCACATACAAAATTGCGGCCATTGATCGCAAGATAACCTTTAAAGAAGCTGTTTTTGTCCCAATAGCAGGTGAGTATGCTTCTGTTGGTGCTGCAATTTTCTTGGCTGTATTATGTTACCCAGAAAGCCTTGATAAACGAATAGGATTTGTAAATGCCATTTCCTGCGCTTTCATCAAACAGACCACTAAACCAAGAAGCCCGCTTAGAAAAGAGCTTCGAGATATTCCCTCCTTTAGAGAAATGCTGGACACCCCAAATAAGCGTATATTTCAAACTCTCAATGCTGGGTTGAAAAGGCTTCACAGGCGATTTCGTGCGGCATGGGTGTTGCTTCAAAAACTCACCTCAAGTGATGATCCTGATACTCAGGTATCGTTGCGCCACATTATCTCAGTGGCCGCAATACAGAATACCAGAGCTTATCCCGCCTTTGGCTCCAGCAAGGATGATGAAGAACAGATAATTGATAGCTTTCGACAGCGGATAATGAATCCATCTAGACCAGTCATACACCTTGCTATGGCATTGTATAGTTTCATAGCAGTTGAAAAACTGGATAAAATCTCACTATTCAACCTGGTGCATACTGGCCAAGATTGGCTGCCTACTATTGTGCAGCAAGCAGAAGTCTATCGAGTTATGTTTGGAGACTGGTTTCCACGCTATGATAGTAAACATTTACCAGGAAGGACCCAGAATTTTGATGCCCCACCATCTAAAACTATTGCTGTACTACCTTTCATAGACCCAATTGACCCATCTCTGGGCTGGGAAGACTTTTTGATGATTTATCGGATTCAAGGGGAATCAACCTAGTTTCGTTACTGTTCCTTTACGGTCCCTACTGAATGTACGCCTCGAATAGTATCTTTCCCATTAGCTGCTATTAGCTCTTAGGAAAGGTAATAAATGATGAAAAACATATTGAGGCTTCCCGCCGTCAAGATCCGCACCGGACTCTCACGCAGTACGATTTATTTGCGCATATCCAAAGGAAACTTCCCGTCTCCCATATCCCTCGGAGGCAGAGCTGTTGGATGGATTGAAGAGGAAGTGGACGACTGGCTCGACAGGCAGATTGAGATCAGCCGGAAATCTGATAAATAAAATGAGCGGCAGACACAAACAGAAGCTCCCGTTTGATAAGAAAGGCGGCGTCATTGCCACGCCTGCAAGAATGCTGCGCTCAGACGCCTATCTTTCTCTCAGACCTCAAGCAAAGGTGTTGTTGATATTGCTTCAGCTTCACTGGAACAATCATAAACCCGTGGACTACGGCATTAGAGAAGCTGCGGATAAAATACCATGTGACCGAAAGACAGCGATGAAGGCATTTAGGCAACTCCAGGATGCAGGGTTTATCGAATTGATCGAACATTCTATGTTTAGCTGTCAGCACCGATGCTATATGACCTAAAAACACCAGTTTGAGATGTCCTCCCGATCCAATATGGGGCATCCTTGGT
>Ga0256834_1001964_pt1 | contig 13390 bp, 8 predicted proteins | sample 4281140metaG_FD_190536 | JGI IMG/M metagenome (GOLD analysis project Ga0256834, IMG submission 190536) | Hydrothermal vent microbial communities from East Pacific Rise, Pacific Ocean - 4281-140 | ecosystem: Environmental > Aquatic > Marine > Hydrothermal vents | place: Pacific Ocean: East Pacific... | reverse complement strand
GGTAACCTTACGCGGTTCGCGATCGCCGACAGTGGGCACGTCCACCACATGGTTCGGTTTGACAACCGAGGATATGGCGCAGCCGAAATCCTCCTTGAGCCGTTCCGCATCCTGCAGCGGAGTGCGAAGACCGACGGAAAGGTCGTTTGTGAGGTTATGACCGCCAAGCCCTATTTCACAGGTGTGACGAATGGTCCCGTCGCAGAACACTGCAAGGTCGGTGGTTCCACCGCCAATATCAAGCAGCGCCACACCGAGTTCCATCTCATCGGTACTGAGGGTCGCGTGCGCCGAGGCAATTGACTCAAGCACCATATCGGCAACCTCGAGCCCGGCCTTGTCACAACAGGTATAGAGATTATGCACGGCGCCCATGTCAGAGGTGACGATATGGACATTGGTCACCAGCCGCACCCCAGTCATACCGATCGGATTCTGAATTCCCGTGTGGTCATCGACCATATACTCCTGCGGCAGGACATGGATGATCTGCTGATTTTCAGATATTTTCACGGTTCGGGCAGCAACAATTACATCCTCAACATCACTCTCTTTAATTTCCCTTCCGTTGATGGCGACGATTCCCGGACTGTTAAAACCCTTGATATGGTTTCCGGCAATCCCCACATAGACCGTCCGCAGATCACACTGGGCTGATTTTTCAGCTTCTGACACTGCCTGACGAATTGATTTCACGGTGGATTCGATGTTCACCACCACCCCTTTTTTCAGACCAACTGAAGGGGCTGTTCCGATACCTATAATATCAATCCCGTCATCAAAGACCTCACCAACCACACAGCAGATTTTAGTTGTGCCGATATCCAGCCCGACCACGAGCTCACCCGGCTCCCTGGCCTCTTTCACCGGACCAAGCTCAACACTTTCTATTGTCTTTATATCTGTCTCATCCATTCCTTCACCCTGCCTGGTCCGTTGCCACTAAAACTTTATCTTCCTGATAATCCATACGAATATACGCAATACTCTCTATGAGAACTTTCCCCTTTTTTTTACGATACAAGATTTCCAGCACCTTACGCAATTGATAATATTTCCTTTTCATATCTCCCTTACCCAGGTAGATGGGAAAGGGATGTCGCACCAGATAGACGATCAATTCGCCGTCAGCGGTGCAATGTATTTCTGAAACATTCTGTGCAGGCAGGTTTGGATTATTCCATCCTGCATACTCCAGGAATTTCGTAATATCACTGATCAGCTGTTGCCGTTCCGCCTCCGATGTCACGTTTTCAAGCCCGGTGATAACCGGAAAGTCCCTATCCTGACCAGGCTGCACAACCGCAAAGGTTTCTCCCTCGCCGTTGAGATAGAAAAAGCCTTTTTCACCATCTCTTGCAACCAGAGCCCGGGGGTGATGCTCACTGATGGCAACAACCAGCCTGTCAGGCCAGACCCGCCTGACCCTGGCGTCCTTGACCCAGGGATGCTGCTCAAGCCGTGTCTCCATTGCCGCAGCATCAATGGTGAGCATATTCATTTCATAGGAGATATCTGAAAATTTCCTCAGATTCCTGGCATTTGTCACAACACAGCCGCTGAACTCGATATCGTGAACCCGGAAATACTGCACATCACCCAGCAGGTACTGAATCCACCCCGGAATCACCAGCCCGCATCCAAGAAGCAGTCCTGCCACCAGAACCAGCCTGAAAAACCCTGATTTTCTGTTTTTTTCCTGACGGAGGCCGGGGCTGTTCCGCTTTTGTCCTGCCTCCTCCCGTTTTGCCCGCCATTTTTCACGCAGGCTCTTCTTTCTGGCTCCGGACGCAGGCTTATCCCGATGAGAAAACTGCTGTGCATACTTCTGTGACACAGCCGCAACACCATTGCCGCGTTTTGTCTTCCCCCTCAGTATTGCCCTGATTATCTGAGAAATTGTCCGCTTAGCCATATTCCCAACCACGATTAGAGAAAGTGTACTTCAGGAGACAGCTGAATTCCACTATCTTCTGCAACTTTCCGTGTCACTTTATCCATCAGTCTGTGAACATCCTCTGCAGTGGCATTTCCCGTATTTACCAGAAAGTTTGCATGGACCGGAGAAACCATGGCTCCCCCGCATCGTGTTCCTTTCAGTCCAGATGCCTCAATGAGGCGACCGGCCGAGTCGTTTTCGGGATTTTTAAAAAAAGACCCCGCGTTTTTTTCAAACTTCGGCTGTTTTTTCTTCCGTCGGGCAAGATTTTCCCGACACCGTGTTCTGATATGTTTCTTTTCACCACGCCGCAAAATCAGATCCACCGAAGTCACTATCCGCTGTGCATCACCACTACCCTGATTGCGCCATACCCTGTAATCAAAATCCAGCTGATCACGATGCAGTTTCTCCACGCCTTTTGAAACAGAGAACACCTCCATCGCCTCTATGATACCTGCCATGTCTTCTCCCCAGGCACCGGCATTCATCAGCGCTGCGCCCCCTATGGAACCGGGAATTCCAGCAGTGAATTCCAGGCCGGAACAGTCATGATCCATACACCAGTTCATCAGTCTGGCAAGGCTGCAGCCAGCGCCCACCCGCACCCGGATACCACCGGTTGCCGATCGTTCAAGCATGGTTATGGTGGACATCTCTTTAGCAAAGAAAAGAACAGCACCCGCAAAACCGCTGTCTGCAACTAGAAGGTTGCTTCCTCTGCCGATAAAACGCCAGGGAAGGTCCCTGTCCTCAAAGAATCTGAGCAGAGTCTCCAGTCCTGCAACACTCTGCACTTCAATCAGCGCATCCGCCGGACCGCCAATGCCAAAGGAGGTATAGGGTGCAAGGGGGCAATCCCACAAAATCCTTTCGTTGCTTATCTCTTCCAGTTCTTTTTTAAGTGTCTGAGCCATGGTCATGTCCGCGGTACTTCCTGCAAAAGTTCCACCAGTTCCTCACCGGCACGTACAATATTGCCTGCACCGAGAGTCAGAACCAGATCGCCATCCTCAAGTTCGGGTAAAAGTGCCTTTGCCAGGTCATCGACACTTGAGGCAAATTTTGTCTTCCGCTGTCCGTGTTTGATCACTTCATCGAGTAGAATTTCACCTGAAATCTTCGGATCAGGCTGTTCACTTGCTGCATATATCTCTGTCATCACCAGATAATCCGCCTGATGAAAACAGGTCCTGAACTCTTCAAGCAAGGCAAGCGTTCTGCTGTAGCGATGCGGTTGAAAAAGGACCACAAGGCGTTTTCGGGGCCAGCCCTCTTTGATGGCCGCCAGGGTCGCCCGGATCTCTGTCGGGTGATGACCATAATCATCAATAACCGTGATGCCACGCCCCTGCCCTTTGAGCTGCATCCTGCGCTGAACACCCTGAAATCCCGCAAGCGCCTCACTTATGGTGGCAAAAGGAATTTCCAGTTCAAGGCCGACAGAAATGGCCGCCAGTGCATTATACACATTATGTTTTCCGGCAAGGGCCAGATCGATGCGCCCCAGTCTCTCCCCGTGGTGCATAACAGCAAACTGCACCCGTCCGTCCGCCGCCACGATTTCTGCAGCTGCCAGATCGGCCTGGGCTGTAAACCCATAGGTCAGTTTCCGTTTTTTTATGCGCGGCAGAATATCGGCCACATTGGGATCATCAAGGCAGATAATCACTGCACCGTAAAAAGGAATTTTATCTATAAATTCCAGAAATGTATCCTTGATATGATCAATATCGTCGTAATAATCCATATGCTCAAGATCGATGTTGGTCACCACCTCAAGCACCGGAGCAAGTTTCAGGAAGGAGCCGTCACTCTCATCCGCCTCTGCAACAAGGAACTCCCCTTCACCAAGTTTGGCATTGCCGCCCAGGCTGTCCACCTTGCCACCAACCACAATTGTGGGATCAAGACCTGCGACATGCATCATCCAGCTTACCATGGAAGTGGTGGATGTCTTGCCGTGGCTGCCGGCAATGGCAATTCCAAATTTCTTCAACCGCATCAGTTCAGCAAGCATTTCCGCCCGCTGAATAACAGGAATTTCCGCAGCAATCGCCGTGACCACCTCCGGGTTATCCTCACGTATGGCAGATGAGGTAACCACAACATCCACTCCCTTCACCCAGCGTCCATCATGCCCCTTATGGATCGTTCCGCCAATGGACTGCAGATTCCGGGTGATGGCAGAATCGCCCAGATCAGAACCGGACACCTCATAGCCAAGGTTGAGGAGAAGCTCGGCAATACCACTCATGCCAATGCCGCCGATCCCCACAAAATGTATTTTCTTGGTCTTGTTATACATCTGTCACCAACCTAGTTTTCAGTCCCGGAAAATTTCTCAACAAGGGCCAGACATTCATCAACTATACGCTCTGCAGCGTGGGGAAACGCCCGCTGCCGCATGGCTTCTCCCATTTCTTCAAGCCGCTGCGGCTCGGCAAACAGCTTCACAAGGCTGTCCGCAAGACGCTCTGTGTCAATCTCCTTTTCGACAAACATAAGCGCCCCGCCACCTTCTACGTAGTAGTCTGCGTTTTTCTCCTGATGCCTGTCTGCTGCATGGGGGTATGGTATCAAAACTGCGGCCTTCCCCAAAACAGCCAGTTCCGCGAGGGTTGTCGCCCCTGCACGTGACACCAGAAGATCCGCCTTTCTGTACACTTCCGTCATATCAGTAAAAAACGCTTCCACAGTTGCATCCACATTGCTGCGTCGATAGGCCTCTTTCACCTCTTCCACATCAGCAGCACCCGTCTGATGAATAACCTTTACTCCGGCAAGTTCCTTTCTGCCAAGGGCAAATGCTCCGGTTACCAGCTCGTTCACCCTGTGCGCACCAAGGCTTCCACCGAGCACCAGTAATGTGGGAGTTGCGTTCAACTCTCTCTTCTCTTCAGAAAGCTTGAGAATTGCATTCCGCACCGGATTTCCGGTGAGGACGGTTTTACTGTCGTCAAAACAGTCCTCACTGCCAGGCAGTGAAATACAGATCCTGCCGACCAGGGCAGCAAGTTTTCTGTTGGCAAGACCGGGCACTGAATTCTGCTCATGAATAAGGGTGGGCCGACCCAGAAGTCTTGCCGCAGCAACAACAGGACCTGTCACATATCCCCCGACCCCCACAACCAGATCAGGCTGAAAGCGCAGAATATGATACATGGCTTCAAGGCAGGATACGGGCAGCACCAGAAGCCCCTGCAGCAGTGACATAAGGTTCTTTCCCTTCAGTCCCTTTGAATGGATGGAGCAGGTTGCATAGCCGTACTGCTCAAGACTTCTCTTATCCATCTTCCGCTTTGTCCCCACAAAGAGCACTTCACTGCCGGGAACCCTGCGGCATAGGGCTTCAGCTGTGGCTATGGCCGGAAACAGATGTCCCCCTGTGCCGCCTCCGGTGAGCATGAGTCGAATGGGCCCTGTCATGAATTCACCTTCTGCTCCAGTCTTTCAGGCAATGCCGCCACCGCCTGCATGAATGCATCACCGCGCTGCCCGTAGTTGTCAAACATATCAAAGCTTGCACAGGCCGGAGCCAGTAAAACCGTGTCACCGGAACATGCATTCTGTCCCGCCAGCAACACGGCATTATCCATGGAAGGGGCAAACTCTATGTCCACTACGTCCCTCAACACAGCTGCCATTGAATCCGCGGCCTCACCTATAAGAATGAGCTTCTTCACCTTTTCCCGAACCGGATCTCTGAGTACGCCGTACTCCTCTCCCTTGTCACGCCCTCCGGCAATGAGAATGATGTTACCGGAAAAAGAAGCCAGGGCACTGCACACTGCACCGGTATTGGTGGCCTTGGAATCATTATAGTAGTCCACGCCATCTCGGGATCTGACGTACTGCAGACGATGCCGGGCCGGACTGAAACGCTCGATCCCCTTCTGAATATCCCTGCCCTCACAGCCAGCAAGAGCCGCTGCCAGAGAAGCTGCACAGGCATTCAAAAGGCCGGTATGGGACTGCAAAGCCGTTCCCTGAACACTCAACTTCTCTGTCAAGCCATCCAGGCTGATGCGAATCTCAGTACCCTTTCCCATAGCCGCACAGTCACTCTTCTCATCACCAAAACAGAAGACCTCACGTTCACCCGGCATGGACCTGACCTGCTGACACAGGGGATCATCCCCGCTGATAATTGCCCGATCACCGCGCCTCTGATGGTGAAACATCCTCATCTTGGCAGCGGCATAATCATCCATGCTTTTATGACGGTCAAGGTGATCAGGGGTGACATTTAAGAGCATACCGATATCGGGTCGAAACTGTCCTGCCGACTCCAGCTGAAAGCTCGACAGCTCAAGAACCAGAACATCGGCCTGTTCACTTCGCAGCAGGTAATTCAACACCGGAGTACCGATATTGCCACCCACAAAAACCTTTTTGCCTGCACTTCGCAGAAGCTCCGCCACAAGGGCCGTAACAGTGGTCTTGCCATTGGTCCCTGTCACTGCAATCACAGTCTCGCGAAGATAGGGGGCAACCAGAGCGAGTTCACCCACAATGGGAATATCCCTCTCCCTCACCTCTGAAAGGACTGGCAGATCCGTTGGGACTCCAGGACTGACAGCTATGAAATCAGCATGCAGCATGGCACCCTTTCCCTCCTGAGGGGTCATAAAGGAGAGCCTGTTCATACGCAGATAGGCCTGCTCATCGGCTGAAAGTTCACTGAAACCTCTCTCGTCAACCACTGCGACCATGGCCTTCTCACTGAGGAGAAATTCCACCATGGCACGACCGGTTATGCCCATTCCCAGAACAACTGCCCGGAGACCGGGCTCTATTTTTTTCTTCCATTCCATCAGCGTAATTTCAGCGTTGCTATGGCAAAAAGGCCTAAAATAATAGAGACGATCCAGAACCTGACCACAACTTTGGGTTCATGCCATCCTTTCTTTTCAAAATGATGATGAAAGGGCGCCATGAGAAAGATCCGCTTGCCATGGCTGATCTTGAAATACCCCACCTGCAGAATCACAGAAAGTGCCTCCATGACAAATATTCCACCCACAATGGCCAGGAGTATCTCCTGTTTGATTATTATGGCAACCCCGCCAAGCGCTCCACCAAGGGCAAGGGAACCCACATCACCCATAAATATCTGTGCCGGATAGGCGTTGAACCAGAGAAATCCGAGACAGGCCCCCACCATGGCCCCGCAAAATACCGCAAGTTCACCGGCACCCTGCACATAGGGAATCTGAAGATATTCAGCCAGAACAGCGTGACCTGCCAGGTAGGAAAAGACAAGATAGACCGCAGCAGAGATAACCGTGGGGCCTGCGGCAAGCCCGTCCAGGCCATCGGTCAAGTTCACGGCATTGGAGGATCCCACGATCACAAATATGGCAAATATCACGTAAAACCAGGAAAGCTCAGGTTGTATGTTTTTAAAAAACGGTACGCTGAGCTGACCGTCATAGCCGGGGTAGAGAAGGACAAAGAGTCCCACCACCGAGGCCCCGAAGATCTGCAGAAAAAGCTTGCCCCTGGCGCTGAGTCCTGCACTTGTCATTTTCTTTATCTTCTGAAAATCATCAATGCCGCCAATAACACCAAAGAAGAGCAGCACAAAGAGCAGCAGCCAGACCAGGGGATTATCAAGCCGTGCCCACAACAGCGTTGAGAGGCTGATTGCCGACAGAATCAGCACACCACCCATCGTGGGTACTCCCTGTTTGGCAAGATGGGTCTCGGGACCATCATCCCGGACCACCTGTCCTATCTGATGCTCTTTCAGTTTCCTGATGAACCAGGGACCTAAAAGCAGCATGATGAGAAAAGCGGTCACCGCCCCCCCAATAGAACGCACCGTAATATAACGGAAAACATTCAAGGCACTTATACTGTTATGAAGCGGATAGAGAAGATGATAGAGCATTTAGTGTTCCCCGATAAATCGTTCAACAAGACTTTCCAGCTGCATGCCGCGTGAGCCCTTCACCAGAATATAGCTTCCGCTCCGGATTTCAGCATTTTGAACCAGTTCATTCAGCCAGCAGACACAGTCTTCCTTTTTTTCAAAAGTCTTAACACGGTCCCCGGCCATTCCTCCTGTTACTGCACCAGCGGCAGTATCAGCCGCAAACTCGCCAAGAACGGCAAGATAATCGATACCACATTCAGCCACCACCGCTCCCGTATCTTTATGAAAAGCTGCACTCTGAGGGCCGAGTTCCAGCATATCACCCAGGACGGCAACACGACGGCCGCCACCTCCCAGCTCCTTCAGAGTGGCAACCCCGGCCTTCATGGATTCCGGATTGGCATTATAGGTATCGTTTATAACCCGGCAGCCCCCCGGACCGGAAAGAATCTGCATGCGACGGTCAGCCGGCTCAAAGGCCATAAGCCCCCGTGCAATTGTGTCTATCCCGATTCCTGCAGCAACAGCAACCGCCGCTGCTGCCAGAGCATTCGAGATATTATGACTGCCTGGAAGCTGCAGGATCACCGGCCTCTTTTCACCATATACATGGAGCATGAATTCAACGTTTTCGAGGCCACGGCTGTTGCCCGGCACTGCATACAGGTCACAATCCGGCTCGCTGTGTCGGGCCAGACCGAAATGGATTTTTTTCTGTTCACAGTTCGATGCAATTTCCACTACCCTGCTGTCATCTCTGTTTACGATGAGGGTGGTCTCAGGCCCACAGCCCTGAAACAGTTCGGCTTTTGCCCTGGCAACTCCCTCAATGTCTCCCAGCCCCTGGAGGTGGGCACCATGGACGTTGACGATACAGGCAATATCCGGATCTGCAATTTCTGTCAGCCGCGCAATCTCTCCGGGCTCGTTCATTCCCATTTCAAGAATTGCCGCCCGGTGCCGGGGAGATATCGGGAGCAGTGACAGGGGGAGACCGATGAGGTTGTTGAAGTTCCCCCCGGTTTTCAACACCCTTCCCCTGGCAGCGGCTGGTCCATCCGGCCAGCGCTCATTGAATATTGCCGCACACATCTCTTTAACGGTGGTCTTCCCGCTGCTTCCGGTTACGGCAACAAGCAGAGGGGAGCTCATCTCTTTCATAACAGCTCGTCTGTACCGGGCAAGATCCCCGAGGGCCTTTTCTGTATCCTTCACCAGGATAACCGGTGCCACTTGCTGCTTTTCGGGTTCACGCTCAAGTATCAGACAGCCCGCACCGGCCGAATCAACCTGGCTCACATAGCGGTGTGCATCAAAACGATCCCCTTTCAGGGCAACAAAGATATCGGCTGCAACAACTGTCCTTGAATCCGTACTGATATTTTGCAGCTCTTTCTCAGGGCCGCACCGACTGACAAGCCGCCCGCCGGTTGCACGCAGCAGGGAATCAATTGTCCAGCTGCTGAGCGCAATCGACGCCTCCAGGCTGTCATCAAAAAATACCTTTCCCTGACGGCCCAGCTGGTAATTTTCATGACCTTTGCCGGCAATAAGTACAATATCATTGCCCTTTGCCGCTGATATTGCAGCCTTTATGGCCTGATGCCGATCCGCAATGACCAGATATCCGCCCCCGGCCGTTTTCCCTTTCAAAAGCCAATCGGCAGAACGAAGTTTCCTGTCCACTCCGCCCTCAATTTCCTCAAGGATAATTTCCGGGTCTTCACTGCGCGGATTATCATTGCTAAGGATCAGTACATCCGCGTATTTTGAGGCAACTTTACCCATGATGGGTCGCTTTCCCTTATCTCTGTCACCACCACAACCGAAAACCGTGTAGAGCGTACCATGGGGCAGCTCTTTCACAGAACAGAGAACCTGTTCCAGGGCATCAGGAGTGTGGGCATAATCCACAAAAACTGCTGGCCTGAATGCCTGCTCGGCCCGGGCTGCCGGTATCTGCTGCATACGTCCCGGAGCCCCCGCTGCCGCCGCCAGCGCCTCACAGATACATGAATTGCTGATTCCGGCAAGACTGGCCATTGCAAAGCATGTCTGCAGATTGGCAAGATTGAAGTCCCCCACCAGAGGAGATACAAATGAACAGTCACCGTCCGGTGTAGACAGAGTTATTTCTGTTTTCCGCAAACTGTTTTTGACTGAAAGTGGATACAGATCTGTTTCCGCACGGACACCACAACTCAGTACCGCAATGCCCTTGTCCCCGCATATTTTCCGCAGCTTCTCACTCCAGTGGCGCTCCCTGGCGGAAAAGCTGATCACCGCCCTGCCCTCAGATCGCATATGCTCTGTGAACAGAACTTGTTTGGCCCTGAAATAGTTCTCCATATCCAGGTGATAATCGAGATGATCCCTGGACAGGTTGGTAAATGCCGTCACATCAAAATCCAGACTGCCGATACGGTTCTGTTCAAGCCCGTGGGAAGAGACTTCCATCACCACGGAATCCACCCCGCTATCCGCCATCAGCCGCAGTGTCTGCTGCAGGAGAAACGGTTCCGGGGTGGTAAAGGAGGATGGTACACTGACAGTGCTTCCATCACTTTTATGATATCGGTAATTTATTGTACCAAGAACGCCGGGCTGTCTGCCGGCATGAAGCAGCACGGATTCCAGGAGATAACTGACACTGGTCTTCCCGTTTGTCCCGGTAATTCCGAACATGGTCATACCCTTTGCAGGGTACAGAAAGAGGAGTTCGGCCAGTTCCGTGTACACTTTTCTGCTGTCTGCCGCCACCAGGACACAGACATCAGAATCATGAAAGGTTTCAGAGTCGATTCGTCCCTCTTCAGCAAGAACAGCGGAACAGCCTGCTGCCACGGCCTCTCCGATGTAGTCATGCCCGTCGTGGACAGTTCCGCTAAGCGCGATAAAAAGAGAACCGGGACCGGCCTTTCTGGAATCGGTGGTGATCGTATCAAGATGACAGCAAGAGACAGCGTCGCCGGAAACCGATACCCCCGGAATTGCCGTAACTGCACTGACATCGACACTTCCGGCAGAGCACAGAACCGTCCCCGGATTTTCACATATCCAGCGAGTTGTGTTGTGGCTCTCTTGCGCTTTAGCCATTTCCCGTCCTGTTGCGGCCATAGTACCGTGAAAACCGAAGATATTATTTCGGTGTTGCTTCCTCTGTCTGCAGAGTATTGATCTGCATCACCTTGTCCGGAGTGTCATCAGTTTTCAGGGTCAGGACACATTGATCACCCTTACTCAGGGGCTTGCCGGCCTCCGGACTCTGGGAGATAATCCGTCCGGTACCCCTCACTGTCACCTCCACCTCGGCGCCCTGCAAAAGTCGTAAGCCCTTTCGCAAACTGAGACCGCTGAGCTCAGGCATTTTCATTACCTGATTATTCAGCATAGTCGCCAGATTCTCAGACCCGGCCGGTGACTCTGCGCTGCCACCCGTAAAATTATGTTCCTCTCCCTCCTTGACTTCAACCATGTCGGCAACATTCCAATAGACCTGCTGCAACGCCACCATGGAGGGAAGAATTGAATCAACTCCTTTACAGAGTGCGCCAGCCCCTGAATTATCCTTCGGAGCCACCTGTAAAGCTTCACTCCGCGAGACGATAAAAAGGATCAGCTCCGGATGTATGGCTGGAATAACAATCACAGCCATACGGTCCCGAACATAACCGGCACCATGCTCACCGGGAACAAGGGACACCGTCTCCCCACAGAGAGATGACGAGCCAAGCACTCCTGGTTTCCCCTGGGTGAGGAGTAACTTCTGCAACTCCTCTGAAACAAGGGCCGGAAAAACATTTCGTCCTTCGGTGCTGCCATGGAAAAAATCATAGTAAAACTCCCTCTTTCCAGGCCGCTCCATGATTCTGTCCAGAATATGGGGCTGTATCTTTTTCCCGCCATTTAAAAGATGGGTCATTCCCAGCAGGACCTTCAGCGGCTTTGCTATCCGCGGAATGGCACCGAAATCCGGACTCGGCCTGGTCCCCTCAAAGCGGGGGATATCCGTCTGAAGTTTTTTTCCCCCGGAAAAATCCACATTCATTTCCGTGGTCAACTGAAGACGCTCCAGGAGGCGGAGTTGACTGCCAAGATCCGTTTTAGCAGAGATCAGACTCCACGGATACACCTGCCTTCCACGTTCCCAGCCACCCTGCAGCAGCGCAGCATCCAGGTAGAAACGCCGGATTTCATCAGGCACCACCATGGGCGTAAGGAAAAGGTTTTCCAGCACTCCTTCTTTACTCTGCCAGATCGTGTTGGGGTTGTACGACGGGTAACTGGCCCCTGCAATGATTCTCCCCTGATCCGTCCCCAGAAGCAGGGAACTGATCCGGCCACTTCCCATTTTTTTCCCGATACCCTGGATATACTTCTCAAGGATCGCCTGAATCTTCATGTCAAGCGTCAGCACCAGATCATGGCCCCGGCTTCCTGACTGGGCAAGCCCCTTCAAGTCAATGGCAGGAAAGTCCTCCTGCCGTACCCTGTCCTGATTCAACAGCCGGTTATAGTAATGCTCCACACCGGCAAGACCAAGATTTTTTTCTGAGTAACCTATCAGCTGAGAGGCAGACTCCTGTTGCGGGTAGGCCCTTGCCACCTCCCGATGCAGGTAGATTCCCGGGAGATCCAGTGCCGCAACCGCCTCTTCCTCTTCCTGATCCAGCTCTTTCTGTAACCAGACCAGCTGGGAGTCACGCTCCATCCGGGCAACAATCTCGGACTCACTTAAAGCAAGTATGCCGGCAAGCTTCGCGGCTGTTTCCGGAACATTCTGTACTTCCCGGGGACGCACATAGAGGGAAACCCGCTCAAGACTCCTGGCAAGCTCTTTAAAGTTACGATCATAAATAGTCCCCCGGATGGTATCTGCCACAAGGCTCTCATCGGGAACACTCTCCTGCCACAAGTCAACAAGGCTTGTCAGCTGTTCCTCATAGAATACAGCAACAGCAACCACTGTGCCGACAGCAGCTGCAATCAGGAAAAGCCAGAATTTACGCCTTCCACTGTCTGATGTTCTAAGACGTGATCTCCTGGCCATTGAATGTCTATTATTTCCTGTCCGGAAAAGTCTCCTGAAAAGACTCTACAGCTTCCGATACTGCCCTGAGGCCGGAATGTGAATTGCCAGCTGGTTTGATGCCAGTGCCCCAACCGCTTCGGGAGAAAAAAGACGGGCCTTCTGGTCCCGAAGAAGAATGTTGGCTCCCAGCAGATCGCCATGACTTGCCTCAAGAGCTGAAATTTCCGCGGCAACCCGCTCAGCCGAACTGTTCAGGAGTGCAAGGGAAATACCCACAAAAAGAACCGAAGCCAGGAACACCTTTGCCACTCCATACCAGAGCTGCTTTCCACCAGGCAACGCCATCCCCCTGGATCGTCTGCAACTGCTGTTCCTGTGACAGCGAAAAGTATTTCTCCGAGGAATCATTGTGTGGGCCGAAGGATTAATAATCATGGTTTCACCTCTTCCTTTATAGCTTTTCAGCAACCCGTAACCGGGCACTCCGTGACCTTCTGTTGTTTTCCCGCTCTTCAGATCCTGCAACAATCGGTTTTTT
>Ga0256834_1001963_pt1 | contig 13393 bp, 11 predicted proteins | sample 4281140metaG_FD_190536 | JGI IMG/M metagenome (GOLD analysis project Ga0256834, IMG submission 190536) | Hydrothermal vent microbial communities from East Pacific Rise, Pacific Ocean - 4281-140 | ecosystem: Environmental > Aquatic > Marine > Hydrothermal vents | place: Pacific Ocean: East... | reverse complement strand
GGCAGGCACCTCCCTCAGAATGACGTTTGCTTTTGTCTAAAATCTAATAATCTAACGTCTTTAGTCTTAATTTATCTAAGGTCTTCTGTCTTTCTTACTCCTCATAAGCCCATTCAATGCCCGACTTCATATCTTTTACAATAATGCCATTGGCTTTTAACCCTGCTCTGATTTTATCAACACGTTCAAAATCTTTTCTAAATTTTGCTTCTTTATAAATGGCCACCATGGCCTCCACCATTTCTTTATAATCCGATGGATTCTCTTCTTTAAGAGCCAGTATGTTCTCAACAAAATCAATATAAGTAGATTTCATTTTCTCAAAAACTTCTTTACCAATAGCACTAAACCCAAGCTGGCCTGTATGCAACGAGTTAATCTTCTTTAATAAATTAAATAGCTGACCAATGGTTAAAGCTGTGTTAAAATCATCGTTCATGGATGAATGGCAGGCTTTAATAATTTTTTCAATTTGCCCCACTACAGCCTCACCTCGTTCCGTACCATCTTCTACAAATTCCATTTGTTTAACTAAACGGAGACCATTAATCATTTTTTTATAGCCTTTTCGGGAGGCTTTAAGTGCCTCATTCGAAAAATCGAGCGTGCTTGAATAATGCGATTGCAGCATAAAAAATTTGGCTGTCATTGGGCTGTAAGGTTCATCCAATAAAGGATGATTACCGGTAAACAATTCACTAGGTAAAAATGAGTTTCCTAACGATTTACTCATTTTTTGTCCGTTCATCGTAAGCATATTGGTGTGCATCCAATAACGAACTGGGTCGTTGCCATAAGTACCAACGGATTGTGCAATTTCACATTCGTGGTGAGGAAATTGCAAATCAAGGCCTCCACCGTGAATATCAAAGGTTTTACCTAAATATTTGGTACCCATTACAGAGCACTCCAAATGCCAGCCCGGAAAACCAACTCCCCAGGGAGAATTCCAACGCATAATATGCTCAGGAGAAGCACTTTTCCATAGTGCAAAATCTATGTTATTGTGCTTCTCATCTTGGCTAGTAAGGGCTCGCCCACTCTCCATCATATCTTCTATATTGCGGCCAGAAAGTTTACCGTAATTATGGTCTTTATTATACTTTGCCACATCAAAATAAACCGAACCGTTGGTTTCGTAAGCCAGGCCTTTGTTAAGTAAAGCCTGAGTCATTTCAATTTGCTCTACAATATGCCCTGTTGCCGAAGGTTCAATATCAGGAGAAAGCATGTTGAAAATTTTGGTAAGGTCGTGGAAGCCATTGGTGTATTTCTGCACAATTTCCATTGGTTCCAAATGCTCTAACCTGGCCTTTTTGCTAATTTTATCTTCTCCTTCATCCTCATCGTTTTCTAGGTGGCCAACATCTGTAATATTACGCACGTACCGAACCTTATAGCCAAGGTATTGTAGGTAGCGATAGACAACATCAAAACTCATAAAGGTTCGCATATTGCCCAAATGGACATCGCTATATACGGTTGGGCCACACACGTACATTCCCACAAAAGGGGGTTCTAAGGGTTCAAATACTTCCTTCTTTTTTGTAAGACTATTGTAGATGCGTAATTTCTCAACCATAAGGGCAAAAGTAACGGCAATTGGTGAAATATAGGTAAGTTCAAGGTATTTGGTTTGATATCAGTAAAAAAGCTCTTTGTTAGCGCTTTTTTCCAATTGTCCATAAAACTATGCCTGTACCTGTCATTCCAACACCAGATGCTAATAAAAGTATACCAAATCCTCCTTGTGGGTCTCCATCACAAACACCATTTATACACTCATAATAAAGAGCATCTGAATTAGCCACCATAATACCCCCAACAATTGCTAAAGGAATACCGATAAATGTTAAAATTTTTCCTGTTTTTACCAAAGGGTGTGGAGTAGAAGCTTCTTTTATTAATGTATTAAATTCTGATACAGAAAATTTTGAATGTATCTGGTTTGAGTCATAGTTATTTACTAAAACTGAAAGGGTTATGTAGTTAGTTTTATCTGCAAAGGCTATATTCTGTGCAAATGATTTTGATGAAAAAAGCAGTAAAATAGCAATAATTAGGGTGGGTTTAGTTAACGTCATTTTAAAAGAATTGTAAATCTATTTTTATACATAATTTATCCAAAAGTAAAGCAATAGAGGCTTGGGTTATTCTATAACTGTTTTTTTTATGCCACACACATACATACCCACAAAAGGAGGTTCTAAAGGATCAAACACTTCTTTCTTTTTTGTAAGACTGTTATAGGTGCGTAATTTCAACCATAAGGGCAAAAGTAATGGCTATTGATGACATATAAACAGGTTCCAGATATTCGGTAAATCTAGATATAATAATGAATAATTACTCAGCCTCTAGTTATGATCTGTCTATAGAGCAAGCTACCTCCTTCAATAACAGTTATTGGTCTGACTATCGTCCGACCTGAATACATTACCAACTTTATAGATGTGCTCTAATAGCCACTTGCACCTATTACTGTTGCCACCAACTTTCTTCTGCCTCCATAATCTCTATGCTCGCCTAAGTAAATGCCTTGCCAAATACCTAAATTAAGGGTTCCATTTGAAATAGGAATAATTACTGATGAGCCTAAAATTGAAGCTTTGAGGTGTGCAGGCATATCATCGGGTCCTTCGCTGGTGTGGGTATAGTATGGCTCCATTTCAGGAGCTAATTTTTGAAAATAGTTTTCAAAATCAGTACGTACAGATGGGTCTGCATTTTCGTTGATGGATAGGCTTGCGGAGGTATGTTTGATGAACAGGTGGAATGTACCCACAGAAACACCTTTGATATTAACCAATTGAAGCACTTCATTTGTAATTAAATGAAACCCTTTTGAATACTCAGGAAGTGTAATTTCCTGTTGAAATGAAATTAGTTTTGTTTCCATTCGTAGGCTCCAACATCTGGTTTTGAATCTCTTTGTAAACTATCTAAATCAATTAATATTCCCAAATCAACTCCAACATCTATGGCAGGTGAGAGGCTATCTATTCTGTAATTGAATTCGGATGGTTCCACAAATAATGGATTTTGATTTAAGATATTATCCGTTTCAAATTCTAGTAATTCGGTACGTAGCAGGTTGTTAGTCAAACTCACATTAAACAGTTTTTCACCTGCATCAGAAAATTGTAATTCTTCGTTTTGATTTCCCCACACAATGCTGTTTTCAACGGTCGCATTAAGGTCATCATAAATGGCGGAGCCATCGCTTAGTTGCAGGTTGTTTGTGAACACTAAAATGGGTTGATTCCGAAAGAACCCGAACCCGAAATTGGCAAAGGTGTTATGTTTCAAGTCGTAATTTCCTCCGGCTAAACCTGCCATATTAAATTCTACACAGTTATTTATCAGGCAGTTTGTCATCGATAAGTCTGAGCTAAACGAAAGGATACCCGAACCAGACATATTCTCAATAATGCATTGGTTCATAACCAAATCTGGTATATCATCCTCATCGGGAGTACCTAACCAAATACCGTTTTGCGCATTTCGAATTGTAGTAAACTCCATTATGTTAGACTTGCTTCCTTTTAAAAATACCACCCCACCCCATTGACCTAGGGCATTGTCAAAGCCATTATCAAAACGATCGTTCATAAACAAAACGGGCGACTGCGCATTCCCTTTCGACTCGATAGTTCCTTTTATGTAAATGGAAGAACCTATATGCGAGAATATTCTTGTGCCGGGCTCAATTACAAGTGTGCAAAGGGAATCAACTAATATGTTGTCATAAATAACATAGGGTTTACCAGTAGTCCACACCGTATTACAAACTAAAATAGAATCTCTCAAAAAATGAGCATCTTGTCCCCAAGCAATAACGGGGATTTGTTGTTCTGCACCATTAGTAGAAAATAGCAAAGCTTCCTCTACCACGAACGGCAAGTTCTGATTTTGTTCTTGCAAATTAGCTTTTAAAAGAACGAGTAAACTATCACCCCCAAGCAAATCTGTATTGGTGAAATTGTTGCCTTCTACTCCATTAACTATAATGGAAAAAGCATCAGAAGAATTTGTGATACCAATGCTCTTAATTGTTACCGCTTTGTCATTATCGTTATACACACGTAACCGTTTGGTAATGCTTGATACTGTTGTTAGGAGTGTATCAAAATAAACGGTGTCAGCAGAAAAGCGCAACTGGGTTGGAGCTAATTCATACTCCAAAGAAGGTTTGCAGGAAGTGAAATAGCCCGCAACTAACATTAAAATTGCTATGGTTAGTAACCATACTTGTTGAAATAGATTTCTCATTAAAAACCAAGAGCGAACATAGGATTAACCAATTGCTCCTTCTTTCATCTTTTCTGCATTTTCAGCAATACGTAGCTCATCAATAAAATCGATAATATCGCCTGCCATTACCTGTGGTAAGTTATGCACCGATTTACCAATTCTATGATCGGTTACTCTGCCTTGTGCATAATTATAGGTTCTAATTTTATCAGATCTATCTCCACTGCCAATCATTGATTTACGCTCGGCTCCTACTTCTGCATTATGCCTTTCTAACTCTATGGCATACAAACGAGATTTAAGCTCTTTTAGTGCTTTATCGTAATTTTTAAGCTTCGATTTTTGATCTTGGCACTGTACTACTACGCCTGTAGGCATGTGCGTGAGCCGAATGGCCGAATAGGTTGTATTTACCGACTGTCCACCAGGGCCTGAAGAACAAAATTCATCTCTACGCACTTCGCTCATATCCAGATCAATTTCTACATCATCCATTTCGGGTAATACTACCACAGATGCTGCTGAAGTATGCACTCTCCCTTGTGTTTCGGTAGCAGGTACTCGCTGCACTCGGTGTACGCCACTTTCGTATTTTAGGGTGCCATACACATTGTCGCCTGTAACATTCATTACCACTTTATTAAAGCCACCGGCAGTGCCATCTACAAAATCGGTCATTGACATTGACCAGCCTTGCTTCTCGCCAAATTTTTGGTACATTCTTAGCAGGTCGCCTGCAAATATGGAGGCTTCGTCTCCTCCTGCTCCGGCTCTAATTTCTAAAATGGCATTTTTACTATCGGTGGGGTCTTTAGGGATAAGAAGCTGTTTTACTACTTCTTCAATCTTTTCCAGTTTTGGCTCAATTTCATCAATCTCCATTTTGGCCATTTCCCTAAATTCAGGGTCTTTCTCAGTTTGGAGAACTTCTTTTGCCGAAGCAAGATTGGAAAGTAAGTTGGCATACTCTTTATACACCACTACAACTTTCTCAAGATCCTTATATTCTTTGCTAAGCTTGGTAAAATTGGCCATATCCGACATTACATCAGGTTGCACCATTAGTTGCCCTACTTCTTCAAAGCGATCCTTAATTTCTTCTAATTTTTCAATCATAGCATTGGCAAAGTTAATAGATTATGAGTTAAGGAATAAGAATTTATTAGAGTGCTATACCTAAATTTATTAGTTATCCTTTATAAAATAATCCCATCTGTTGTTAACTCAACAAAATTGTTTTTTAGTAATGCGTTAAACAGAAACAGACTGTTATCCCTAAAAAGGTTAAATAGTTGCTTGTTTTTAATATTTCCTGTTGAAATTAAAAGGAGCTTAGCAGGTTTACCTAGCGCCATATGTGAATGATAAAAATCTGAATCTTTTGTTATAACAATTAAATTATGTTTGTCAGCGTACATTATTATTTCTTTGTCAGAAGTTTCATCACCATTTGGCAACTCTTGTACATGGATTGGGTTAATCCCTATTTGTTTTAATATTTCACAAAGTTTAAATGGTAACTGAGCATCAATAATAACATCCATCCTACAATTTAATAAAATTGCCGTGTTTCGTAAGTTTGCTGGCATATGCCAAACAGGCAAGAATATCCTTCTCTTCTAATTTTGGATAGTCATCTATAATTTCCTTATGACTAGACCCTGCAGAAAGCAAATCAAGTATTAAATCAACCGTATATCTTTTATTTCGAATGGTTGGCTTACCATGACAAATATCCGGGTTCACTGTAATTCTATCTAAAAGGTGATTTTTCATAGAGTAAAGTTACAAAAAAGAGTGGATATGTGGGCTTTATTTTGTGTCCAAACAATTACTTCTAATAAGCTCCATTAGAGTTTCTGATCTTGATATAAAAAACCCAAGGAGATAAGAAGGCGTCTTCAACAGCTATAAAATCGTTCAATGAAACAATTTTCTTGCTGAAAATATTTCTCATTGTCAAATGACCTTCTTCTATAGAAATCGTATAAGCTCTTGATAAGTAAAAATTTAACCCGATTAATAACACCAAACCGATCAATCCAACAACAAGAGTATTAAATGAGGTACTGAAATAAATAAAAACACCATTCATCATCACCCACAAAACTAGAAACATCAGGCTAAGCGCCTGTTGCATCAAAACGAACTCACCTCCTATATTAACTTTTTTTGCCAATTACCCACACTCCCCCTCCGTCCAACTAAGTAAACCTGCATTGCCTGCTTCGCATGCATTGCCGTAGGTTTTGCCATCGCAGCCACAAACTGGTACATATTCCATGGTGCAAATACCTTCTTTAATTTTAGATTCATCAATGCATTGCTCTTCTGTAGTTTGTTTGCTACACGAAGCAGCAGTGATTAATGTGATGATAAATAAAGTTGAAATTGATTTTAATAAGTTCATGGTCTAATGTCTTTTGTCTAACAATCTAACATCTAATTTATAACTTCTTTGTAACGATAACAATCGGTGGTGTGGTCGTTTACCAAACCACAGGCTTGCATGTGTGCATACATAATTGTTGTTCCTACAAATTTAAAGCCTCGCTTTTTTAAATCCTTACTAAGGGCATCCGACTCTTTGGTGGAAGCAGGTATTTCAGACATCTTTTTCCACGTATTAATAATAGGTTTTCCGCCCACAAACTGCCAGATATAGGTATCAAAGCTGCCAAATTCCTTTTGCACCTCTATAAAGCATTGTGCATTGGTAATAGCACTTTTAATTTTTAATCTATTTCTAATTATTTCAGGGTTAAGTACTAATTCTTCCATTTTTTCCTCATCGAATTGGGCCACTTTTTCTTCATCGAAATTGGCAAATGCTTTTCGGTAGCCTTCCCGTTTTTTAATTACGGTAGCCCAGCTAAGCCCGGCTTGTGCTCCTTCCAGGATTAAAAACTCAAAATGCTTTGTATCATCATGTACAGGCAGACCCCATTCTTCATCGTGGTATTTTTCGTAGGCATCAAATGAATTTTGAGCCCATTGGCATGTTGGTTTGTTTTTCATAGTATATAAAAGTAATAGATTTCTAGTAATTCAGGTATTATAGTTGCCCATTTTAGCCACAGCGTAGCGAAGGCACAAAGGCAGTAAGTTTCACAAAGAAATAAGTTTAGTGTTTCTTTGAGCCTTAGGGTCTTAGTGGTATTGTTTTGCTACCTGAATAATTTCAATTGATAAATTACGTTATCTTTATTGGTTTAAAACCACATCTAAATGAAAAAACAATTTCTAACTCTATTGCTTGGCATTATTTTACTACACCCTATCTATTCGCAAGACGAAGAAATAAATGTGGCAGGACTGGTTTTTCTAAATTATACGGGCTCTTTGCCGGAAACCATTAGAAACGGAAAAACAATTGTGTTGGTTAATACCACCAAAGTACTGGCAGAACAAACATTCAGCAAAACAGCCGAACCTCTAATTGATGAAGCACATGCTGTTTTTACAAAGGCAGGAATTGATGTGGTGGGCTATTATAGCTTAAAGCAGGTTTTTGCTGGTAAAGACAGCCAGTATGGGTTTTCGGAAGCGTGGAAAAAACGAGAAATTAAAAATATTATCGTTTTAAGCAGGGTTGTTTTTCAAAAAAAGAATAAAGAGGTTACACGATATGTGATTTTAGCATCAGCCTTTAATCGTAAGCTGTCTCTTTTTACCAATGGACAAGTGGGCTGGAAAACCCAGGGAAAAGATTTTGACAAAGTACTTTCTAAAGTTGCTGGTGCAGCCAATAAATACGAACGTAAAAACCTGCTCATCAACGAATCTCCCGAATTTTTTAATGATGTTAAAATGGTTTGGGGAGAACATGTTGAAGGCTATTTAACCGACCTTGATTTTGGAAAATTAGCAGTTCCTAAATTTAAGATAGTAGATATCCCCAACCCAAAACCATCCGGAGTCATAAATAATTTAGTGGCTAAACAAGTGGAAGAGTCGAATGCCCTCAATATTAAAAACAATAAAGTATTAGAAGAAAAAATGAAAGCCTATGGGTATGAATATGAATTGGTAGATCCAACCATTTCGGATATTGATTTAAGTAAAAACGGATTTAGTTATGTGTTGCTGAGGTTGTATTCTCCTGGTATTGATATCAAGAGATTATTAAATTATAAAATTAATGAGGAGCAAGACTCCTACACTACGCAAATTTACAAGGGGGGCAATTTAACAGTACGAAGAATCCCTGCCAACGGGTTAGTGTATAAATATTATATTAAACATTTACGCACCGGCAATATTTACCTAGGTCCAAAATGGGATGCAGACGAAACCTGGGGAGAAGCACTGGATCACATGTTGTATAATGTAAAAGTGGAAATGAAAAGGTAACTAGGGCTTGCTGAAAAACTATGACTGTCCGTAATATTGCCTAGTTCAATTCAGTGTTTTGATAGGAAAGACACGAGCGATGTGTTGCCTTGGATTCACACCGCTATTAGTAATGCCAAACGTTTGTTATTGGGTATTCACCACAATGTAAGCAAACAATACCTGCAATATTATCTTGATGAATTCTGCTACAAATTCAATCGAAGGTATTTTGGAGATAGATTATTTGATAGAATGTTAATTGCTTCTATTTCAACTACTTCTATTTGTAACAGGTATCAATACGGATAGTCATAGTTTTACTGTAAAATAAATTTTATTACTGATGACTATTTTATAATTGTAACAACCTTAGACTAAGATATGGACAGAAGAAAATTTATTATATCAACTTCTCTTTCTTTGGGAGCTGTATCAGTTTCTAAATTTGGATTTGCAAAAGAGAATACTGGTGATAAATTAAAGCCTAAGAGGCTTTCTAAAGGAGATACTATTGGGCTCATTGCACCTGGCAGTGGAGTAGGGCGGTCTTCATTTGAAAAAGCAATTGCAACTATAAAAAGGCTGGGCTTTACCCCTTATTACACAGAAAACCTCAGGGTTAATAATGGTTTTTTAGGAGGCACGGATCAACAACGAATTGATGATATACATCACATGTTTGAAAATGATATAGTAGATGGAATCTTGTGTATTCGCGGTGGATATGGCAGTAACCGGCTTTTGGCTATGATTGATTATGATCTTATTAAAAACAACCCTAAGCTTTTTATGGGTTATAGTGATATTACTGCGTTGTTATACGGTATCTACAGCCAAACTGGATTAACCTGCTTTCATGGCCCTGTTGGTGTTTCATCTTTTAAAGGGTATGCCGAAAATACCTTTGTGAAAGAAGTGGTTTCAGCAAAAAAAGGACTGGTGATAAAGCGGCCAAAATCTTGGGTTGAAAAGGATAATAAAGCATTTAACAGCCTTATTATAAACAGGGGCAAAGCTCAAGGGGTTTTAATTGGTGGCAACCTAAGTGTGTTGGTTGCGCTTATTGGCACACCCTATGACATTGATTTTTCTGATAAAATACTGTTTTTAGAAGAAATTGGAGAGCCTCCCTATAAAATTGACCGAATGCTCACACAATTATTATTGTCTGGTAAACTAGCTCAATTGAAAGGAATTGCCCTGGGCGTGTTTATTGATTGTGATGATAACCCTGAAGATGAAGACTACGACAAATCAATTTCGTTAGAAGAAGTGTTAAAAGAAAGGCTTGCTGATTTAAACATTCCTATTATGTATGGTTTGCCTTTTGGGCATATTAGTGATAATGCTACAATTCCGTTTGGCGTTCGGGCAGAGTTAAATACAGAGAAAGAATCATTAACGCTATTGGAATCAGTGGTTGTTTGACCTGCTTGATTTTAAAATTTGCACATTAAGCGGGTAAAATGTGAAAACGCAAATAACCCTGTGGATGTTTGATAATAAAATCATCATCTGACCTAAAATAAAAGTAGAATTAATCTTATTTTGACTGCCTAATAAATTTAAGACAAATTTCATCAAGCCGCTTTGTTAATAAACCTTCTTAATTTTTTTCTAAAGGTTTTCTAAGGGCTATCTAATCATAATTCTACGAGCCTTAAACTCATCTTGAACCTTTAGGGTAACTAAGTAAAGACCCGCACTTAAATCAATTCTGTTTACTTCAATGCTATATATTAGCTCATCCTTATAAGTATTGTCTAATATTATTCTATTTCTCTGCAAATCAATTAGTTGCACTTGAGCACCTGTTGTTTGTGATAACTCAATATTAATTTGAAAATTTCCATAGTTGGGGTTAGGGTATATATCAAAACGTTGGATAAGTTCTTGGTCTCCACTTATTCTTCCATTTATATCCTCTTTTTCTGAGCGGTCTAGAATATTGATCGATTGTATATAAAAATCACTGCAATCAGCTAATTGCACTGTCATATTTATTGCGTAAATATCTGGCTCATTAAAAACGACTGCTGCATAATCTTCTCCCTGTTCAAGAACAGTTACATTATTAGCAAATTCCCAATCTAACAAATCGGGTACTGGCCAACTGATGTCTACGATAAACACCGTATCGCCTACATACGCTTCGCTTATTAGCAAAAAGTCAGCATTTAAAAGGTCGTTGGATAGTACAAGTTCGAAATTATCTTGTGCCATACAGCCATTTTCGTTGATAACCGTTAATGTGTAATTGCCTGCTTGATTAAGAACCACTTCATTACTTGTACTCGTAAAACCATTGGCAGAAGTCCAGGTGTAAGAAGCATTGTTTAAACTATAATTTGCCTTGTAAGAAGAGCCTGTGCATATTTCTATGATATCATTAAAGGGGTCGATTACAAAAGGGTCAGCATCTGAGAGATCGAAAGTTTGAACTAGAGTGCACCCCAATACATCGGTTATAGTAACATCATATAGCCCGGCACCAATAGCAGAAAGTGTAGACCCAAATTGCCCATTAGACCATGCATAAGTGTAATTGCCATTGCCTCCTAAAGCTTCCACTTCCAAACTTCCATCGGTGCCATTTTTACAGGTAGGAATAGTTTCTGATACCAGAGTTGTTGTTATTGGTTCAACTCCATTTAATTCTATATCTTGAACCAATGTACACCCATTTGAATCGGTTATGGTAAGGGTGTAAATTCCTTGAGCTCCTCCACTTAATTGGTTTCCGGATGTGCCGTTAGACCAAGCATACGAATAAGAACCTGAGCCTCCTGTAGCATCTACTATAATAGCACCATCGGTACTGTTATAGCAGGTAGGGGCAGTTTGAGAAACATTGCTAAGGTCAATGGCACTAGGGGAAGGAACCGTTACTACCTCAACAGCCACACAGCCATTGGCATCGGTAATAACTACCGAATTATTGCCAGGTTGCAGGCTAGTGGCAGCTAGCCCTGTTTCGCCATTAGCCCAGGCCACATCAAAGGGGCTGGCTCCGATAATATTTAAGGTTGCGCTTCCATCATTGCTGTTAAAACAGGTGGTTGGTGTTACAGCGGCAGCAGTTGTTTGCGGGCCATCAATGCTACTAATATTGGCCGATTGCATAATACTGCACCCATTAGCATCGGTTACAGTTACCTCATAAATACCACCACCAACACCTGTTAATACCGAAGTATTACCCACCACATTACTAGTAGCATCTCGCCAGGTATAGAAATAAGAGCTTACTCCACCAACCACATCAATGGTGGCTGTTCCATTAAAATCTCCACAAGAAGAATTTTGTACCGAACCAATTGTGCCTGTTAATAGGGGTGGTTCAGTAAGCGTTATATTCACTTGATTATTACATCCGTTTGCATCAGTAACATCAAAGGTATAAGCACCTGCAACCAGATTACTAAAAATGCTACTGGCTTGATAATTAACCCCATCAAGAGAGTACTGTTTACCTGTTCCACCTCCCAAGGCTGAAAGTGTTACTTGCCCTGTTGCATTGCCAAAGCATGCAATATTGATACTGCTCCCTACAGCTACTGAAAGAGCATCAGGTTCAGTAATTTCGATATTGCTAATGGTTTTACTACAATTATTAGCATCGGTTATAAGAATTGAATATATCCCAGACCCAATTGATGAAATATCTTGTGTAGTAGCTCCAGTTGACCAAAGATAGGTATAAGGAGTCGTTCCTCCCGATACTGCTAAGTCTATAGCGCCATCTCCTGCACCGTTACAGCTTATATTTGATCCATTAAAATCACTTACAACAACATTTTCTGATACAGCAAAAGGTTCGGTTAATTCGTATGTAAATTTTTTTGTACAGCTATTGGTATCTGTTATAGTAACCGTGTAGCTACCTGCCCCTAATCCTGAAATGCTTTGAGTATCCTGCCCAGAGCTCCAACTATAAGTGTAAGTTCCTGTCCCTCCTGTATTAGAAAGGGTAATTGAGCCATCCAAAGCCCCATTACAACTAATTTGAACTCCATTATAATTGGAGAGGGTTTCAGCGGCTGCAATTGGAGAAGGAGCAGTTAACTTTAAATCTCCTCCATTTAAAGTACACCCATTAATATCTTGAACGCTAATACTATAGTCGCCAGAAGAAAGGTTATTAAATTCTTTAATACTATAATAATTCACACCATCAATACTATATTGAAGAGCTCCCGCTCCTCCTGAACCCGTTAGGGTAATTTGACCATCACTACCGCCATTACAACTAATCGAGAAGCCGCCAAAATTGGATGTGACTATCCCTGAAATGTTTAATACAGGAGGTTCTGTTAATGTGAAAGACTGTGAAGAAGTAGGGCAATTATTTGCATCTCTTATAATAAATGTATATCCCCCTGCTGCTAACCCACTGATTACATTTGACGCTTCAGGAGTAGCTTTTCCATCTAAGTAGTATTGTAATGTTCCCGTACCCCCATTTGCGGTTACAGTCATTTCACCATTACTCTCACCAGCGCACCGAATGTTAAATCCATTATATGCTTTTTTAACTGTATTAGATACTGTTATTATTGGTGGTGCAACTAGTTTTTCTCCTGCGATGATTGTAGAGCAATTATTCACATCTTTTACTGTAAAAGCATGAATGCCTGCACTTAACCCACCAATTATATTTGATGTTTCGGGTGCAGTATTACTGTTGAGGTAGTATTGTAATTTATCTGTTCCTCCAGAAGCAAGAACAGTAATTTCTCCATCTGAAGAAGTTGGACAGCTTAATTGGGAGCTAATGTTTGCACTTGATATGCTTATTGCGGTC
>Ga0256834_1001962_pt1 | contig 13395 bp, 12 predicted proteins | sample 4281140metaG_FD_190536 | JGI IMG/M metagenome (GOLD analysis project Ga0256834, IMG submission 190536) | Hydrothermal vent microbial communities from East Pacific Rise, Pacific Ocean - 4281-140 | ecosystem: Environmental > Aquatic > Marine > Hydrothermal vents | place: Pacific Ocean: East... | reverse complement strand
CCCTTTATTTAAAAAATTATCCTTAGAATTGGGTGGTAAGAATCCGAATATCATCTTTGCAGATTGTGATTATGATGAAATGCTAGAAACGACTGTCAAATCATCTTTTGCAAATCAAGGGCAGATTTGTTTGTGTGGAAGTCGTATTTTTGTAGAAGAAACAATTTATGATAAATTCAAAACTGATTTTATCAAAAAAGTAAAAGCCTTGAAAGTTGGGCATCCATCCGATACCAAAACAACTATTGGAGCTTTAGTTTCAAAGCCTCATTTAGAAAAAGTAATACAGTATATTGCTATTGCTAAAGAAGAAAATGGTAAAATTCTGTGTGGTGGAAATAGAGTAATAGTTAAAGACTATGAAAATGGATACTATTTAGAGCCTACAGTCATTGAGGTTTTAACAGATAAATGCAGGGTAAACCAAGAAGAAATATTTGGTCCTGTAGTAACCATTATGCCATTTAAAACAGAAGATGAAGTCTTGCTAATGGCAAATAATGTAACGTATGGATTGTCAGCCACTTTGTGGACAAATAATTTAAAGCGTACCATGAGAATGACCCATCAACTTCAAACAGGAATTGTTTGGATAAACACATGGATGTTACGTGATTTAAGAACTCCATTTGGAGGTGTAAAAGACTCAGGAGTTGGGCGAGAAGGTGGTTTTGAAGCCTTACGCTTTTTTACAGAAGCAAAAAATGTTTGTATAAAATATTAACGATATATCATCATGCTGTCTAGAATGGTCGGGAGTTTCAGCATCTCATAAATTAAAACGCAGAGAAGAGAGAAAAGAAAATAGACACAAATTTTAAGAGTCTTTTATCTTTATTCTCTTGTCTTTTATCTCAAAAAGAATGAACTTAAACTTAAAAAACAGAAACGCCTTAGTTTGCGGAAGTACACAAGGTATTGGTAAAGCATCTGCAATGGCATTGGCAGAACAAGGAGCTAATGTCACTTTAATTGCTAGAAATGAAGAAAAATTAAAAAAAGTATTGGCAGAATTGCCCAATACGTATCAAAATCACAATTATATTGTTGCAGATTTTCAAAACCCTGAAGAATTGGGTGAAAAGGTTGCCATCTGTCTAAATACAGTTGGTACCTATCATATTCTAATCAACAATACTGGTGGACCGCCCTCAGGAGCAATTCTTACAGCAGATTTAGAGAGCTTTGAAAGTGCTTTTACCCAACATTTAAAAAGTAATCATGTATTGGTACAAACTGTTGTTCCTGGAATGAAAGAATCAGATTTTGGAAGAATTATCAATATCATTTCCACGTCAGTAAAACAGCCGTTAGACGGATTAGGAGTTAGTAATACCATTAGAGGTGCAGTTGCCAACTGGAGTAAAACTTTGGCTAATGAATTGGCTGAATACGGAATTACAGTAAATAATATACTGCCTGGTGCTACTGCAACTTCCCGACTGTCAGAAATTATCAGCAATAAAGCAGAAAAAACTGATAAAACTGTTGAAGAAATATCAAAAGGAATGAAAAATAGCATTCCAGCCAAACGCTTTGCTCAACCAGGAGAAATAGCCAATGCTGTTGTCTTTTTGGCAAGTGAAGCTGCGAGTTATATTACAGGTGTAAATTTACCCGTTGATGGAGGTAGAACGAAGTCTCTTTAATACTGAATTCGTTTCTGCACCTTATAAAGTAAAATTAATGATTATCTTTATTATCAAATAATAAACAACAACTCAAATTCCCATTTTGAGTTTCTCCCCTTCAGGGAGATTAAGAAGGGCTTTTACCATGAGCAAATTAGTACAACCTTTAAATTTTAAAAAGTGGATTGATGAAAATCGGCACTTACTAAAACCGCCTGTTGGCAATAAAGTAGTTTGGAAAGACGGTGACTATATTGTGATGGTTGTTGGTGGTCCAAATAGTAGAAAAGATTATCATTACAATGAAACTCCTGAATTTTTCTATCAAGTAGAAGGTGATATGATCTTAAAAATTATGGTTGATGGTAAACCTCAAGATATACCTATCAATGAAGGTGATATTTATTTACTCCCTCCTAAAGTGCCTCATTCACCTCAGCGTACTGCAAATACTGTTGGTTTGGTTATTGAATATCCTCGACCTGAAGGTATGTTAGATGCGTTGGAATGGTATTGTGAACATTGCAACTCTCCATTATATAGAGAAGAATTTGCCTTGGAGGATATAGAAAAAGATATGCCAGCAATTTTTGACAACTATTATGGAGATACAAAAAAACGGACTTGCTCTAAGTGTAATAAAATAATGATACCATCTAAGTAATTAAATAATCTCACGCAAAGAACGCAGAGATGAAAATCGCAAAGAATGCAAAGTAAAATACTGAATAATCCTTATCGAACTTTGCGTGAAACAGATTGAAACAATATGAAACGAAAACTACGCATTAACGGTCACTCCCATTTATTACCTTATCCTGAAGACATTCCTCAGTTTATGAAAGACAAAGGTATTTTTTGGGTAGATAAAGATCGAAAATTTATGCTTCAAAAAAATTGGAAACGCCCTGTAACCGATTCCAGTTTCTTTTTAGACGAAAAATTAGAATGGATGGAGCGTTTTAATATTGACCATGCAGTAGTTTTAAATTTATCTCAACTCTATGGCAATGGGTTACGCCTAGAGGAAATGAAAAAAGCCCTACGCTTTCAAAATGATTTTAATGCTAAAGTCCAACAAGACCACCCTTCAAAATTTACCACAGGTTTTGTAGTACATCCAGGGTTTGTACGTGGTGCCTGTTGGGAAATTGAACGCTGCGTAGAAGAACTAGGCATGCAGCTCTTATGCTTACCTACACATTATATGGATACCATTGGTACTTGGCGTTGTATTTTTGATGAAGAAAATGAACCTATTTTTGAATTGGCAAGTAAGTACAATTTAGCCGTTGAAATCCATCCTTATGATGGTGAGAAATTTATTTTATTAGAAAATACTTCCTGGCGATTTCATTTGATATGGATGTTGGCTCAATGTGCTGATGCTTATCATTTTTTAACTTTAAGTGGCTATCAAGACAAATACCCAAATATGAGAGTTTGTTTTGCTCATGGTGGACAATTATCTCAAATTAATTTAGGGAGACGTATTCAAGGCTTTGATGGAAGGCCAGATTTATTTGAAGGCCAGCAACACCCAAGAAAAGCAGTTGGGCATAAAAATATCTTTTTTGACACCTTAGTTCATGATACTGGTTCTCTAAAATTACTGATAGAAAATCAAGGATATCAACAGGTTTTAATGGGCTTAGATGACCCTTATCCTTTAGGTGAAATGGAAAGTGAAATACAATCCTCTTATCCAGGTAAGATTTTAGATTTAGCCAAAGAACGTAATATTATTACCCCAAATGAATACGATGCCATTTGGGAAGACAATGTTATACAATGGCTTTGTGGTGATGACAATGACGCTAAAGAAAAATTGGTAAAAAGAATTTTGAGCTGATTACCTCCCAACTTATAAATTCCCCTCCTTGAAATAAAGAGGGGAATTCTTATTCTTATAGAGTTCCTCTTAATGCTTGCTCTCTTTCAATAGATTCAAACAGGGCTTTAAAATTTCCTGCTCCAAATCCTTTTGCCCCCATTCTTTGGATAATTTCAAAGAATAACGTTGGCCTGTCTGTTACAGGCTTGGTAAATATTTGTAATAAATAACCCTCTTCATCTGCATCAACCAAAATTGATAATTTTTGTAATTCTTTGATGTCTTCTGTCATCATCTCCATATGATCGCCCAAACGCCTTGGAATATCATCATAATACGCTTGTGGTGGTGGTGGTAAAAACTCAACCCCATTTGCTTTTAATTGTGTAACCGTTTTGATAATATCATCTGTAGCAACAGCTAAATGCTGTACTCCTTCACCTTCATAAAAATCTAAGTATTCTTCAATCTGCGATTTTTTCGCTGCTTTTGCAGGTTCATTAATTGGAAATTTGATTCTTCCGTTACCATTACTCATTACTTTACTCATCAATGCAGAGTATTCGGTATGAATTTGCTTATCATCAAACGATAAAAAATTAACAAATCCCATAACATCTTCATACCATTTTACCCAAGTATTCATCTGATTCCATCCAACATTACCAACCATATGGTCAATAAATTTTAATCCTGAATTTGGCGGATTATAATTAGATTTCCATGCTGTAAAACCTGGTAAAAATGAGCCTTTGTAGTTTTTACGCTCCACAAACATATGAATAGTTTCTCCGTAGGTATAAATTCCTGCTCTAACAACCTCCCCAAATTCATCTTTCTCTACAGTGGGTTCTTGGTACGATTTAGCACCTCGCTTTGTAGTTTCTTCCCAAGACTTACGTGCATCATCTACCCAAAGAGCTACAATTTTAACACCATCACCGTGTTTTTCAACATGTTTATTAATTGGCGACTTACTATGTAAGGGTGATGTTAACACCAATCTAATTTTGTCTTGCTTTAACACATAACTTACACTGTCTTTTGAGCCAGTTTCTAATCCTTTATATGCACATGATTGAAAGCCGAAAGCTGTTTTGTAAAAATGTGCTGACTGTTTGGCATTACCTACATAAAACTCTACGTAGTCTGTTCCTAATAAAGGTAAGAAGTCTTGTGCTCCTTCAAATATTTTTTCTAGTCCGTAGTTTACGGATTCTACTTTTTTTGCCATTTTTAAACGATTTTAGAATGATATCATTTATGAAAAAGTACAATTTATCATAATAATAACTATCATTTTTGTGTTTTGCTAATTTTAATTTTTACTCAATAATCCAAGATTTATAATAATCATCAACCTCTAATTTTAAGGCATCTTCAGTAATCATTACAGGTTTGAACGGATCAATCATTACAGCTAATTCTCCTGTTTCTTTTTTTCCAACACTACGTTCTATAGCTCCAGGGTGAGGTCCGTGTGGAATACCACCAGGATGCAAGGTTATTTGTCCTTTTTCAATATTATTTCTACTCATAAAATCACCATCTACATAATACAGTAATTCTTCTGAATCAATATTACTATGATGATAAGGAGCAGGTATTGATTTTGGATGGTAATCATACATTCTTGGAACAAATGAACAAACCACAAAACCTTCAGCTTCCCATTGTTGATGAATTGGAGGTGGCATGTGAATTCGGCCTGTTATGGGTTCAAAATCATGAATTGAAAAAGCATAGGGATAGTTAAAGCCATCCCAACCTACCACATCAAAAGGGTGATTTTGATGTGTATATTCCCAAAGAATACCTTGCTTCTTTGAAAGAATTCTAAATTCTCCTTTTTCATCATGTGTTTTTAAATCTTTTGGTAATCTAAAATCACGTTCACAAAATGGTGAATGTTCTAAAAATTGTCCGAAGTTATTCCGATAACGATTCGGACTCAAAATAGGACTAAAAGATTCGATGTACAGTATACGATTGTCGTGGGTATCAAAATCTATTTGATAGGTTGTTCCTTTCGGAATAATAAGATAATCTCCATATTTAAATTCAATATTTCCGTACATGGTACGGAGTGTACCACTACCGATATGAATAAAGAGCATTTCATCTGCATCAGAATTTCTATAAAAATAATCTTTAGAAAACTCTTTAGGAGCAGCAAGACCAATATGCAGATCATTATTTGCAAAAAGCGTCTTTCTACTCTTTAAAAAATCTTTTTCAGGTTGTAGTGAAAAGCCCTTAAAACTAAGTGCTTTCATGTTTTTTTCGACAGCAATCTTTGGTGAAACATCACCAACCCTCTTTATTTCTGAGACTACCGTTGGAGGATATAAGTGATAAATCAAAGATGACATCCCTGCAAAACCTGCAGTGCCAAATAATTCTTCTTGATACAATCCTCCTTTAGGATTGTTAAAAGTTGTATGTCTTTTAGGTGGTATTTTACCTAATTTATGATATCTAGGCATAATAATATATTTTAAATAATGACTGTATAAGTTTATAAATTCTTGAAGTAAGAAAATATACTATTCAGGATTCCTCTTAATTAAGAATTTAAGAAGTGATTTTAAACCTTTAAATGTTGTATCCATATAACCAAATAATTGGCATTAGTTAGACTCTAAAGATAATAAAAAAATGATAAAAAAGAAATAATAATTTTAAACTGAGCAATTAAAAAATACTGATGATTTAGCTAACTTCAAGAACTTCTTTAATTTGAGGTGCATACCTTTTAATAGTCGCTTCTACTCCATTTTTAAGTGTCATTTGATTTACTGAACAACCAATACATGCTCCTAAAAGTTCAACTTTAACGATATCTTTTTCAACTGAAATAAAAGAAATATCACCTCCATCAGCTTGTAAAAAAGGCCTGATTTCGGCTAAAGCTTTTTCAATATTGTTTTTCAATTCTTGTTCATTCATGTTTACACAATCATTTTAATTTGTACTGCAACCAGACATTGTAGTAATTTTAACAATTTCTGTTGGAGGTAAATCATCATTACGTTTCACCAATTGAGATACCATTTTTTTTGTGATTTCAATAAAAGCATCCTCTAAAGGAGTTCCATCTTGTAAAGCAACAGGATGACCAGCATCACCAGCTTCACGAATACTTTGCACTAATGGTATTTCACCTAAAAATTCAGTTTTAGTATCTTCTGCTAAATTTCTAGCACCATCCTTACCAAAAATATAATATTTATTGTTTGGCAATTCAGCAGGTGTAAAATAGCTCATATTTTCGATAATACCCAAAACAGGTACATTTATATTCTCTTGAGCAAACATGGCTACACCTTTTTTAGCATCAGCTAAAGCAATATTTTGAGGTGTACTTACTATCACAGCTCCAGTAACAGGAACTGCTTGTACTATAGACAAATGAATATCACCTGTACCTGGAGGTAAATCAATCAATAGAAAATCTAACTCTCCCCAATCGGCATCAAAAATCATTTGATTTAAGGCTTTAGAGGCCATAGCACCACGCCAAATTACGGCTTGATTTGGTTGGGTAAAAAACCCTAAAGACAACAGTTTAACTCCATAACTTTCAACTGGTATCATTTTTGAACGTCCGTTGACAGTTCTTGCTGTTGGTTTAGCTTCTGCTACATCAAACATAATAGGCATTGAAGGTCCATATACATCGGCATCTAAAATCCCCACTTTGAACCCCATTTTAACCAAAGTAACCGCTAAATTGGCAGTTACTGTAGATTTACCTACACCACCTTTACCAGATGCAATGGCTATAATATTTTGAATTCCTTCTATCTTTTTTGCTTTAATAGCGTTATTTGCAGCACTTTTAGTTGCCGTATCTGGTGCATTTACTTTTACATTTACTTTTACATCAATTTTTTGATGTACTTTTTCATGAATAACTTTCATGATTTCAACTTCCACTTTCTTTTTTGCTTGTAGAGTGGGGTTGCTAATAATGACATCTACAATAACTTCATCTCCAAATGTTACTACATTGGTAACTGATTTGCTTTCAATTAAACTTTTCCCTTCTCCAGGAGCAGTAATTGTATCTAAAGCATCAAATATATCTTGTTTGCTAAATTCCATCTGTTCTAATTTCTATAATTACACCCCTAAAGTCCCCTCAAGGGGACAATTTCATTTTAAAAATACTTCTGAAAAGTATTCATCATTTATTTATAAAACAACAATTAGAGTTTTCTTTTTTATATTGATTCTAAATTACAAATGTAAGGTTTAAGCTTCAATAAATAAAAGGTTTTTTGGTAACAATTATTACTTAAAATTTAATTCAGAAAAAAAGTTTCAGTAAGGTCCCAATTTGCTCTTATATTTAAAATGGTGTGGATGTATATCACTTTTTCAGGTTGTGTTTTTAGTAGAAAGTTACCTGTATCCCATTTTTTGTTTTTATTGTCGTCATAAATAACTCTAATCATATACTTACCAGGTACAATGTTTATAAAATCATACTGTTGCTCTTTAATTGCATAAATTTCATCAAAAACTTTTCCTTTATCTGTTATCACTTGAACTCTTATAGGATAACGTTGTACGCCTTGTAAGGTTAGGTACAGTTTACCATAATCTGTTACTTTTTTTGTTTTTAGCTTATAGCTTAAAGTATCTAGATTACGTTCTCCAAAAAAATTAGTAATCGCTTTCGGTAAAACATCAATAGCATATTCTGCATTATATTCTTTTTTAAAGTCAAAAAGAACTTCTGTTCTATCTTTAGAAATTTGAGTAGAATATTTCATCGATAAACTATCTTTGTCTGTAAAATTAACTTTAGTTGTGTCAACATAATGAATCGGAGTATTACTAATCAGTTTAAAAGTATCCTTAAAATGTAAAGTACTAGAAGTTGAACTCCTTATTGACAAAGTATCCATTTCTTTTTTTCTTAATTTAACCACAACAGTATCCCAAAAGATATTATTAGACACCTTAAACCGAATAGAGTCGTTTTTATTTCCTGTAAAATAATAGTTAAGCGTATCTCTATCTTTTTCAAAATTTGAAAAACTTTTAAAGTCTATAGGTGTATTAAGAGCTTCAATTTTCAAACTATCTGCATTACCTTCATAACCAAATTGTATATGTCCTTTACTAATTTCTGAAGGTCTAGTCAATCTGTAAGGTAAAATTTCATTAAACAAACTAATGGTATAACTTGTGTCTAACGGAACTGAAATGTGCTTTTTAACAAAACCTATTTTATCTTCTTTAGGGTTAAATTTATAATTTTTTGACTTGTCACTTAAAGCCAATAACATATACTCACCTGCTTTGATATTACTTATTTCCCAGAAAGTAGAATCTAAAGTACTGGCAACATATAATGGTTTTTCTTTATAAATGATTGAATCTGTATACGCATCATTAAATTCATACAATAGTACAGTTACGTTCTTATCAGGCTCAATTTGAAACGCATCTGTAACCCTACCTGAAACTTTTAAAGAATCTATAATTGATCCTGTAGAAAAAACATATTTAAAATTATGTAAAATATTACCTTCATTATTATCAATAACACTCTGTCCGAAATTAAACGTATACGTAGTGTTTTTTTTGAGCGTATCTGAAATTTTTATAGAAATATATTTACTAGGTACACCAATAGGTGAAATGATTGGCTGATTCTTTAAAGGCGGAGATACAATCAACTGCGTATATAAATCTTTTAGTTTTATATATTCATCAAAATAAATTTTAATCTCTTTTTCTTTGAAATTTGTTGTAAAGTGTGGCGGATTTGCTTTAATAAGTATAGGGGCATCTTCATCTTTTGCTCCTCCTGTAGGTCTACTTCTTTTTGCACAATCAGAAAGTAAAAGTATTATAAATAAAAAACCTAAAAATAATGAAAAGCGTTTATTCATTTTTGAAATTTAATACAAATTAACAACTATTTTATTCAGTATAAGCCATAGTTGCGATACTTACCTTTACATTTTTTGCTTTTAACAATTGCAAAGCACAAGCTTCTAGGGTTGCTCCTGTAGTTATCACATCATCAATTAATAATACATGTTTATTTTCAAAAAGCATTAAATCAGTTAAATGAAAAATTTCTTGAACGTTTTTCCAACGATCAAACCGTTGCTTTAAGGTTTGGGTTTCAGTTACCGTTTTCCTGATTAGAACACCTTTAATATACGTTGCTCCTATAATCTTTGAAAGGCTTAACCCGAATGTAGTCAATTGATTGTATCCTCTTTTTTTTAACCTTTTATCGTGTAATGGTACAGGCACAATATAATCTACCGCAATTAGCCGTCTACTGTTTTTCAGTTCATAACCTAACCAATCTCCTAAAAGAACACCAACTTCTTGGTGACCATAATACTTAAGTTGATATATCAATTGTTGGGATATTCCTTTTGTCTTATAAAAAAATAATGCTGTCCCAAATTCTATAGGTATACGTCCAAAAAAGGTTTGTTCAACTTTATTACTTCTCTCCTCAGTAAAATTAGTAGTAGATAATTCAAATCTACATTTAAGACAAATCGTTTTTTCATTTTTTAATAGCTGTTCTTTACAGCATAAACAAATTTTAGGGAAAAATAAATGATATATATCTTTAAAAAATTGCATCTTTGACACTTAATTTTAGTCAAATTAAGTGTTATTTCATTAAAAACACAACATTGCAAAAGAAAAAAGCATTTTTTAAAGAAGCTGTAAAGAGTATAAAAACCTCTGGTACCATAGTGCCAAGTTCAAAATATTTAATTCAAAAAATACTAAAACCTATTGACTTTTCTAAAGCAAAGGTTATTGTTGAGTATGGATCTGGTAATGGTATTATTACTAAAGAAATTTTAAAAAGACTAGATAAAGACAGTAAACTTATCTGTTTTGAAATTAATACTGAATTCTACAATCACTTAAAAACTTTTAAAGATTCAAGATTACTGTTGTTCAATGAATCTTGTGAAAATATAAAATCAATCTGTGATCAATTAAATATTCTAGAAATAGATTGTATTATTTCTAGTTTACCTTTAACAATTATTCCTGATAAAATTACTAAGAAAATATTGACTGAAAGTCATTATCAATTAAAAGAGAATGGTTATTTTTTACAATACCAATATAGCTTAAGCTATTATAAAAAGATTAAAAAAATCTATAAAAATATAGACTTAGACTTTGAAATAAGAAATATACCCCCTGCATTTATATACAAATGCAAAAAAATATGAGTATTTTTGCACAATATTTCTAAAAATATGCGTTTAAGCATAGATAGAAACACAAACCTCTAAATTTAATTTTATTATGGAAGAACAAAAATCATCTTCAAACAAAAAAATTATTATCATTGCTTTATTAGCTTTACTAGCTGCATTAGGTGTTTACACAATGCGTAGTGGATCTAAGTTTAAAGAAGCTGAAGATTTTCTAAAAGAAGAGAAAAAGCAGATATTAAGTAATTTAACTTCTATGGAAGAGAAATACGATACTGCTATTGCTCAAAATAATTCTATGTCAGAAGAATTAACCATTGAAAGAGATAGAATAGTTGCTTTTAAAGACTCTGTACTAAATTTAAAAAACGCCAATTGGTCTTTAATTAGAAGATACAAAGGACAAATAGGTAAACTTGAGGCTACTAATAACAGGTTAATGGCTGTTGCTGATTCGTTATTTTTAGTAAACAACGATTTAACGATACAAAGAGATAGCATTACTGGTAAACTAATAGAGCAAACAAATGCCAATGACACCTTAATGGCTCAAAATACTGATTTAGCTGCAAAAGTTAAAATTGGTGGAGCTTTACGTGCAAATAACATTAAAGTATTAGCAATGAGGTTAAGAGGAAACGGAAAGTATACGGAAACAACTAAAGCTCAAAAAGCTGAAGCTATGCGTGTTACTTTTAGAATAGAAGCGAATGAAATTGCGACCCCTGGTAATAAAGAAGCTTATATAGTAGTCCAAAACCCTAGCGGTAAGGTTATTAGTGAAAAAGGAACTTTTACATTAAGAGATGGTAAAGAAATGCCTTACACAGATCAAACTACTGTTGACTATAAAAATGCAGCAAAAGATGTTGTTATGTTTGTTGACAAAATAAGTCAAAAATTTGTTAAAGGGACTTACTCAATAAAAGTATATGTAGAAGGCAACTTAGTTGGTGCTACAAGATTAGAATTGAAAGATGCCTTTTTAGGTTTATAACAAATTAAAATAACAACCTTTAAAAAAGGTGTAAATACATTCAAGTATTTACACCTTTTTATTTTTATAGAAACGATATTTATTTATTTTTGCATTATGGCGAAACAAGAAGACAAATTTAAGAAAGTAATTTCTCACGCAAAGGAATACGGTTATGTATTTCAAAGTAGTGAAATATATGATGGTTTAAGTGCCATCTATGATTATGCACAGAATGGTGTAGAACTCAAAAAAAACATACGTGACTATTGGTGGAAAGCAATGGTACAAATGAATGATAATATTGTAGGTATTGACAGTGCCATCTTTATGCACCCTACTATCTGGAAAGCATCTGGGCATGTTGATGCTTTTAATGACCCTTTAATTGATAATAAAGATTCTAAGAAAAGATACAGAGCTGATGTTTTGATAGAAGATTATTGTGCAAAAATTGAAATCAAAATTGAGAAAGAAGTCAAAAAAGCAGCAAAACGTTTTGGAGATTCCTTTAACAAAGATGAGTTTATTACTACAAACGCAAGAGTTTTAGGCTATCAAGAAAAAATAGACACTATTCTTTCTAGAATGGGCAAATCATTAGAAAAAGAAGATTTGGCTGATATAAAAGCTTTAATAGAAGAATTAGAAATTGCAGACCCCTTATCAGGATCTAAAAATTGGACAGAAGTAAAACAATTCAACCTTATGTTTGGTACCAAGCTTGGTGCTTCTGCTGAAAGTGCAATGGATTTATATTTACGACCAGAAACTGCTCAAGGTATTTTTGTTAATTTTTTAAATGTTCAAAAAACTGGAAGGATGAAAATTCCTTTTGGGATAGCTCAAACAGGAAAAGCCTTTAGAAATGAAATAGTTGCTCGTCAATTTATTTTTAGAATGCGTGAATTTGAGCAAATGGAAATGCAATTCTTTATAAAACCCGGTACACAAAAAGATTGGTTTAAAAAATGGAAGGAGACTAGACTTAAATGGCATTTATCTTTAGGCTTGGGTACTGACAATTACCGTTTTCACGATCATGAAAAATTAGCACATTATGCTGATGCAGCAACAGACATTGAGTTCAAATTCCCTTTTGGATTTAAAGAATTAGAAGGTATTCATTCTCGTACAGATTTTGATTTAAGTCAACACGAAAAATTCTCAGGTAAAAAACTACAATATTTTGACCATGAAGAAAACAAAAGCTATACACCTTATGTACTAGAAACCTCTATCGGATTAGATAGAATGTTCTTGGCTGTTTTCTCTAATTCACTGGTTGAAGAAGAACTTGAAAACAATACTACGCGTACTGTTTTAAAATTACCCGCTGTTTTAGCTCCTAATAAGGCAGCTATCTTACCCTTAGTAAAAAAAGATGGTTTACCTGCAATTGCTAAAAAAATTGTTGAAGACTTAAAGTGGGACTTTAATGTCGTTTATGATGAAAAAGATGCTGTAGGCAGGCGTTATAGAAGACAAGATGCTAATGGCACTCCTTTTTGTATTACTGTAGATCATACAACAATAGAGGATAATACAGTAACCATAAGGCATAGAGACACTATGAAACAAAGTCGTGTGAAAATTGAAGACTTAAGAGACCTCATTAAGCAAGAAGTTGATGTAAAAAATTGGCTGATGAAAATGTAACCGATTTTATTCATAAAAAATCCCGCTTAAAAGCCTACCGTCTGGACACAAATATATTTGATATATTGTGAG
>Ga0256834_1001961_pt1 | contig 13400 bp, 12 predicted proteins | sample 4281140metaG_FD_190536 | JGI IMG/M metagenome (GOLD analysis project Ga0256834, IMG submission 190536) | Hydrothermal vent microbial communities from East Pacific Rise, Pacific Ocean - 4281-140 | ecosystem: Environmental > Aquatic > Marine > Hydrothermal vents | place: Pacific Ocean: East... | reverse complement strand
TAATCCGCACGTAAAACTTAATGTAATAGAGATATTAGAGAAGGCAAAAGACCCTTTAGATCCTGAGTGTTTTTCTTATCTAGTTGTTAGTGAAAATGATCAAATATATTGCCTGTCTCGTCGCCCACTTAAGGATAAAAAAGGTTGTTGGTGGTGGGTATCTTTTAGGCTTTTAAATGAAGAAGAATTATTGGAGTTTGAGAAAATGAGAAGAATGCTATTAGTAGAACTTGAATTACAACTTATAGCCGAAAAACATGGACATCTATGCCCAGAATTAGCCATTGGTTTTAGAGTAGGAAAACTTGCAAGACATTTTCTACCAAATGGAGATGGCATAATAGAGGCAGGTTGTATATCTTGTGCCTTAGATGCTATATCTCATATGGGCAAATGGGATATAAAAGTTAATCCAATTATAGGAAAACATTTATATAATTTCAAAAAAAATAAAAAATTATTGTTATCTATTGAACTTAATAATCGTTTTTTCTATAACAGCTTAGAGTTAGGAAATCTTGAAAACAAATTATTTCAACATAAAGCCACAATTGAAGAAGCTGCAAGATATCAAATTGAGATAGATAAACAAGTAGAAACTATATTAAGAGTTAAAGACTCTGAACTTTTTAATGGACTTCCAAAGTCTAAACAAGATATTAATATTAACAAAGTAAGCTCTTCAGGATTCTGTCTTAGGTGTGGTGCTCCATTAAAGGATAATTCCCAAGATGATTTCTTCTGCACAAAATGTAAAGAACTTTTAAGTTAACCTCTCTAAAATTAATCCTTAAATTTATACTCTCTTCTTTAAATAAACTCCCATTTATGATATTTTTTTCTTAAGTTGATATATAAGTTAGGAGGTTTTTAGGATATGAAAATAATATCAGTAGAGACAAGTGCTCAAACTCAAATGATAGATATCACATCTAAAATTCAAGCTCTTGTAGATGAAAGTGGTGTAAGAGATGGTATTGTAGTAGTATATGTCCCACATACTACCTCTGGAATTACTATAAATGAAGGAGCAGACCCAGCAGTATGTAGAGATATCCTCTCTGTATTAAACACAATAATCCCCTGGAAGTTTGACTATCACCACATGGAAGGAAATTCTCCTGCACACATTAAAACCTCTATTATGGGCTCTTCTGTACATATAATAATAGAATCTGGAAAGCTTCGCCTTGGCACCTGGCAAAAGATATTTTTCTGTGAATTTGACGGTCCGAGAAATAGAAAAGTATGGGTAAAAATAATAGAGGCTAATTAGTCCGATGAAAAATAAGGAGGGGGTATGAAAGAGTGGTATATTGCCCAAGATGGTAAAACATTAGGACCTTATACCAAAGACGAAATACAAGAGCTTCTTTTAAAGGGTATTGTTTCTGAAAATACTTATGTTTGGAAAGCTGGTTTTGAAGCATGGAAAAGGATTTGCGAAATCGAAGAATTTTCTCAAAAATGTTCTCCCATATCTACTCCTGACTTCCAACCTCCTGCTCCTCCTGCACCATCAAGACGATTTAAAGCAGATGTAATCGACTATACTATTTATGGAAATGAAATGCAGTTTGTTGAGGTAGAACTTGATCCTGGGGAAAGTGCGGTAGCAGAAGCTGGTGCTATGATGTATATGGAAGAAGACATTGCAATGGAAACAGTTTTTGGAGATGGAAGTGAAGCATCTGAATCTGGTGGACTATTAGGTAAACTTATAGGTGCAGGTAAAAGACTTCTTACAGGAGAAAGTCTATTTTGTACTATATTTACAAACAAAGGCAATAAAAAGTCACATGTTGCCTTTGCTGCCCCATATCCTGGGAAAATTATTCCATTAGATTTAAAAGATTATAATGGAGAAATTATCTGTCAAAAAGATGCCTTCTTATGTGCAGCTAAGGGGGTCTCTATTGGAATAGCCTTCCAAAAAAAGATTGGAGTAGCCCTTTTTGGTGGAGAAGGTTTTATTATGGAACGGCTTTCAGGAGATGGATTAACATTTGTACATGCAGGAGGAACAATTATAGAAAAAGACCTTGCTCCAGGTGAAATTATACGGATAGATACAGGATGTCTTGTAGCCCTAACAAACACTGTCTCCTATGATATTGAGTATGTCGGTAATGTAAAAAGTGCACTATTTGGTGGTGAAGGCTTCTTTTTTGCGACTCTTAGAGGTCCAGGCCATGTATGGCTTCAATCTCTACCATTTTCAAGACTTGCTGGTCGAATATTAGCCTCAGCTCCTCAAGAGCCGGGAAGTAGCTCTGTAGGTGAGGGTTCAATTTTAGGTGGACTGAGTAATTTATTCCAAGACTAACTCTTAATTTTATAAGGTTATTATGATGTGTAAAAAAATTATTGTTTTGTTAATAATAGGATTATTTTGCGTTTTAAATCCTTTTAATACCTATGCTACAAATAAGACACAACATGAAATATCCCCAATCTGGCAAGGTATAGTAAAGGAATTAATAAAGGACGGGGAAAATCCTAAGTACATAACAGAATTATTTTCCTCTCCCCTTGTACATTTTGATCCAAGAGCACTTCCTAGAAAACTAACACATAAAGAATTAATGGTAGACTACAAAAAATTCTACAATCCTAATAGGATAAAAAGAGCACAGATATGGCTAAAAAAACACAAAAAAATACTTTTAAAAACATATAAAAAATATGGAGTTCCTCCCCAGTTAATAACAGCTATATTACTTGTAGAAACAGATCTGGGACGCCACATAGGACATGTATCAGCATTTAATATGCTAGCAAGCATGGCAGCTACCAAAGATTTTAAAAAAATTTTGGATTATATCCCTAAAAAATCTCTCAAAAGTGTTGATCTAAAACGCCTTAGATACTTTGCAAAAGTAAAATCTTCTTGGGCATATAAAGAACTAAAAGCACTTATTGATTATGCAAAAAAGAATAAATTAGACCCTCTTAAAATAAAAGGATCTATATTTGGAGCTATTGGACTTTGCCAGTTTATGCCTTCTAATGCCATTAAATTTGGAATAGATGGAGACGGTGATGGAACAGTTAATCTATTTGATGTAGATGATGCTGTAGCTAGTATGGCCAATTACTTAAAATATTATGGTTGGCATAAAGGACTTAATAAAGAAGAAAAACTTCAAGTCATATTACAATATAACTATAGTAGACCTTATGCTAAGACAATATTAGATATTGCAAATAAACTTAAAACTTAAAAAGCTACTTATATCAATGGATGAAAACCCAAATATTCTAAAGGTCTTTGCTGTTTGTCTTGGTTGTCCTAAAAACAGAGTAGATATAGAAGTAGCTCTATCATCTATAGATGAACTACAGCCAATAAAACTTGTGCCAAATCCTAAAGAAGCCAATTTTATTATTGTAAATACCTGCTCTTTTATAGAACCAGCCACTAAAGAATCTATAGAGACAATTTTAGAACTAGCAGAAAATCTATCGGATAATCAAAAGTTGATTGTAATGGGCTGTCTTCCCCAAAGATATAAAGAAGAACTGATAAAAGAACTACCAGAAGTAGATTTCTTTTTTGGCACAGAAGCACCTTGGCTGATAGGTAAAAAACTTTTAGGTTCACCTGATTCTAGAAACTTAATGGAACCTAAAAGGACCATACCATGTTTTCATACAAGGTATCAGATACTTCCTAGTAGTTATTTAAAGATTTCAGAAGGCTGTTCTAATAAATGTTCTTTTTGTTTAATTCCTCAAATAAGAGGACCATTAAGAAACAGAAGCCCAGAAGATATCCTTAAAGAAGCCCAGTGGCTTGAAGAACAAGGAGTAAAAGAATTAATTCTTATAGCTCAAGATCTAACTGCTTATAAAAAACAAGGAGTTGATCTTGTTGATCTCTTAGAACTTCTTATAAGAGAAAGCTCTATAAAATGGATAAGACTTATGTATCTTAATCCAAAAGGGGTATCTAAAAGATTGTTAGAAACCATAGCTAAACATGATAGGATATTAAACTATTTAGATATTCCTATTCAACATGTAAGCTCTAAGATATTAAAAACTATGAGGCGAGGATATGATAAAAAATTTCTTACCAAACTCTTTCAAAAAATAAGAGACATAATCCCTAATATCGCTATAAGGACTACTGTTATGGTTGGATTTCCTGGAGAGACAGAAGAAGATTTTAATGAATTGGTCAACTTTGTAAAAAAGCAAAGATTCTTAAACTTAGGTTGCTTTACTTATGTAGATGAAGAACAAAGCCTATCTTTTAAATTAAAAAACAAGGTAAATTCAGAACTTGCCCAAAAGAGAAAAGACATAATTATGAAGATTCAATCTCAAATAGCAAAAGAATTAAATTCTAAGTATATAGGAAGAAAAGTTCCTGCTATTATAGAAGGATACAGCAATGAAACTAATTTGTTATTACAGGCAAGGACATACTTTCAAGCCCCAGAGATAGATGGAATTACCTATATTAGTAAAGGAAATGCTAAAGTTGGAGAGATAAAAACAGTAGAAATTACTGATTCTCACATATACGATCTTGTAGGGCATATCTTAGAACAACAATAAAAAAATTAATCTTCAGACCTTGGGAATATCTCCCCGTCTTTTATGGCCTCTTGAGCTGCCTGTTGTTCTTTTATTTCACGTCGCAATCTAAGCTGTAGTACCTGACGCTGGAATATATGTTCTATTAATTTATCTTGATCTGCCTCTGAAATCCAAACAAATTTAACTGCTATTTTATACATACCTTCACATTCTGAACATCTTATTACTTTTCCAAAACAATTTATAAATATCTTTGCGGGTAATAAACCAATTGTTAAATCAAGATATTGTCCTACTTTTATAGGCTGTTTGGATAAAAAGGCAAGGCCCATAGCACTTATATCTACTTTATAAAGTTGAGCAGAACTCTTTTCTTTTTTATTAGCATCTAAAAGATTTATAATAAGATCTAATTTTTGGTCTATTAATTCTAATACCTTACCTAAATTCTCATCTTTCTCTTTTAACTTTTTAAGTGCACCATGTAAGCTTTGTGAAAAATATGGATGGTTACATTGATTCCAAGGTACTTTAGTACCTTCTTTATATGCATTTAAAGTTTCTCTTAACTCCTCAGGAGTTATCTCTTTATATTCTAATAAAACCTGATCCTTTATTCTTATATGACTACGTCTATCATGATCTTTCTTGCTCATAAAACTTCCTCCCCAATTTATACTTTAGTTATTGAATAGGAGGTATTGGCTCCTGATATTTAAGCCCCTTTTGTGTAACAGGTTTTGTATTTAAATCCTCTGGATGACTAGGTTGTAAAAAGATTATTTCAACTCTTCTATTCATTGCCCTATGCTCTGGAGTGTCATTTGGAACAAGGGGACGGCTAGCTCCATAACCCACCGCAGCAATACGATTTGGATCAATATGCCCCTTTGAAACAAAATAATTTACAACAGCAGCGGCTCTTGCAGCGGATAAACTCCAATTTGAAGGATACTTACTATTATGGATTGGAATATTATCTGTATATCCAGCAACCATTATATCTCCTGGAACACTTTTAATGACAGGAATCAGCTTATTAAGAATCTGTTTTGCTCTTGGAGTAAGCTTTGCACTTCCTGGAGCAAAGGTCAGATTATCTTTCATTCTAAGTACAACTTTATTATTTTTTACCTCTACTTGAATCTCTCCTTTTATTAACTCTAGCTTTATAGCTGATTTTATCTTTTCTAAAATGACATCTACAGAAAAAACAGGATTAAAAACTCTTGAAATAATATCTACTCCCTTAGGCATATCATATACTATATCATCTCTTTGAACCCCAAATGCCTGTTTTAAAGAACCAGAAACTTCTTTATACATAGCAGGATCCATTGTTGAAAAAGAAAGTAACAAAACAAAGAAACATAGCAACAAGGACATCATGTCTCCAAAAGTCAACATCCATAAAGGTGCACCTGGTTCACATTCTTCTTTTTTGCCCATGGTAGCCCTCGCTATTCACTAGAACCACGTTTTTTAGGTGGTAAAAATGTCTTTAAAAGCTCCTCAAGAACCCTTGGATTAAGCCCTTTTTGTAATCCTAAGACTCCTTCAACAATAAGTTTCTTATTGAGCTCCTCTTGTTGACTTCTAAGCTTTAACTTATCTGCAATTGGAAGACTCACTAAGTTAGCAATAACTGCTCCATAAAGAGTAGTTAAAAGAGCAACAGCCATAGAGGGACCAATCGTTGAAGGATCTTTCATGTTACCTAACATATTAACTAATCCAACAAGTGTACCAATCATTCCAAATGCAGGTGCAGCATCGCCCATAGACTTAAAAACACTTTGTCCTAGACTGTGTCTGTCAAGTGTAAGATCTATCTCTTTTTCTAGGACCTCTTGAATAAAATCTGCGTCATGGCCATCAACACAATACATAATTGCTTTTTTTAAAAACGGATCGCTTATAGGTTGCTTTTCAAGTTTTAACAATCCTTCTTTTCTTGCTATATTAGAGAGGGTAACTAGTTCTTTGATTATATCTTCAGGTGGTTGAAGTTTTACAAAAAATGCTTTCATTGCCACATTTATAGTATTAAAAACCTCAGCAAACGTATAACGGATAAATATGGTAGCAACAGTACCACCTACAACGATCATAACAGATGGTATATCAATAAATGCACTTAAACTCCCCCCCATCATAATAGAGGCAATAATTAAGACAAAACCTAAAACTAAACCACCAACGGTACTTATATCCATAATTTTTTTACCGTTTTTTTAAATTAATAAGTTTAAAAAATTGTTATATATTTCTATCCTGTTATCGGTTTAAATAAGAGATTCTTGAACAGTAGAGGGAGATTTAGGTAGATATCTCTAATAAGAGTCAACTTGTTTTTGCAATAGCTCTTATTTGTGTTAAATTATGTTATCATTTTCTATTTAGGAAGGACTTCTAAGATGGCATTAAAGATATACAACTCATTTACCCAAAAAAAAGAAGACTTTACTCCGCTTATTCCAGGAAAAGTAGGTATATATGTATGTGGAATCACCGCATACGATAGATGCCATATAGGACATGCAAGATCTGCAGTAGTATTTGATGCAGTTGTCAGATATCTAAGGTTTCTAGGATATGAAGTTACTTTTGTCAGAAATTTTACAGATATAGATGATAAAATTATAAAACGTGCCAATCAAGAAGGAATAAGTTGTAAAGAACTATCTGAAAGAGAAATAAAACATTTTTATGAAGACATGGATGCTTTAGGGGTTTTAAGAGCCGATATAGAACCAAAAGCAACAGAACATATTACAGAGATTATTGAGCTTGTTCAAAAACTTATAGATAAAGGATATGCCTATGTAGCCCAAGGAGATGTACTATTTTCTGTAAGAAGCTTCAAAAGCTATGGTGCCCTTTCTAAAAGGGATATAGAGCAACTTAGAGCAGGTGCAAGAATTGCTGTAGATAAAAAGAAAAAAGATCCTATGGATTTCACCCTTTGGAAGGCTAGCAAACCTGGAGAACCTTCATGGGAAAGCCCTTGGGGACCAGGAAGACCTGGATGGCACATTGAGTGCTCTGCAATGAGTATGAAATATCTAGGAGAAACACTTGATATACACGGGGGTGGACTAGATCTAATATTCCCCCATCATGAAAATGAACGTGCTCAATCTGAAGCAGCTACAGGGAAGGAATTTGTACGTTTTTGGATGCACAATGGTTTTGTTACCATAAAAGGCGATAAGATGTCTAAATCGCTAGGTAATTTTATTACTATAAAAGACCTGCTAAAAGAATATACTCCAGAGGCTCTTAGACTTTTTCTACTATCAAAACACTATAGAAGCCCCTTAGATTTTTCCAAAGAAGCACTTTCTGAGGCTGAATCTGCTATAATGCGCCTTTACACATCTATTGCTACTGCCCAAGAATTAACAAATAAAAAAATCAAAAAACAAAGAGCTATCTCAGACGAAGCAAAAAAAGCAGATACATTATTGGAGGGACTAAAAGATAAATTCTTAGCAGCAATGGATGATGATTTTAATACTGCTCAGGCATTAGGATACCTATTTGAAGGTGTAAAAGCATTAAATAAGGTTATAGATTCATATAAAAAGAAGCCTTCTTGCTTATACCTACCTATTTTCGAAAAAGGAATAAAAAATATTACAAAACTATCAAACATATTAGGACTTTTAGAAAAAGATCCCAATGAATTTATATACGAAAGAAATATAGCTCTATTATCTCAACAAGGTATGAATCTTGAGGAACTAGAGACGGCTATAGAAGAAAGAAACATGGCCAGGTCTCAGAAAAACTGGGAAAAAGCAGATCAGATAAGAGATGAACTTTTACAAAAAGGTATCATTCTTGAGGATAGTCCAGAAGGAACAAAATGGAGGATTGAAATTAAAAAGAATTAATTTGATTCTTCTCCTTGTTTATGTAAGAGATTAAAATGTCTTAATCTTCTCCAGAGAGTTGTACGCGAAATTCCAAGAATCCGTGCGGTTTCTGTCTGATTAAATCCAGTTTTTCTATAAACATCATATATATATTCTCTTTCAAGACTTTTAAGGGGTCTAACCTCTTCTTTTTCTTTTTTATTAGTCACTTCTTTAGTCTTATTGACTTCTGCTAAAATTTCTGGAGGTAAATCTGAACCCTTTAAGGTATCATCTTGAGTAAGTGCCACTGCCCTTTCAATAATATGTTCTAATTCTCTAACATTTCCAGGAAAGGAATATGATTTTAAGGGTTCTATAAATTCTTCTAAAATATTTGGTGTCTTTTTACCAAATTTTTTAGCGGCCTTAGCAGCAAAATGTACGGCTAAAGAAGGTATATCCTCAGGACGTTTTCTAAGAGGTGGAAGCTCTATCATTACTACTTTTAAACGATAAAATAAATCTTGCCGAAACCTTCCTTCTTCTACCATCTTTTTTATATCTCGATTAGTTGCAGCAATAAAACGAACATCTAAATGTATTGGTTCAATACCTCCAACTCGTCTAAAACTTCGCTCTTGGATAACACGTAAGAGTTTAACTTGCATAGAAAGAGGCATCTCACCAATCTCATCAAAAAATACAGTACCACCATTTGCAGCCTCTAAAAGTCCTATTTTAGTTGAAACCGCTCCAGTAAATGCTCCTTTTTCATGTCCGAAAAGTTCATTTGTTACAAGCTCCTCTGTAAATGCACCACAGTTAAAAGATATAAAAGGCTTTGAAGATCTAGGACTATTGGCATGCAATGCTCGTGCAACCAATTCTTTTCCTGTACCACTTTCACCTTGTATAAATACGTTACAATCAACTTGGGCAATTTGAACAATAGTTTTAAAAACTCTCTTCATTGCAGGGGATACACCAATAATTTCACCAAATCTAGAACTATGTTTTAATTTATATTCTATCTGGTCTTTTTTCTTCTTTTCTTCTATATGTACTATGGCTTTTTGAATTTGGTTTTTTAATTCTCCTAATCTAAAAGGTTTTGCTAAATAGTGAAAAGCTCCTTTTTTGGTTGCCTCTACTGCATGACTTATAGAAGCATATCCTGTAATTATTATAACTGCAGTCTCTGGAGCAATAGACTTTATCTCCTCCATTAATTTAATTCCATCCATCTCTCCAAGTCTTACATCTGTAACAACTACTTCAGGAGGAGACTCTTTAATCCTTGAAAGAGCTTTCTTTGCAGAAACAAAACCCTCTACATCATAATTGTCCTTCTTTAAGGCTTGAACAAGGCGTCTTACTGTAACTAATTCATCATCAATAATTATGATTCTCTTTGCAGCCTTATTATCTTCCATACAAAGTCCTTATTTAAAAATATCCCAATCTTAAAAATTAACATTGATACTTAGGAGCCAATGGTAAATGAATATAAAATACTGCACCTTTTCCTGGCTCACTTTCTAATCTTATATCTCCATCATGTTCCTTTACTATTCCATAACTAACAGAAAGTCCTAATCCTGTACCCTTTGTTTTAGTCGTATAGAATGGGTCAAATATATGGTCAGCAACTTCAGGTGGAATACCAGGTCCCGTATCAGCAATCTTGATAATAGCTTCGCTAGAGGTCTTCTCAAGGCGAATCATCAACTGTCCACCAGCATCCATCGCCTCTATACTATTTAGAATAATATTCACAAGCACTTGTTGCAACTGTGTAGGATTACCCTCTACACAAACAAATGTAGTAGGAAGATCTTTAAAAACCTTTATTTTCCCTATTTTTAATTGTTGTCTTAACATATTTAGAGTCTCATTTATCAAAGCAATAAGATCAATTTGTGCTTTAGCTGAAGGCTTACCTGCTCTAGAAAACTCTAAAAGATGTCTAACAATCTTTCTTGCTCTTACTGTTTGTGTAACTATATCTTTTAAAACTTCTTCTGTCTCTGGCGGAATATCTTGTTCTTCTAATAAAAGATCTGCACTTAAAAGAATATTATTAAGAGGATTGTTAATTTCATGAGCAATGGATGCAGTAACTCGTCCTAGAGCAGCCATCTTTTCTGATTGAATAAGTTGATGATGTTTACATTCTAAGGCATGTAACATTTTATTTATTGCATAAACTAGTTCAGCACATTCTTTACAATTCGCAGCACTTTCAATAGGAAGGGTTGTACTTTCTCCTTCCATAATGCTAGAGACACTTTTTCTAATTTTTTCTAATGGAGAAATAACCCATATAGCAAGCAAAGCACTAGCAAATATATATACTGGTGGTAAATATATCATAAACCATAATGTCAATCTTTTACTAAAAGTAGCTTCACTTTCTGTTTTAAGAGATAAATCCCTTAGTATTGAAGATAATCTATCAATAGTATATGGAGTTAACTTATTGGACCCAATTTTTTTTATAAAATGATTCAGTTCTCTTTTGGTATTTGAATCAATGTCACTAGAACTTTCTAAATATTTAAGATAAGTTATAAGTTGTTTTTTTAATTTATGGGTGTTCTGATTATCATCATACTTTAAATATAAAATTGTTTGACTAGCTCTGTAGAGATATTTTAATACATTGATATTATTTTGAAGTTTTGAAATAGAAAATAAAGAAATAGTATTACATATACCAGTGGCTATAATCAGTAAAACAAAACTTATAACTAACTTGCCTTTGATAGTAGATGGAGATACCCAATCTTTAAGACTGTCTACAGTTTCTATTGAGGAAAACTCTGGAGTGTACTTTTCCATAAAAAATTTAAAAATATACAATACACAAGTTTAATATATTTTAACATATTTTGGAATTCGTGCAAATAAAGGAGAGGCTATAAGAAACTGTAAAATAAGACAGTCTTATAATTAGAAAAGGAAAAAAGGGTCCTCTGAATTTAGCGCGAAGGGAAAAGGAGCTTTCTGAGCACAGGAGATTAGGATAGAAATCTTCTACAGGAACCAGAGCTTCAATTTATTCAGAGGACCCTACTAAGTAGAAGGACCTAGTATGTATTTTAGTGGCTGTGGCTGCGCCTTTTTTATCTTAATGTTATTCTCCTGCTACATGCATTATATAAGGTTTAAATATAGCGAATAAGAACTCTGCCATAAGTAATAAGATAATAAGCTTATATGCCCCATCTGCTTTAAAAAATGCTGATATTAAACTTATAAATGGAACCATAGCAACACAAGCAATCCCAAATATAGAAAGACAATCCATGTAGTGGATGTGATTTAAAAAGTAACCATATCCATTAGGAGCTATACCTTTCTCATGTAACCAGAAATAACTGGCTGACTGTCCCCAATACTTTGCAACATGTACGGGATCAGTAAATTGATGGAAACCAAGAAGATATGCAAAACCTGCTCCTAATAGTACTATCAAAGATATATAAAATGCTATATTCATAGTATTGGCAAAGGCAATATTCATCTCAGGATTTTGAATCTTATATTCTTCTGCCATTGTCCTTCCCTCCTTGTCTATAAAATCTTAGGAATTATATGAAGTCCACCTAAGCCCTTTATAACATCTAATATTCCAGCACCGAGCATTATTGCCATAACTAAATATCTAACTACCTTGGGCTTTGCTTTTACAGCAAGTTTAGCCCCAATTCTTGCTCCAATACTAATACCAACAACAGAAGGAACAACAATTAGTGGAAGCATTGCACCTTTAGAAAGATATACCCATGCAGCAGCCGCATCATTAAGAGTAATAATCATCATACTTGTTGATGTAGCAACCTTAATAGGAGCCCCCATAATAAGATTTAAAACAGGTACGTTTGCCCAGCCTGCACCAAGACCAAACATTCCTGCGATGAATCCAACAAAAGCAAAAGTAGGAAGCCCTGCAAAGAAACGAGTAGTATGGTATTCTACAACCTCACCTAAGTTAGGCTCATACCATTCACCTTTCATTTCCAATTTTCTAGAAAAATTATCTATATGAGTAACTTCAGGGAACTCAACCTTTTTAGAGGTCAGCATAACATAAAAGATAAACCAAAGGATAATACCTAGCGCTATATCTATATAATATTTCCCAGAAGGAAAGGCATTTGTAATCCAAAGGCCAACAATACCTCCTATAATAGAAAAAGCCATAGAAACTACAACAACAGGTGCCATTATTTTAAGACTAGCAAGTCCCTTTTTAGCAAGTGTAGGGGTAGAAGAAATAGCAGAACACATTGCCATCACAAGACCAGTACCTCTAATAAAATCAACACTAAAAGGGAAAAAAGCTGTTGTAATAGGGACAAACAAGACTCCACCACCTACTCCGGAAACCGGAGCAATTAAACCGATTGTAAAAGTAAAAACAAACAAAATTGCTGGCCACATCCACCACGGATCACCCTTTGCGAGCTCAGAAGAACTTGCGACATTTTTAGCCCATGCTAATTCTGCTATTGCTAAACATAGTAATAAAATTACGCCTATAACCCTAAGAACTACTTTCCATTTTGTTTTTTTGGGGTTGTTGGCTTCCTTCATCTCCTCCTCCTATATAGTGTTTTAGTGAACACCTTAATTATGTAAACCGTAACAAATAAAAAGTTACGGAACTAAAATTAATAAAAAATCTTTAAATACTACCGATCCCTCCCTTCATTTAAAAATTCTTTGTCTATTTTTACCGCAAAAAATATTCCAAATAATATAACCTATTGAAATTATTAAGTTTTTTATGAATTTTAATTCAGTTTCATAGACAAATATAAATACTTAAGTGTTTCAGAAATAAACATAATATTTATAACTAACTAAAATCATTAAATTTTTTTAGCTGAAACATATGTTTAAAAATGAAACATCAAACATTCTTTAATTTTTTTACGTTTTAGGAATCAATATTTATTTTTTAGTCTTAAATTTATCTTGTTT
>Ga0256834_1001960_pt1 | contig 13402 bp, 13 predicted proteins | sample 4281140metaG_FD_190536 | JGI IMG/M metagenome (GOLD analysis project Ga0256834, IMG submission 190536) | Hydrothermal vent microbial communities from East Pacific Rise, Pacific Ocean - 4281-140 | ecosystem: Environmental > Aquatic > Marine > Hydrothermal vents | place: Pacific Ocean: East... | reverse complement strand
AAGTTGGACTATCTCCTCCCTGCTCTTCTTTATCGTGTGCTCTATCTGTATCTTCGACGTGGAGATGAAGATATGAACCATGTCAGCTTCGCTGTCCAAAGCGGCGTCTATGTCCCCCTTTACGATTCTTGCCAAGGCACATATCTTTGAGTCCAAGCCAAGGTTGGATATCTTTTTTACAGCCTCGAACTCGCCCTTAGATGCGGCTGGAAAGCCAGCCTCAATAACATCCACGCCAAGTCTGTCAAGCTGCTTCGCTATCTTTATCTTCGCGTCGAGCGGGAAAGCGACTCCAGGAGTTTGCTCTCCATCCCTCAGCGTCGTGTCGAATACTGTGACTGTTCTGCTGTCTTTGTCCTCGCTGCCACAACCACCACTGCCGCCCGCATCCATATCCATACACCTTATCCACACTCACCTTTCTGTGCATGCTCCAATGCAGGGTATAAAAGCTTGTCTTTGTCTGTCACGATTTTTGATTTCGGGTTTTTAATTAGTACAATATACCCGGCAAGCTAACACCGCCCTTCATCGACTGCTCACGCAGACTTAGAGCGGCTGACCCTTGCCGGGTTTCAAAGTGTTAAGGCTGTACCGTGCCCGGGTTGCCCCGGGGTCATAGAAAGCCACGGCTCATCTCACCAGGGGACCTATACGGCACGGCTTTTGCCCCGCGCTTGCGGGTTACATCACAGCGAGCTGAGCTCTCTCCGCACCCTCCCCGCACGGGGCTCTTTGAAGAATTTGATTAAGCTGAATATATAGAGTTCGCCAGCTGGACAGATTAACTATATTTTTAATGCGGGGAAGATGCTAGAGCATGAATTACCTCGTCTTCGTGATACCTCCACTGCTCGGAGCTGCAATTGGGTACATAACGAACGTGATAGCCGTGGAACTACTCTTTCACCCGAGAAAGCCAATAAACATCTTCGGATTTAAAATTCAGGGACTGATTCCAGCGAGGAGTAGGGAGTTGACAGAGAAGTTTCTCGACACACTCTCAGACATTCTCACTAAGGAGGACTTCGAGTTCGTAATAGGTGACGCTCTCAACAGAACCATACGGGAGAACGAAATAGCTGCAAGAGTAAACGAGCTGTTCAGTAGACCACCCCTATCCAACGTTAAGGAGTTGACAGAGAAGTCCGGGATTTTGGGAAGGTTTCTCGCTCCCTTGTCCGAGGCGGTATCCTCTATCCTGCAGGACACTGTAAAGGATGCGATCGTGAAAAACATAGCGAACAACATAGACCTTAGAGAGTTCGTGATAAGGAAGGCAGAGGAGATAAGCGAGGAGGAAATAGAAAAGCTCTTTAAGAAATTTGCAAGTAAAGAACTGAGGTTCATCGAAATTTCTGGGGCTGTGCTTGGATTTCTGATAGGCATTGCTCAGTCGATAGTCATGTACACCCTGATACACTAACCATGAAGCTAGAGGACTGGTTTCTCAGGTTCTACTTCCCGATAGTGGATGAGTTCGGGTACAGCGTTGCGGAGGATGCGGAGAGTGCAAGGGTTCTTGCTGAAGTGGCTGAACTCAAGAAGTTCGATGTTCTCAGGAAGTTTGAAGGAAAAACTGCCTACGTGGTAGGAAATGCTCCCGAAAACGATCTGAAAGTTCCTAGAGATGGAGTCGTTGTAACAGCGGGGAAGGCTATTCTGAGGTGTAATGAATTAGATGTCGACATTCACGTTACCGACCTAGATGAGGGGTTTGAGGCCGTGTGCAGGGCTGCGGACGAGGCCATACTTGTCGTCCACGCTCATGGGGATAACGTCGAGCTCGTGAGAAAGTGGGTTCCAAGTTTAGGCAGTATAATCGGAACAACGCAGTATATGCCATTCGGAGAAATCGTGAACCCGTGCGGTTTCACAGATGGAGATAGAGCTGCGATGATAGCCAAGAGCTTCGCAAAAGAAGTAAAGCTCCTGAACTTCAACTTCAGCAAAGCTGAGAATGAACTGAAGCTGAGGAAGCTAAAGTGGGCGAGGAGGATTTTAGAGTTTGAGTGTTTACTTTAGCAGTATTAAACTGATTTACTGATTTAAAAATTTCAAAATTTAAAAATCAGGGAACCAGTCTGTTCCTGTCTCTCGGAAACAGAACCCCCTCCCTTATGTTCTTCAGCCCAAGCATGGACATCAGCAACCTGTCGGCTCCAAGCCCCCAGCCAGCGTGCGGTGGCATACCGTAGCGGAAGGCTTCAAGGTAAAATCCAAAGCTCTCAGGGTTCATCCCACACTCCTCTATCCTCTTAACCAGCAGGTCGTGGAGGTGAATTCTCTGAGCTCCGCTCGCAAGCTCAAGAGCTCCTTTCATCAGGTCAAAGCTCTTGCATATCTCTGGCCTGTCTTCGTAGGGCATCGCGTAGAAAGGTTTCGACTTGGTCGGCCAGTCCATGATGAAGTAGTGCTCTGGCATCTCCTCAGCTATCAGTTTGAGAGCTGGAGTGCTTATGTCCTCCCCCCACGGAATGCTCTCTCCCTTCCTGTTCGCGATTTCAAGAGCCTCGTCGTAGCTTATCCTCTCGAAGGGTGTTTCTGGAACTTCGAGCTTGAGATTTAACCACTCTAAGTAGCGTTCACACTTCTCGTTAACATCTTCATAAACTCTCTTTACAAGCCTCTCAAGCACATCCATAACCCCCTTGTGGTCAAGAAAGCTCGCCTCTATGTCTATCGAAACGGCCTCGTTCAGATGCCTGACTGTGTTGTGCTCCTCAGCCCTGAATATCGGGCCTATCTCAAAAACTCTCTCAAGCCCTGAGGCCATAAGAACCTGCTTGTAGAGCTGGGGACTTTGGTTCAGAAATGCTTCCTTCTCGAAGTAGCTTATCGGGAATAGCTCCGTACCTCCTTCAGTTGCGGTCGAAACGATCTTGGGTGTGTTTACTTCTATAAAGCCTTCCTCACAGAGAAAAGCTCTGACACTCTGTAGCATGCAGTGCCTTATGCGGAATATAGCTTGGACTTTCGGCTTCCTAAGGTCGAGGTACCTATGATCCAAGCGAGTGTCGAGCTCAGCAGGAACCTTCTCTGCCACGTCAAGAGGCAACGGTGCGTCAGCTTCGTTCAGAACAACAAACTTCTCGGGAATTATCTCGTAACCTCCTGGAGCTTTGGGTTCAGCCTTCACGACGCCTACAACTTCAACGACGCTCTCTCTGTGAACTTTCTTTGCAGTCTTAAAGGACTCGGGGTCCACCTTTTTCTTTGGAAGAGTGACCTGAATGAAGCCTTCCCTGTCCCTAAGAATTACGAAAACCAATCCACCGTGATCTCTAACTTCGTGCACCCAGCCGTACAGCTTTACTTTCTTTCCCACATCTTCCTCTCCTATTTCGGCCGTGTGCTTCCTCTCCACCTTCTCAACTTCAGCCTCAGTTTCAACTCCCATTTCAGTTCCAGACATTTCTCAGACCTCCACACAATCAACGCTCAAGCTTTTCAAGCCTCTTTTTCACGGACTGAGCGTGAAACTTAAGACCTTCAGCCTCAGCCAGCCTTATAACACTCTCCCCCATTCTCCTCACTCCCTCCTCCCTGAGCTGCTGGAAAGTTATAGACTTAACGAAAGTCTCGACGCTCAAGCCGGAGTACATCTTTGCGTAGCCCGAAGTAGGCAGTATGTGATTCGTACCAGAAGCGTAGTCTCCGAAAGCAACCCCACTCATCTCACCAACGAAAACGCTACCAGCATTCTTTATTTTGCTTATAGCTTTCTCAGCCCCATCGAACACGAGCTCAAGGTGTTCTGGAGCAAAAGCGTTCGAAATCTCTATCGCCTCATCTATAGAGGATACTACAGCTATGTAAAAGTTCTCGTTGTCTATTGTTCTCTCCACTATTTCGAGGACTTTCTCAGCTAACTTCTCTGAAGTAGTTAGAACAACCGCAACAGCCAGTGGATCGTGCTCGAGCTGAGCAACGCAGTCCATCGCCACTATCTCGCTATCAGCCGTCTCGTCCGCTATAACCAGTATCTCAGAGGGGCCTGCAGGCATGTCTATTGCGACATCCTTTGAAACAAGAATCTTTGCAGCTGTAACGTAGGCGTTTCCTGGCCCAGCAATCTTGAGCACGGGCTCTATCGTTTCAGTTCCGTAGGCCATCGCAGCTATTGCTTGAGCACCCCCAACCCTGTATATCTCGTCAACTCCAGCCATATCACAAGCCACAAGAGTTAGGGGGTTCACACTGCCGTCCTTTGCGGGGGGTGTGCAAACGATAACCCTCTCAACCCCGGCAATCTTCGCAGGAATACCAGCCATAAGAGCTGTGGAAGGGTAGCTTGCCCTACCTCCAGGAACATAGAGCCCGGCACTCTCTAAAGGCACGTACCTCTTCCCCAAGACGGCGTAATCAAAGTCTATAAAGGTCTCCTGAGGAGAGGTCAGAGAGTGGAACTTCTCTATATTCTCCCTTGCAACTTCGAGAGCGTCTATGATTTCATCGCTAACGAGCTCGTAAGCCCTATCAACTTCCTCTCTGTCAACTCCTATAGCATCTAGTTTAACGCCGTCAAACTTCTCGGTGAACTCTATTAGAGCGGAATCTCCCCTTTCTCTAACGGCGTCAACAACAGGCCTGACTTTCTCGACGAACTCGTCAAGGGAGCGTTTTCTATTTATCTTGAGAACTTCTTCGGGCGAAACAATTCCCATAGGCTCAACTGCCTGAGGGGCAAATTATAACCCTTTCTACCCGTCTATCCATCTGGCATTTCGCTGTTTTCATAGCCGACCCATGCCAGACTTTATGCCACGTCACCCAACCATAGACTGTTCAGATCCCAACCTATTTCATCAGATCACAATCAAAGCAAAGCCAAAGCTAACGATTAATCCTTAAAGGTGCGAGGACATGATGAGGTTGATAAAGAAACTAACAGGGCTGGAGAAGCGAAAGACCGAAATGCTGGTAAGAAAAAGAGAACGCGGGATGTTAAGAAATATTTACGTTTAAAAAATTGGAAAAATGACCATTTTTCACCGGAAAAAGCTTCAAAACGACCAATATACCGTAAATTATTTATGCGGAAAGTTTAAGGCAAATAAAAGAGGTGATATGGAATGCCGGAATTGGAAGTAAAGGGGAAGAAACTGACCCTCGATGAGGACGGGTTCTTGCAGGACTGGGAAGAATGGGATGAGGAAGTGGCCGAGGCTCTTGCCAAGGACACAAGGTTTAGCCCGCAGCCGATTGAACTGACAGAGGATCACTGGGTCCTCATCAGGTACATCAGAGACTACTTCCTCAAGTACGGTGTAGCTCCACCCATAAGAATGATTGTCAAACACATGAAGAAGACGCTTGGTAAGGAGAAGGGCACGCTCGAGTACATTTATCAGCTCTTCCCACAGGGTCCGGCTAAGGACGCTTGTAGAATTGCCGGACTTCCGAAGCCAACTGGATGTGTCTAATTCTTTCCTATTTTCTCCATTTTATCGATTTCTCCTTTCTGCTGTTTTACTTCGCTGCAAACACTGTAACACAAAAGTTTCATAATACTATTTCAGCATCCGTTAAACGCCGCAAAGACACAATCAGATTTATAAACCCTGAAACAGCTGAAGGGCCATCAGTGTTCGAGAGGTGATGTTATGGAGTTCAAGGTCGTCATATCCGATCCGAAAACGGGGAAAGCTTACCAGACTATCGTGAGCGGTGCGAATGCGAACAAGCTCATAGGAAAACAGATAGGAGATGTAATAAACGGAACGCTCGTGGAGCTGCCTCCAGACTACGAGCTTCAGATTACCGGAGGAAGTGACAGAGACGGATTTCCAATGAGGCCAGACATACCGGGGAGCGGAAGGAAGAAGATCCTTCTCTCCGGAGGAGTCGGCTTCAATCCAACAGAGAAGGGAATGAGAAGAAGAAAGCACGTAAGGGGCAGGGTAATCAGTAGAGACATCGTCCAGATAAACATGAAGGTCGTCACTCACGGTAAGATTCCGCTTGAGGAGTACTTCAAGAAGGAGGAGGGCGAGGGAGGAGGCGAGTAGCCTATAGCTTAAGGGATAGAAATGGGCTTTCTCGAGGACAAGAGAAGGGCAAGGCATTTTTACAAGTACTTTTCAAAAATATACGACTTCGTCAACCCCTTCTTTTACTCTGACGAGATGAGGAAGACTGTAGTTGACATGGCCAGAGTTAACAGAAACAGCAAAGTCGTGGAGGTCGGGTGCGGGACTGGATTCACAACAGCCGAAATAGTCAGGAGGGTTGGGGAAAGAAACGTCACCGCTATTGACCTGACGCCCGAGCAGATGATGAAAGCGGTCAGGAGGTTTCCGAACGCCAACTTTCTGAGGGGTGACGCCGAGAACCTGCCCTTCAAGGATGACACTTTCGACGCTGCCATATCTGCAGGGAGCATAGAGTACTGGCCGAACCCGCAGAAGGGAATAGAGGAGATGGCGAGAGTTACGAAGCCGGGAGGAAGGGTTGTAATACTCGCCCCGAGAAAGCCCGACGGTTATCTCGCAAGAAAGTTTGCGGAGTCGATAATGCTCTTCCCGACGACCCAGCAGTGTGTGGAGTGGTACGAGAACGCCGGGTTGAAGAGAATAGAGTACGTTGAAACGGGCCCGTACTTCTTCTGGAGCAAGCTCGTCGTTATTATTTCGGGAGTTGTTTGAAGGGTTTTTTATTTTTGTTGTGGATTTTTGTTGTAGTTTAGATTGAAGCACTATTACAATATTATTCAAAGATTTAAATCAAACATTAAACCAAACTAACTTCCTCCAGAATCCTCCTCAAAGCCAGCAAATCCAGACGGGACTGAGGTTTTACTATTTCATTCACAGGATCCAGAAACAGAATGTTGTTTTTTATGCACCAGACGAGTTCTTCCGTCAGATACTCGTAGGTTATGCCTTCTTCCTCCCTGAATCGGGCAAAAGTTTCAAACACTGAACGCCTGAACTCCTCATCCAGCGAGTAAACAGAGTCCTTTATCTGTCTCTTCCTGATCCTGAGCATTTCCTCGCAAAATTCCCTGAGTCTGTCTCTTTCCTTAATCGACTCAACAAGATAAACCGGTTTTCCGCCGAGATACTCCCAGACAAGTTCTGTCTCCTCCTCACTAAACCCGTAATTCTTAAGAAAACACACTGCAGTATCATAGTCAAAGTCGTCCACCAGTATGTACCTACATCTTCCGTGGAGAGATGCTTCTGCGTAAATTCTTTCCATAAACAGCGAGTCAGACGTGATTGCAAAGATGTGACAGGCGTGCAGCTCCTTGGTTAACCTGACGAACAGGTTGAAAAGTCTTGTAAATTAGTAGCCCGTCTATTTTCAGGTCACCAATCACCTGAAGCTCGTCCAGAATCAGAACGGGCTTTTTGTACTTCGAAATGCTGGTAAAGAACTCCTCGAGAAATTCGAATACGTCTTCTTTCGTTTCTTTCCCAAATATGGCATCCAGAAGTGATTCCGAAACCGGTATCCCGCCCAGTATTTTTATTGTTTCTTTCAGAATTTCCCTAAGAATTTCCTCCCTGCTCTCCTTTCTGAACTTGAACAGAACTCTTATGAAGTCCCCGTAGTCGCTAATGAATCTACCTCTTAAGTTGACGTAGAACACAACGAACTCCTGTGAGAGTGAGTTCACCAGCTGCTGAAATAGCTCTGTTTTTCCCGAATTAATCGGACCGTAAACGAAGGTGATTAAGTCAGGCCTCGAATTCAGAATTTTCATAACCTTCTCGATTTCCCTCTCCCTGTCGTGGAAAGTAACATCCATGAGATGTGTTCAACTGAATGGTTTAAGTAAATTTGTTATGACTTTTCGTTTGGCTTTTACTTTTTTATTGCCGCTACTGCTTGATGCGGTTTAGGACGTTTATGGCTAATGTTAATTGGCTAATGCCCCAATTGTGTGTCAATTATGAGTTAATTGTGAGTTAAGTGGTAGTTAAGTGGTTAAAAATCACCGGGTCAACAACGTTATAATCTCCAAAAGCCACTCTCGCCCGATGAAGTGCGAGAGGTGCGACGGCAGGGGCTACATAGAGGTCGAAGAAATGTGCCCCAACTGCAACGGTAGCGGAAAGGCGAAGAGTTTTGACCCAAAGCTCACGGCAGAGTTGAGCGATGAGCAAATAGCCATGTTCGCAAAAGGTATCTGCGGAGTTTGCAGGGGGACGGGGAAGGTCAAGACCGTCAAGGTCTGCCCGGACTGCAACGGTACGGGAAAGGCGAACGTCTGCAAGATCTGCGGAGCCAAGATAGCCGGAGATTCTGACCTCTGTCCGAAGTGTAAGAAAAAACCCCACGCCTACCAGCTTAGCAACAGCTGTGGCATAGAGGACATCAGGCTGAACAGGGTTTACGTCGGGAAGGTTTCAGGAGTTACGGACATAGGAGTCTTCGTCAACCTGAACAAGAGGCTTAGGGGGTTAATTCACAGGAAAAACCTTGGAAACGCGAAACTGAGCGAGGACGACAGCGTTCTCGTGAGAGTTTCGAACATAAGGCCTACCGGAGAGATAGACCTCGTCTTGAACCCGATGGACAACTACGCTGTCATAGAGGTTTCGAAGGATGCACCAAAGGTCAAAATTGCCGAGGTGGAGAGCTACACCGGGAAGCTCGTCGAGATAAGAGGCAAGGTTACGCACATAAAGCAGACCGCAGGGCCAACGGTTTTCACGATAATCGACGAGAGCGGGGCGATAAACGCCGCAGCTTTCGAGGGAGGAGAGAGAGCTTATCCAGAAATAAAGGTCGACGACATTGTCAGAGCGATAGGAATCGTGAAGAAGAGAGACGCGAAGCCCCAGCTCGAAGTCCTCGAAATGGAGAGGTTGCTTGGGGAGGAGGCGTACGAGATCCAGAGGCTCATAGAGAAAGAGCTCGAGAGAAAGAGCGAGCCTGTTTTCAGGGGATTTCTCATAGAGAGCGAAGTTCTCGAAAAGCTGAAGGACGAGATGATGAACGTTGCGAGGGAGCTCAGGAGAGCCGTTTTCGAGTCGAGACCAATAATCATCAGACACCACTGGGATGCAGATGGTGTCTGCAGCGGAGTGGCTCTTGAGGTTGCCCTGATAGATTTGGTGGAGAAAGTCCACCCAGACCCAGAGGCGAAGTATTACCTCGTAAAGAGGAAGGTTTCGAGAGCGCCCTTCTACGAGCTTGAGGACGTTGTGAAAGACCTCGACGAGGCTCTGGAGGACATGGAAAGGCATGGAGATAAGATGCCCCTCGTAGTTCTCGCTGACAACGGCTCTGGATACGAGGACGTGCCAGCAATAAGGCAGTTTCTGACATTTGGCGCTGATGTGATAACGATAGATCACCACTTCCCAGATGAGGAAGTTGACAGCTACCTGCTCTACCACGTGAATCCCTACAAGGTTGGTGGGGACAGCAACTACACAGCAGGAGTGCTATGCGTGGAAATAGCGAGGATGGTCAACCCAGATATTGAAGGGCTGGAGTTCCTTGCGGGAGTTTCGGTGATTGGAGATAGAAGCGAGGGAGAGGTGCTGAAGTACGTCGAGCTGTCGGGGGCAAGCAGGGAGGAGCTGTACGACACGGGTTTGGCCTTGGAGTTCGAGGGATTCTATTTGAGGTTCAGATCGGCGAGTGGAATAATACACGAAATACTTGGCTTCGGCAGGAAGGACAGACAAAAGAAACTTGTGGAGATGTTATCGGGCTATGCCAAGGAGGCGATAGAGGCACAGCTCAAAACAGCTATGAGTGGAGTTAAAGTTCAGAGGCTGCCAAACGGAGTTGCCTTAGCTGCCTTCGACGTTGAGAACTACGCGAAGAGATTCACATTCCCACCACCTGGAAAGTTAACGGGAGAAGTGCACGACAGGCTCAAGAGAGAGTACAACAGGATAGTTACTATAGGTTACGGCCCTGATTTTGCAGTGATAAGAAGTGAAGGTGTTGAACTCGACATTCCAAGGTTCGTTAGAGAGTTGCAGAGAGAGATCCCAGATGGTGGTGTTGAGGGAGGGGGACACCTCGTCGTGGGATCGATAAAGTTTATTCCTGCAAGGAGAAAGGATGTCCTCTCCAAGCTTGCAGCAAAGATCGGATCGCTGTAAAATCTTTACCAATTTATTAGGTTTATTGCTTACTAAGCCGTGCTGAAACTTTAAGTTCCAAAAAGTTAAATACTGATGTTAACCTGATTTTATGATGGTTAACAAACACAAGATTCCAAGAACTATGAGTACTCAGCATCCAGACAACGTGTCTCTGCCCTTCTTCTCAGAGTATCCGGTGCTCAAGGGAGACGACGAGGTGAGAGAGGCTTACTACGCATACTCTCACCTGGGCTGTGACGAACAAATGTGGGACTATGAGGGAAAGGATGTTGACGTTTACGTTGTGAAAAAGCTGCTCTCAAGGCATTCCCAGTTCTTCCAAAGCAATGTGCTTGGAGAAGACATCTTTCTGACTTTCAGGATCCCGAATCCATCAGTCGAGAAGAGCGAAGCTAAAGTCATGCTCGAGGTCCTTGAAAGCATACCGAGGAGCTACGATTACGCCAAGCTCTTTTATTCAAGAGAAGTAATTCCAGTCTTTGAGGTCATACTTCCAATGACGTCAAGTTCGAGGGAAATAAACAGAGTTTACTACTATTACACGAACTTCGTGGTGGGAAAGGCGAAGATGAAGTTCTTTCCGGGGGACATAACGATATCTGAGTGGACAGGTGAGTTCAAACCTGATAGGATAAATGTAATACCCCTATTCGAGGACAGGCCTTTCGTTTTGAACTGTCACGAGATAACGAGGGAGTTTCTTGAGGACAAGCAGATAGCACATCAGAGGGTCTTCCTCGCGAAGTCTGATTTAGCGATGAACTACGGAGCTTTTTCCTCGGACGTTTACCTTAAAAAAGCACTGTTCAACCTCAGAACGCTGGAGGAGGAAACTGGAGTCATGATTATGCCGATAGTTGGCTTTGGTTCTCCACCTTTTAGGGGAAATCTCAGGCCAGAGAACGCTGGAGAAATTGCGGAGAAGTGGAGGAGCGTTTTCACATTCACGATTCAATCCGCATTCAAGTACGACTGGCCTGAGAAGGATGTTGTGAGGGGAATAGAGAGGATAAGGAAAGTGAGACCAGAGCTGAGGAAAGCCGAAGACGTTGATGAAGAGGAAATGAGACTTGCTGATCGTCTGGCCGAAAATTACAGAAGAGCGATTCCAAGAGTAGCAGACATCGTGAATGCTCTATCAGCCCACGTTCCGAGGAGAAGGGCAAGAAAACTCCACGTCGGCTTATTTGGCTACTCGAGGGACGTTAACGGCTTCGTTTTGCCGAGAGCCATACCCTTCTGTTGTGCCCTCTACTCTCTCGGCATACCTCCAGAGTTTCTCGGGCTCAAAGGGCTGAGGGAGAAAGAAGTTGAGCTCCTGCTTGAGAACTACGAGAGCGAGCTTGAATTCGCATCGAGGTTCTTCATTAGGGAAGTTTGTGAGAAGCTAGGGCTCGAAAAAGTTTACGCTTTTCCAGAGGAGCTAGGGATTGATGGTGATAGGATAGGTGATAATAAGGCTAAAAGAAACGAGAAACAAGAGTACAAAGAGATAGTAAAAGAACTGTACGACGCTTTCAGGAGGAATAGAGTTGGAATGCTCACTGAGAAACTCCTTCAGGCGGCGAGGATGAGGGGTTTTCTTGGATAGGCTTAGTCCTGCTTGCTTTTGCAGACATTTTTCACGTAGGTTTTTGTCCGCTCTTTTTGCATTTTTATATCAACCTGTTCATTTGTGTCATTTGTTTATACAAATCCTAACAGCTAAAATTTTTATTACCCAACACAAAAAGTTTAACGCCCAAACTCCACGCTTATCCCCGGTTCTATCTGCACAACAACGTCAGCTATTCTTCCCCTTGTTACCCCACCTCTAACGACATCGAATGAATTGAAGTAAACAACTCTTACATCCTCGACGTCCTCTTCACAAGCCCCGTGGGAGAGGGCTATTTCCCTCACCCTCTCCTTCGCCAGCTCGACGAAGTACTCGTCATCATCCCTACCATCGTAATCCTCAACGACTCCATTGAAAACGGCCCTCTTCTTCGCCGTGTCGAACCTCGCGTAGAGAGTCAAGCTAATCCTCGAAACCGCAACTCCCACGGCGTTAACGGCCTCGCTATGCTCGGGGACTATGCACTTCTTTCCGCTCGCCTCCTCTATGTAAGGAGCTAAAAACCTGGCCAAATACCCAGTAACGACGAGAGTCTTCACCTCTCTCTCGTAGTGGTTTATTGCATCCACCACTATCGCTGTGTAGTCCTCTATCGCCTTCTCGGCTATCCCCTTAGACTGGCACATCTCCCTCGACCTCTCGAACTTTCCGATCTCGCACCCGCAGCAGTTGAGGGAGTCCGTTAGAGTAAAATGCTCCCCGCCAAAAGCCGCTGGAACTTTCCTCTCAGGCCTTATGAAGCTCTCGACGAGAGAGTCGCCGCCAAAAGGAATCGAAAAGGAGTCTACGCACCTTATCAGCGTTTTCATTCCCGCAACGCTCATGTTCTCAACAATAGCTGGCTTTCCGTCCTCAACAATCACAAAGTCTGTTGTAGTTCCCCCTATGTCTATTACTATGGCGTCTCTGACTCCAGTCAAGAATATCGCTCCCATTGCCACCGCAGCGGGGCTCGAGTTGTAGAGCAAGGAGGGGTTCTGAAGGGCGAAGTCCATCGGGATTATCCCGCCGTCGCCCTTATAGAAGAAGAAAGTCCTAGAGTACATGCCAACTATTCTCTCGAGCTCGTAAACACTCTCTTTTAGCTTCGCGTTGACTATCGTCGTGTTTATCCTGAGAGGAAAGTTTATACCAAGGCAGTGGTAGCTCAGGCAGACTCTGCTCTCCCCATACCTCTCAACGGCTATTCTTGCAACCTGCTCCTCCAAGGCGGGGTTTCTTACCGAGAACTTTCCAGCTATCGCCACATTCTGGGCTTTCGACTTTCCCACCACATCCCTGACCTCGGCCTCGTCAACTTCCTCGACGATATCACCCCTGTGGTTCACGAAGCCCTGGAGGCAAACACCTCTCGAGGAGTAGTTCAGGCCAGGACCGGGAATGAGGAGAACGAGAGTTTTCGTCTCGTGAAATCGACTTAAAGCTGCGTTCAAGGGGAGGGATGTACTCACTGTAACTCTCTCCTTGCTCAGGTCAACGATGGAAGAGAGCTTTTCGAGCATGACCTCCATTCCCTCTTCGTTCGGGACTTTGAAGGTCCTGACTCCATCCTCCCCAACTATCGCCGCGTCCGTGTTGGTACCACCTATGTCAATGCCGATAGCCATTGTTTTAATTAACAGTTGTAACTATATAAAGTTGGTGAGCTTCAAGAGGAGACTTGCCATAGAGCTCGAAAAACTGAGGGGATTCGAAAGGCCGAAGGTCT
>Ga0256834_1001959_pt1 | contig 13409 bp, 16 predicted proteins | sample 4281140metaG_FD_190536 | JGI IMG/M metagenome (GOLD analysis project Ga0256834, IMG submission 190536) | Hydrothermal vent microbial communities from East Pacific Rise, Pacific Ocean - 4281-140 | ecosystem: Environmental > Aquatic > Marine > Hydrothermal vents | place: Pacific Ocean: East... | reverse complement strand
ACATACAGTGGCCATTACTAAACAAGGGGTTGAAGTGCTAACAACACATAAATATATAGAAGAAGTATATAAATTATAATATGGCTAAACAAGCATCGATAGAACAGGACGGAACTATTTTAGAAGCATTGTCAAACGCAATGTTTAGAGTAGAACTTGAAAACGGACATGTGGTAATTGCACATATCTCTGGCAAGATGCGAATGCACTATATTAAAATTTTACCCGGTGACAAAGTAAAGCTTGAAATGTCACCATACGATTTAACAAAAGGAAGAATAGTTTATAGATATAAATAATACGATGAAAGTAAAAGCATCTGTAAAAAAACGAAGCGCTGATTGCAAAATCATCCGTAGGCACGGTAAGGTTTATGTGATCAACAAAAAGAATCCCAAATTCAAACAACGTCAAGGATAATTGTTATGGCTAGAATTGCAGGAGTAGATATTCCACAACAGAAAAGAGGCGAAATTGCCTTAACGTATATTTTTGGACTTGGTAGAAGTTCAGCTCAAAAAATCCTAACGGAAGCAGGAGTTGATTGGAGCAAGAAAGTTCAGGATTGGACTGAAGAAGAAGCCAATGCTATACGAAACATTATTGGTGAGTCCTTTAAAGTAGAGGGTGTTCTAAAATCATCTATCCAATTAAACATTAAACGTTTATTGGATATTGGTTGCTACCGAGGTCTGAGACATCGAAGAGGACTGCCAGTTCGTGGACAGCATACTAAGAATAATGCTCGAACCAGAAAAGGTAAGAGAAAAACAGTTGCTAATAAAAAGAAAGCTGCTAAATAAGCATAAGTGATATGGCACAAAAGCGAAAAGATAAAGGTAAGAAACGAATAGTTAATGTTGAAGCATTGGGTCAAGCCCATATTAAAGCTTCTTTTAACAACATTATTATTTCTATGACCAACACAACTGGTCAAGTTATATCGTGGGCATCTGCTGGTAAAATGGGCTTTAAAGGTTCTAAAAAGAATACTCCTTATGCAGCTCAGGTAGCCGCTAGCGATTGCGCTCAAAAAGCGTATGACTTAGGGTTGCGTAAAGTTGATGTGTATGTGAAAGGGCCTGGTGCAGGTCGTGAATCAGCAATCAGAACTATACAAAATGTAGGTATTGAAGTAACAACTATTAAGGATGTTACGCCTCTTCCTCATAATGGATGTCGTCCTCCAAAAAGACGAAGAGTATAATTTTAGACTATTAAGATTAGTAAATAATGGCAAGATATAGAGGTCCTAAAACAAAAATTGCTCGAAGATTTAACGAACCAATTTTTGGGCCAAGCAAGGCACTTACAAAAAAAGCATACCCTCCAGGACAACACGGTAGAGGTAGAAGAAAAAAACAATCTGAATATGCTGTTCAGCTAATGGAAAAGCAAAAAGCTAAATATACCTATGGTGTTTTAGAAAAGCAGTTCTCTAATTTGTTTGATAAAGCTTCTCGTAAAACTGGTATTACCGGTGAAATTCTATTGCAATTGTTGGAAACAAGACTTGACAATACAGTGTTTAGATTAGGTATTGCGCCTACTCGAAGAGGAGCACGTCAGTTTGTGCTTCACAAGCATATTACTGTGAATGGTCAAATCGTAAATATTCCTTCCTTTGCGGTTAAAATTGGTGATGTGATTGCGGTAAGAGAAAAATCTAAATCTTTAGAGGTTGTTACTAATAGTGTTGCTGCTACAGCCACTAAACGTTTTCCTTGGTTAGATTGGAGTCCTTCTGAATTAATTGGCAAATTAATATCTTTGCCAATTCGTGAGGATATTCCTGAAAATATTCAGGAGCAACTAATCGTTGAACTTTACTCTAAATAATATTTAAATTATTTCATGGCAATTGTTTTTAAGAGCAATTGCCTGAACTATTAACTAAAAAACTATGTCGATATTAGCGTTTCAAATGCCAGAAAAAGTTGCCATGGAAAAGGCAGATGATTTTCATGGTCTTTTTACTTTTAAACCTCTTGAAAAAGGGTATGGTGTAACTATCGGTAATGCGCTTAGAAGAATTTTACTTTCTTCTTTAGAAGGTTATGCAATTACTGGAATTAAGGTTCCTAATGTGCTGCATGAGTTTTCAACTATTGAAGGTGTTGTAGAAGATGTTTCAGATATTATTTTGAACTTAAAGATGGTTCGATTTAAGAAAATTGCTGATTCATTTGACAATAAGATTGCAGTTAACCTTAAGAATAAAAAGGTATTAACAGCAGGCGATATTGCTAAGTTTACAACTGCTTTCGAAATTTTAAACCCAGAACACATTATTTGTCATTTAGATGAGAAATCGGATTTAGAATTAGAATTAACTATAGAAAAAGGAAGAGGATACCTTCCTGCTGAGGAGAATAAACCAGCAGATCAAGTATTTGGATACATTCCGATTGATGCTATTTTTACACCAATTAAAAATGTAAAATACAGTGTTGAAAATACAAGGGTAGAGCAAAAAACAGATTATGAGATGTTAATTCTTGACATCGAAACTGATGGTTCTATTCACCCAGAAGATGCTCTTAAAGGAGCAGCAAAAATACTTATTCAGCATTTTATGTTATTCTCAGATCAGAATATGATCTTAGAATCAGCAGAGTCTGGTGAGCCAGATGCAGTAGATGAAGAACTATTGCATATGAGAAAATTACTTAAAACTTCGCTTCACGATATGGATTTATCTGTACGTGCTTATAATTGCCTTAAAGCTGCAGATGTAAGATCGTTAGGCGATTTAGTAAGTTTAGAAATTTCGGATATGATGAAGTTTAGAAATTTCGGTAAGAAATCACTAGCTGAATTGGAGCAATTGGTAGTTGACAAGAACCTTACTTTTGGAATGGATCTTGCAAAATATAAATTAGAGGAGGATTAATAAAGATGAGACACGGTAAGAAATTTAATCATTTAAGCAGAACAACCTCGCATAGAGCTGCAATGCTTTCAAATATGGCATCGTCTTTAATTCTTAGCAAAAGAATTTCGACTACTGTAGCGAAAGCAAAAGCATTAAGAAAATATGTGGAGCCTTTGTTAACTAAGTCTAAAACAGATGATACTAACTCAAGAAGAGTTGTATTCTCTTATTTACAGAACAAAGAATCTGTTTCTGAGTTATTCAACGAAGTAGCTGAAAAAATTGCTGCTCGCCCTGGAGGTTATACCCGTATTCTCAAAACTGGAAATCGTTTTGGTGATAACGCTGAAATGTGCATTATTGAGTTGGTTGATTATAACGACTTAATGCAAAAAGAAGCGAAAGAGGAAGCTCCTAAAACACGTAGAAGTAGAAGAGGTGGGGCTAAGAAAAAACAGGAGGTTAAAGTAGAGGCTAAAACTGAGGAAGTAATTTCAGATGCAGAAGTTGTAGAAGAAGTTAAAGAGGAAGAAACTAAAGAGGAGACTCCTACTAAAGAGGATGGTGCTTCTGAAGATTCTGATACTACTGGAGAAGATAAAAAATAATCTTTTTCTGAAAGGAAATTGAAAGGGATTAGATTTTTATCTAATCCCTTTTTTATTTTTGCACCATTATTATCTTGTTTAGTTTGAATAGTTTGGTAAACAGTTACCAACATTAAAATTTCATTATGAATAAACCTACCAAAAAGAAAGCTTATTTATTATTAGAGGATGGATTTAAAATGGAGGGTACAGCCATTGGGAAAATCGGCACATCCGGAGGTGAAATTTGTTTTAATACGGGAATGACAGGTTATCAGGAAGTATATACAGACCCTTCCTATTTTGGGCAAGTAATAATAAGTACTAATTCCCATATTGGTAATTACGGAACAGTAGATGAAGAGAATGAATCGGATGCCCCTAAAATTAGCGGGATAATAATTAATGAATTTTCAGATTATAATAGCCGTCAAGAATCAGAGTCGTTACAGAGTTATTTAGAAAAACATAGCATTGTTGGAATTGCTGATGTAGATACACGTAGTTTAGTGCGTCATATTCGTGATAAGGGGGCTATGAATGTAATTATTTCTTCAGATTTGGATGAAGATAGTTTGCAAACTGAATTAGATAAATTGCCTCAAATGGATGGATTAGAGCTTGCTTCTAAGGTTTCAACTAAGGATTCATATATATTAGGGGAAGGGAATAAAGTCAAAATTGGAGTACTTGATTTTGGCATTAAACGAAGTATCCTTAATAATTTTGTAAAAAGAGGTTGTGAATTAAAGGTTTTTCCTGCTAAAACGCCTGTAGAAGAGGTTATGGAGTGGAGCCCTGCTGGAATCTTTTTATCTAACGGGCCAGGTGATCCTGCCGCAATGGATTATGCGGTTGATACGGTTAAAGCAATAACAGAATCTGAAAAACCATTGTTCGGTATATGCTTAGGACACCAATTAATTGCGAGGTCTTTTGATATTGGTACATATAAAATGCACCATGGCCATAGGGGCTTAAATCATCCAGTAAAAAACTTAAAGACTGGTAAGAGCGAGATTACCTCTCAGAATCATGGATTTTCAATATCTAAAGAGGATGTTGAAAAATCTACTATAGTAAATCAAACACATATTAACTTAAACGATAACACGGTTGAAGGTATAGAGATTAATGGAAAGAAAATTTTCTCAGTTCAATACCACCCAGAGTCATCTCCTGGACCTCATGATTCAGAATACTTATTCGATAATTTTATAGAATTAATAACAAAATAAATTTTAACATTATGGCAATCATAGAACAAGTACACGCCAGACAAATCTTAGACTCAAGAGGTAACCCAACCATTGAAGTAGATGTAATTACAACCAATGGAGTGTTGGGTAGAGCCGCAGTTCCTTCAGGAGCTTCCACAGGTGAGAACGAAGCAGTTGAGCTTAGAGACGGAGACAAGTCTAAGTATTTAGGCAAAGGAGTTTTAAAGGCCATTGAGAATGTAAACGAAGTAATAGCTCCTGAAGTAGTAGGGTTTTTAGTTACAGAGCAACGTTTAATTGATCAAATTATGATTGATTTAGATGGGACAGATACCAAATCTAAATTAGGGGCAAATGCAATTTTAGGAGTATCATTGGCCGTTGCTAAAGCAGCAGCTGAAGAGTCTGCTCTGCCATTATACCAATATATTGGCGGAGTTAATGCGCATAAATTGCCAGTTCCTATGATGAATATTATTAATGGCGGTTCTCATTCAGATGCACCTATTGCCTTTCAAGAATTTATGATTCGCCCAGTAGGAGCTGCTACTTTTTCTGATGCAATTAGAATGGGAACAGAAATTTTCCATAGTTTAAAAAAGATTCTTCATGACAAAGGCTTAAGTACTGCTGTAGGTGATGAAGGTGGTTTTGCGCCTAACCTTGCAGGAGGAACAGAAGAAGCCTTAGAAAGCATTCTTAATGCTATTAAAACTGCTGGTTATGAGCCCAATAAAGATGTTACCATTGGCTTGGATTGTGCAGCTTCTGAGTTTTTTGTAGAAGGAAAATATGACTACACTAAGTTTGAAGGAACTGAAGGTAAGATTAGATCAAGTGCTGAGCAAGTAGATTACTTAGCTTCGTTGATTGAAAAATATCCGATTGATTCCATTGAAGATGGTTGTGATGAAAATGACTGGGAAGGATTTAAGATGCTTACAGCTAAAATTGGCAACAAATGCCAAATTGTAGGTGACGATCTTTTTGTAACCAACGTAAAATTTTTAGCAAGAGGGATTAAAGAAAAATCTGCCAATTCAATTTTGATTAAGGTAAACCAAATTGGTACTTTATCTGAGACCTTAGATGCTATTGAAATGGCTCATAAAGCAGGATATACTGCGGTTATTTCACACCGTTCGGGTGAAACAGAAGATTCAACTATTGCGGATATTGCAGTAGCAACCAATGCAGGCCAAATTAAAACTGGCTCAGCATCTCGTTCAGACCGGATGGCTAAGTATAACCAGTTGCTAAGAATCGAAGAAGAGCTGGGAGAAGTAGCTGCTTATGAAGGCAGAAGGTTTAATTAATATTTTGCTCATTCCTGCCTGTGCCTAGCAAGTGAGCGTAGGTAAATTGGTAGCAAAACCAAAAATTTAAAGCCTCAATTGATTAATTGAGGCTTTTTTATGCTTTATTTGAAATATAATCAAATATTAAAATGGAGTCTCTTAAAAAAGTTATCAAAAATTACTACCTAATGATAGGTGCATTTTTTCTGATTTGGCTTACATTTTTTGATAGTAACGACCTATATAGCCAGATTAAATTAGCTAGAAAGTTGAACAACTTAAACGCTGATAAAACCTATTACTTAGAAAAAATTGAGGAAGTAAAAGGAGATCGAGAAGAACTTTTGAGTAACCCTGACTTATTAGAAAAGTTTGCACGAGAAAAGTACTTAATGAAAAAACCAACCGAAGATTTGTACGTTGTAGTGGAGATAGAAGAAGATTAGCATGAAAAGAATTGGAATTATACTGACACTTGTATTTTTAAGCTCTATTAACTTGTTTGCTCAAAAAGGCGATTATGTGATTGATGAGCAGAGCAATTTTATGGATCGAGTGTATTTTGGCGGAGGCTTTGGTTTGTCTGGTGGTTCAAATAGTACAATAATAACGGTTTCTCCAATGGTTGGGTATATGGTTTCCAGCAGATTTTCTGTAGGTGTTGGGGCAACCTACCAATATTTTAAATTCAATAATTTTACAGACAACCAATATGGAGGATTGGCTTTTGCAAGGATGAATTTTTTCAAACAAGTTTTTGGGTATGCCGAATATTCTTTTATAAACCAAATAGATTACCGTGATGGTGTAAATCGAATTACTATTGATAGGTTACCAATAGGTTTAGGCTTTTCGCAACGTATGGGGTCTCGTTCTTCATTTAATGTAATTGCAGCTTATGATATGCTGTACGATGCCAATGGGCAATACTATAATTCTCCTTGGGTTATTAGTTTCTTTGTTGCCTTATAGTTTTACAATTACCTCTAACCAATTAAAAACTTAAACCAAACTTTTTACCCACTTCTTGTAAATCGTCAATAACTTTTTCGTTTAAGGGAATACCATTTGCCAATCGCTCTTTTTCAAAATTACGTTCAGGGTCTCCTGGTATAACCACATTGGGCATCCCTTTCGTACTTTGAGCATTTCTAAATCGCTCAATCCAAGTATCCATATTAGATTTGAATTCTGTAGCAGGTCTAAACCCATCAATTCGCATGGCTCCTAAAAAATGACCGATGCCTTCTCCAACTGGGTCTTCTGGCATGGGTAAAAAACTAACAAATGGAGGTACCCAAGGGCCATAATTAGCTCCTGAGAAAACACCTGAAAATATATCTACAATTGAACCTAGGCAAAAACCTTTGTGACTTCCATGGTCTCTATCCCCTCCCAATGGCAATAAAGCGCCACCTTCTTTTAATTCATGAGGGTCGGTAGAGCTTTGGCCTTCTTTATCCTGTATCCAGCCAGATGGAGCTTCTTCGCTTTTTCGTTGAAGGATTTCTAACTTGCCATTGGCTGCTGTTGTGGTAGCAAAATCAGCTACAAATGGAGGCTGTTTATCCGCTGGTATAGCCACCGCAATTGGGTTGGTGCCCAGCATACGCTCAGTTGAAAATGTAGGTGAAACCAACGGGCTTGCATTGGTCATTGACATGCCCACCATATCGTGCTCCAGTGCCATCATAGCATGATAGCCTGCAATGCCATAATGGTTCGAGTTTTTTATTGAAATCCAACCAGATCCTACATTTTTAGCTTTATCAATCACAATATCCATTGCTTTTGGTGCAACCACTAAACCAAGGCCTGCATCGCCATCTACCACACCTGTGCTAGGCGTTTCGTGCACTAACCTTACGTTAGGAGTAGGGTTAATTCTATCGGCTTCCCACAGTCGAATATAACCGATTAACCGAGCAACACCATGTGAGTCGATACCTCTTAAATCTGCAGAAACAAGTACTTTGGTGGCAAGTTCAGCATCTGTAGCAGAGCAGCCTATTTTTAGAAAGACTTCGTTGGTAAAATCTCTTACTTTTTCAAATGAATACATATCAAAAAATTTCGACAAAGTTAAAAAACTTCTTTGTTCAGCACTGATGTTTGTAGCTAAAAATTGACTCCTAAAATGGTTATTGAGATTTGAATGGAAACTTTAATTCACTCACATATATATTTTCATCTCCCAATATTTTTTGCGAATCTAGCATAAATAATGCCATGGCAGAGCTGTCTGCTTCATTCAAATTGTTTAGCTCACTATTCTTTGCTAAAAGTACTTCAAAGCTAGGTGCGCCTGCCACCTCAGATTTATGTACCCAAGTTAAAATAAAGCCATGGCTATTTATTATTGTTTTTCCACCCCTCTTTATTAGTTTAATAGATGCTAATACACCTCCATCTCTTCCTCTTTTTCTTTGGTTTGAAACAAAGTTTCCTAATGAATAGGCTATGAACCTTTCATTGGTGCTATCAGTTGCGGCAAAGTAGGCCATCGGTTGTATTACATGAGGGTGTGAACCAATGATTATATCAACCTCATGTTTAAAAAGAAATTTGGCAACGTTCTTCTGAAAACTATTTGGTAAGGATTTGTACTCTTTCCCCCAATGAAGTACTACAATCAACTTATCTAAACTGTCATACTTACTTTCGGCAATATCTCCTTGCATTAGCATAGTATCAATTTTATTAATAATTGCAGGATTGATTTCAGACTTATCGTTGGTGGCATAGGTGTAATTAAGAATGCCAATGCGAATTGAGTTTTTGGTGAGGACTAATAAGTTAGAACTATTTCTCTCAAGACTATCTCTAAAAGTGCCTGTATGATAAATTTGAAGAGAATCTAAGATGTCTAACGTTCTAATAACACCTTCTTTTTTTCGATCATTAGAATGATTATTAGAAGTGACTAACACATTTATACCATTGGCCTTGCAAGCCACGGCTAGGGCATCTGGAGATGAAAACCGAGGATACCCTTTGTAAGGCTCTCCTGCCAATGTTACTTCCAAGTTGCCAATTGTGTAATCAGCACTTTTAAGCAATGGACTGATTTTTTCGAACACGGAATTATAATTATAGCTGGAAGATGACGAATCATAAGCAGCCTTAATCTGGGTACCGTGACCCATAATATCTCCAAGAAAAAGAAGTGATAGGCTATCAATGCTTTCTTCCTTTTTATCTTCTACAATGTATTCTTTAACCTGCGTCTTTTGGCTATTTATTTGAACACAGCCAATGGAAAAAATGGAAAGAGTAATTATGAGTGTTTTTTTCAAAATTTAATATGTGATTAATTGGTTACTGCTAAATTAAGAATAATTTATGGGCTCAAAAATTGAAGAGGTAAAAGTTGATTTTTTTTAAATAGATTCCTGAATCGGAGCTTAATCACATGCACATTTATACCTATATTTGAGCCAATAAAATTTATTCCTATGAGCCATCAATCGAGAGAAGAAAAACTAAAAAAACTTGAAGAACTAAACAAAAAAGCTGAGCTAGGAGGAGGTAAGAAGAGGATTGAAAGTCAGCATAATAAAGGTAAATTAACGGCCAGAGAACGAATTGCTTTATTACTGGATGAAGGTACATTTGAAGAATTAGGTAAACTGGTTTTACACCGAAGCACGGCTTTTGGCTTAGATAAGCAAAAATTTTTAGGAGATGGTGTTGTTACTGGTTATGGGAAAGTAAATGGGAGATTGATCTATATTTTTTCGCAAGATTTTACTGTTTTTGGAGGCTCATTATCTGAGGCTTACGCAGAAAAAATTGTGCGAATTATGGATTTGGCTATGAAGAACGGTGCCCCCGTGATCGGACTAAATGATTCTGGAGGGGCTCGAATTCAAGAAGGAGTAGTTTCTTTAGGAGGTTATGCTGATATTTTTTATAGAAATACTCGAGCTTCAGGAGTAATTCCTCAAATATCGGCCATTATGGGGCCATGTGCGGGTGGTGCAGTTTATTCTCCTGCCATTACCGACTTTACCCTTATGGTTGAAAATACTTCGTACATGTTTGTTACAGGGCCCAATGTGGTAAAAACAGTTACGCAGGAAGATGTTACGGCTGAAGAATTAGGAGGAGCAAGTACCCATAGCACAAAAAGTGGTGTAACCCATTTCGCATGTGCTAATGAGGTGGAAGCGATAAACCATATTAAAAAACTACTCAGCTATATCCCTCAAAATTGTGAAGAAGAAGCTCCAATGCTTCCATACAAAAGTTCTGATGAACTGCGAACAGAATTGAATGAAATTGTGCCCGATAATCCCAATCAACCCTATGATATGCGAGAGGTGATTAATGGAATTATTGATAAGGATAGCTTTTTTGAGGTGCATAAAAATTATGCAGAAAGCATCGTAGTAGGTTTTGCCAGATTGGGGGGAAGAAGTATTGGTATTGTAGCCAATCAACCACAGTCGTTTGCAGGTGTATTGGGAAATAATTCTAGTAAAAAGGGAGCTCGATTTGTTCGGTTCTGCGATAGCTTTAACATTCCTCTCTTGGTACTCGAAGATGTACCTGGATTTTTACCTGGCACCGATCAAGAATGGAACGGCATTATTTTAAACGGAGCTAAATTATTGTATGCCTTTAGCGAAGCCACTGTTCCTAGAATTACGGTAATAACCAGAAAGGCGTATGGTGGCGCCTATGACGTAATGAATTCGAAACATATTGGAGCTGATATGAACTATGCGTGGCCTACTGCTGAAGTGGCAGTTATGGGTGCCAAAGGAGCCGCAGAAATAATCTTTAAAAAAGAAATTGCTGAGGCAGACGACAAGGAAGCTAAGCTACAAGAAAAGGTAGATGAGTACAGTGAGAAGTTTGCTAATCCTTATTCTGCGACTGAACGAGGCTATGTAGATGAGATTATTTTGCCAGAGCAAACAAGGAAAAAACTAATTACTGCGTTTGAAATGCTTGAAAATAAAGTAGATACGTTACCAAGAAAGAAACATGGAAATATTCCATTATAATTTTACCGCAAGGTAAGCGCAAAGGTCGCTCATGCAAACTTAGCGTTCTCTGCGTTTAATTTTTTTTAGTTTTAAATACCAATTAACACACATGAAAAAGAACGAAAAATTCTTATACGAATATTTAAATAATGCATCACCAACTGGCTTTGAGTCATCGGGACAAAAAATTTGGTTAGATTATATCACACCTTATATTGACGAGTATATTTCAGACACCTATGGTTCTGTAGTTGGCGTAATAAATCCGAAGGCTAAGTATAAGGTGGTAATTGAGGCACACGCTGATGAGATTTCATGGTTCGTGAATTACATTAATGAGAATGGTTATATCTATGTAGTTCGAAATGGAGGATCTGATCATCAAATTGCTCCTTCTATGCGAGTTAATGTGCATACAGATAAAGGTGTGGTGAAAGGTGTTTTTGGCTGGCCAGCTATACATGTAAGGCATGGCGAAAAAGAAGCGAATCCTACTCTTAAAAATATTTTTGTAGATGTGGGTTGTTCTTCTAAAGAGGAAGTGGAAGAGTTAGGTATTCATGTTGGTTCTGTTATCACTTTTGAAGATGAGTTAATGGAGCTTAATAATACCTATTACACAGGCAGAGCTCTTGATAACCGAATGGGAGGCTATGTAATTGCGGAAGTGGCAAGAATGCTGCACGAGAAAAAGAAGAAGCTGCCATTTGGATTGTACATAGTGAATGCGGTGCAAGAAGAAATTGGATTGCGTGGAGCACAAATGATAGCTGAGCGTATTCAACCTGATGTAGCCATTGTTACAGATGTTACTCACGATACTTCTTCACCCATGTACAGCAAAATAAAAAGTGGGGACATTCAATGTGGTAAGGGTCCAGTAATTAGTTATGGCCCTGCTGTACAAAACAATTTACGAGACATGATTATTAAAGTAGCAGAGAAGAAGAAGATCGACTTTCAGCGACTTTCAGCTTCTCGCTCTACCGGAACAGATACCGATGCATTTGCGTATTCTAATGCAGGAGTAGCTTCTGCACTTATTTCGTTTCCATTAAAATATATGCACACTACGGTAGAAACTGTTAATAAGGAAGATGTGGATAGAACCATCAAGTTAATTTATGAGGTACTTATTCAAATGAAATCAGGACAAGATTTTAGGTATATTAAATAAGTTAAAGATTACACGGTTACTATTGACCAGTGTCGTATAGAGAATTGTTGTGCTTAATAAAAAAAAATGAAACTATCTGATTATAATAACAAAACTCTAATGATTACTCTTCATCAAAAAATAGAAGAGTATGCTGATTATACAACTGATAAATTGGACAAGGGAGAAACCTCTGATTTATAAACCTGAGTTCGGGATAAGGAATAGCTGACAGTATTCCTTATCCCGAACTCAGTCCATCCATGGGCAAGCCCATATTATCTATTGTGGTAACTAAAGAAAATCTAGTTATATGATAGGTTAAAAGGAAAATTCGTAACACGCTGATATTCAGCAATAAAATTTAACGTTAGTCAGTATACAATTTAGACAGTTATACTCCTAAAATCCCCATTTAGGTTTTTTTGACTTATGATTCTTCTTTATGTCATTATGCATATCTTTCATATAGTCTGCTTGAGCTGGAACAGGTATTCCTAATTTTGACAAATATCACAAACGGTATAGTCTCTAACAGGCCTCTCATCTATTGGCAGGTTTAGATATGCTTCTAGCCCTGTCTTAGGGTTTGTAAATTTAATAACTTTAGCCTTATGTTCTTCGAGAGGTTCTTGTTTACAGTCATACGAAAGAATCCAATCGTATAAATCTGCTCTTGTCATTGGTGAATCGCTCATATTAATTATGTGCCTTATGCAAATTCATTAGATGAATGAAAGCTAACGGATCTTCTTATGACATTGTCAATCGACTGAGATTTCATTTTTTTGCTAGCTTCTTTTCCTTTTGAAAGCATTACATCGTGAAACGCATCCATTATATTTTTAACGGTTTCTTCCTCGGTTTCGCCTTCTGTAATAATATTTGGAAACTGAACCAAATGCCCTGTGAATCCTCCTAGATTTGGGTCTTTTACCATTACAATTTCAAAATCGAAATTAAATAACTCTTTACTTTTTTTCATTTTGATATTAGTTTTTAAAGTATAGCAAATTTACAATAGTCCGCAACATAAATTAAAATGTGTACAAACATAACATTAAACTATAACTTTAAGTTACACAATAATTACCAAATTTAAATACAAGTGATTTTATAAAAACAGCTTATTATAAAAACGAAGATAAAAGCGTGGATAACTGGTTTTGCTTTTAAGTACAGCCCTACAACAACAGCTAAAAAAGCATAGGGTTTTGGAGGGTTATCAGAGTTCTGCGGGTTTTTGAAAGTCCGCCATAAGTGTTACTTTTATTTGGTT
>Ga0256834_1001957_pt1 | contig 13416 bp, 10 predicted proteins | sample 4281140metaG_FD_190536 | JGI IMG/M metagenome (GOLD analysis project Ga0256834, IMG submission 190536) | Hydrothermal vent microbial communities from East Pacific Rise, Pacific Ocean - 4281-140 | ecosystem: Environmental > Aquatic > Marine > Hydrothermal vents | place: Pacific Ocean: East... | reverse complement strand
TAAGTAAACCTACGGGGTTGGATTTTGCAATCGAATACAATTTTGACGGAGATTCGGGCTTTTTTTTAAAACTAGACAATACATTAGATTCGTTAGGGCAGGAAGGGTACGTGCTAAAAGTTGAAAGGGATAAGGTTTTAATAACAGCATTCAAAGCCAATGGATTATTTTATGGTGTTCAATCCCTGCTTCAATTGTTTCCACCTGAAGTGGAAGCAAATACAATTCAGAAATCAGACTGGGCAATACCTGCATTAAAGATAGTGGATAAACCACGTTTTGCTTACAGAGGCATGCACCTGGATGTATCGAGGCATTTTTTTCCAAAACAGGATGTAAAGAAATACATTGATTTGCTGGCTATGAACAAAATCAATAAATTTCATTGGCACCTAACGGATGATCAGGGTTGGAGGATTAAAATTGAGAAATACCCAAAATTGACAGAAATTGGAGCCTGGCGGGTAGAGCGTACTGAAATGTGGCATGATCGCCCTTTTGCCAGAGAAGGCGAAAAAGCTACCTATGGTGGTTTTTATACGCAGGAGGATATTAAAGAAATTATTGCCTATGCATCTGATCGATTTATCGAAGTAATTCCTGAAATAGATATGCCCGGCCACATGGTAGCAGTATTGGCATCTTACCCTCAATATGCCTGCGATAACGAAACCTACCGTGTAATTCCGGGAGGGTATTGGCCTCCTAAGGATATTTTATGTGTGGGCAACGATAGCTCCCTACTGTTTATTAAAGATGTGCTATCAGAAGTAATGGAGCTGTTTCCATCTCAATATGTACATATTGGAGGAGACGAAGCAGTTAAAACCAAATGGGAAACTTGCGATAAGTGCCAGCGTAGAATTGCCGAACACAATCTAAAAAATGAAAATGAACTGCAAAGCTGGTTTATTGCTGAAATTGAAAAATTTGTGCTAGCCCATAATAAGCGCATTATAGGTTGGGATGAGATACTCGAAGGAGGGCTGGCTCCTGAAGCAACGGTTATGTCGTGGCGGGGAACAGAAGGGGGAATTGAAGCTGCGAAAATGCACCACGATGTTATTATGACCCCATACTCGCATTTATACCTAGATTATGCACAAGACAATCCTGATACAGAGCCTATTGCCATGCATGATAACCTTACCACTCTTGAGCGGGTATATTCCTATGAGCCAATGCCTGCTGAATTAACGAAAGAGGAACAAAAATATATTCTTGGTGCTCAGGCCAATGTATGGACTGAATTTATGGATAATTATAAGCATGTTGAGTACATGGCCTCCTCCAGAATGTGCGCATTGGCCGAAATAGTTTGGACAGTTCCGGAAAATAAAGAGTATAATAACTTTAGAAGAAAAATGAAGGATCGTTGGAAGAGGTTTGACGAAATGGGGGTGAAATATTCAAAAGGGTCGTCAATAGTTGACATAAGATTAGAAACAGAGGATAAGGTTGATGATTCCGAAAGAGTGAGGCTGGCTACAGACTACAATAATGCTTCTATTTATTATACATTAGATGGATCAGACCCTACTCAAAATTCGTTACACTATTCCGGGTCATTCGAAGTTAGTAAACCAATTGAAATCAGGGCAATTCTTGTTCAGGAGCAAAAACTTCTACCCAATAGTTTAACCATAAAGGCCTTCGAGTAAATATTGTTATAGTATAAATTACAGAAATATGATAAATATGCTTGAAGAGCCTGTTAGTTATTCAGAACCAGATCATCTGTCAATAGCTCATGAGATGTGTGGGTTGAATGAAGAGAAGAGATTTGAAAAAATACATACTATTATTTTTAAGAAATCTACGCTTGCTTCAAAAACAGTTGCACTGGAAATTTCAGAATTGATTCGTTCTAAAGAAAGAGATGGAGAGCTTTGTGTATTAGGTTTAGCAACAGGTTCTAGCCCTATTGGCGTTTATAATGAGCTTGTTAGAATGCACAAAGAGGAAAACCTGAGCTTTCAGCATGTTGTAACTTTTAATTTGGATGAATATTTTCCGATGCAGCCCAACTCGTTGCATAGTTATTGGCATTTTATGCATGAGTATTTGTTTGACCATGTGGATATTAAGCCGGAGCATATTAATATTCCTAATGGTACAATTGCAGAAGAAGATGTAAACAGCTACTGTAACCAATACGAACAAAAAATTGCCTCCTACGGTGGCCTTGATTTGCAAATTCTTGGTATTGGCCGTACAGGCCATATAGGCTTTAATGAGCCCGGCTCGCACGTAAATTCAATTACCAGAATGGTTACCCTAGATCAATTGACGCGCGAAGATGCATCAGGAGATTTTTACGGCAGTGCTAATGTACCCCGAAGAGCTATTACCATGGGCATTGGTACAATTATGAAAGCCAGAAGGGTTATACTAATGGCTTGGGGAGAATCTAAAGCTTCTATTGTTGCCAGTACGGTAGAAGGAAATATAACCCACCAGATTCCAGCTACCTACCTGCAACATCATAAAAATGCTACTTTCGTGTTAGATGAAGGAGCCTCTGCTGACCTTAAACGCATACACACCCCCTGGTTGGTAGGAAGTTGCACTTGGGATAAATATACCACAAAAAGAGCCGTAATATGGCTATGCCAAACAGCCAATAAGCCAATACTAAAATTAACCGATAGAGATTATAACGAATATGGGATGAACGACCTGATATCATCCTATGGTTCATCGTATGATCTTAATATTCAAATGTTTAATACCATACAAAGAACCATTACGGGCTGGCCGGGAGGCAAACCCAATGCGGATGATTCGCAACGGCCAGAGCGTGCAAATCCCGTTAAGAAAAAAGTAGTGATATTTAGCCCACACCCAGATGACGATGTTATTTCGATGGGAGGTACCTTTATAAGGCTGTACGATCAGGGGCACGAAGTTCATGTAGCCTATCAAACATCAGGCAATATTGCTGTATTTGATGAAGAAGTAGTAAGGTATGCAAACTTTTATAGTGAGCTAAAAAGCTCTTATGAAGATGGAGGAAAGGAATCAAAGGATTTTTATGAAAGCATTAAAAAAGCTGTATTAGATAAAAAATTAGGTGGTATTGATACGGATGAGGTTAGAAATATTAAAGGGTTAATTCGTAGAGGAGAGGCCAGAGCAGCGTGCAGGTTTGTTGGCATTCCAGATGAACGGGCACATTTTTTAGACCTTCCATTTTATGAAACAGGTAAGATAAAAAAGAATCCTGTTGGAGATGAAGATTTGAAGATTACCGTGGATATTTTGAGAAAAATAAAACCTCACCAAATTTTTATGGCTGGAGATTTGTCCGACCCCCATGGTACGCACAGAGTATGCCTGGATTTAATTTTTCAGGCTATTGAAGTGTTAAAAAATGAAGACTGGATGAAAGATTGCTATGTGTGGCTATATAGAGGGGCATGGCATGAATGGGGAATAGAGGATATTGATATGGTAGTGCCTCTAAGCCCCGATCAGTTACTCAAAAAACGCAAAGCAATATTTAATCACCAGTCTCAAAAAGACAATATAGTGTTTCAGGGGTCTGATAACAGGCAGTTTTGGCAGCGTGTAGAAGATAGAAATAGAAATACAGCATCTCAATATAACCAGTTAGGCCTTTCAGAGTATGAAGCAATGGAGGCGTTTAAAAGGTATTATTTTTAAGCGCAGGGCGATAGCCCATGTAGGTTTAATTTCCCGACCCTTTGGGTTGGAAACAATTATGTTTGACTTGACACTAGGTGTAGAAATAAAAAACAAACAGATAGAAGGGTATCAGTTTCATAGGCAAGTACCTATGCTTGATTACAATGTTGATTTTTATTGCCACAAATTAATGTTAGTAATAGAAATTGAAGTATCTAACAATTGGGCATAGTGAGTATTTTTATTTTAACTTATATTTGAGTCTGAAAGATTTTCAATGAATCCTAAAGGGAAACCTTGCTCTTTATAGAATTTTTGTAAAAGGCAGGATTAATCGGGTTCAGGTTATTACTTCTTCCAACTTTAGATTTTACTGCATGAGCAATAAAACAAAATCACTATTAAAAGCACTAGCCGTAATACTGGTGTTGGTCGCTGTATTAATTCAACTCGATTATATCAGCATTCGGCACGTAAACCCGCATAGGTTTTGGATGGTTGTTACAGGTTTTGGATTATTGCTTATTAGCTCCAGATAAAACCAGCTTTATTAATTGCTGGGTAGCAAAAGAAGGAATAATTTGCCCATCAACCACTTGTTGTTTTAATTTAGGGAGCCGTTTCAATACTTTGGGATGTACCAAAAAATCTTCTAGCAACCTATTTTGCAAGGTCTCACTTAACCACTCTGCATTCTGATTTTTTCTAATCTCTTTAAGATTTGATTCTCCTACTGTGGAATAGTATTCATTGATGGTATTCCAAATTGATTCGATTCCAGTTCCTTCGGTTGAGGAACAAGTAGAAACTTTAGGAATCCATCCATATGTATGAGGGGGCATTAAATGCAATGCGTTTTTATAGGCTCCCATTGCCAAGTCTGCTTTTATTTTATTATCACCATCTGCTTTGTTAATAGCTAGCATATCGGCCATTTCCATAATGCCTCTTTTAATTCCCTGTAGTTCATCTCCGGCTCCAGGTAACATTAATAATAAGAAGAAATCGGTCATGCCTTTTACCATTGTTTCTGATTGCCCAACACCAACCGTTTCAATAATGGTAATGTTATAACCTGCCGCTTCACATAAAAGCAGAGATTCACGGGTTTTATTAGCCACACCACCTAAAGAAGAACCCGAAGCAGATGGACGAATAAAAGCATTGGGATTAGCTGCAAGCTTTTCCATCCGTGTTTTGTCTCCCAAAATACTGCCTTTAGTCTGCTGGCTGCTAGGATCAATGGCTAAAACGGCAACTTTTTTATGATGCTCTTTAATTAAGTATTCTGCAAACGATTCTATAAAGGTGCTTTTGCCAACTCCTGGCACGCCTGTAATGCCAATTCGAATCGATTTGCCTGTTTTGGGTAATAATTGATTGAGAAGCTCTTCTGCTTGCAATCTGTCAGTTGCAAGAGTGCTCTCAATAAGTGTAATTCCCTTACTAAGTCCGAGTAGGTCAGCACCTTGTATTCTTTCTACTAATTCACCTATGGAAAACTTCTTTACTGGCATTGAGTTGCAATATTAGAAGAAAATAATATTGATAAAGATTGAATGCTGAAAATTCTTGGCAACTTCATTTGTTAAAATGCCAATGAAATTAGTAAATTGAGCAATATTTCCAAAACCTAACTAAATGAATTGCGAAAAGACAGAAGGAGAGAAACTTCTAGAAAAAGAAAAAAAAACACTGAAAATCAGAGCGATTATTTCTACCAGGTCTTATTGGATAAAGTCATTCTTGGCAACCATTTTCATTTTCGTATTTATGTATTTGGCTGGACTCTTTTTAGCAATATTTGACTTTTTAGATCCAGTTGGAGAGGCTTTGAGGGGGTACGAAGTTACCGATCAAGTATTTTCTAATCCACAATGGAGAGAAGTTCCATCTGCAGAAGAAAATATAACAATTGTTAATGTAGGAAATTTAGACCGAGCAGGTATTGCGCAACAAATTAATATTATCAACAGTTTTGAGCCTAAAGTAATTGGTCTCGATTTAATCTTTAGAAACTTAAAGTATGATACATTAGGTGATATGATACTAGCCAATGCGCTGGCTAATTCTCCCAATATTGTTGTCTATCAAAAATTATTGGAGCCTGATAATAAGCTTGGGCTATGGAACAGTGCTGAGTATTCTCATCCCATATTTACTCAAGACCATCCAACTGCTTTTGTGAATTTGTTAAATGAAACTGCGGGGGCAAGACAATTTGATTTTAAAACATGTCGTTCGTTTTTTCCAAGGCAATATTTATATGACTCAACTACAAATAAAACAGACACTGTTTATGCCTTTGCTGTAGAGCTAGCTCGGTACTTAAACCCTGATAATGTAAAACAATTTCTTGATCGAGACAATGAAGAAGAAATAGTTAATTATAGTGGAAATGTTATGGATTTTGGTAGAACAAGACTGGGAACACGATTTTTTGCCATAGATGCCTATCAGCTTCTGGATACAATGTTTACTCCTGATCTTATTAAAGATAAAATAGTGTTGATGGGTGTTATGGGAAGCAGTTTTGATGATAAATATACTGTTGAAGACAAGTATTTTACACCTTTAAATTCAGTTCAGGCTGGTAGAGCAAATCCTGATATGTACGGGGTGGTAGTGCATGCCAATATAATATCTATGATACTAAATAATAGTTATATCGACCAAATGGGGAAGAATACAAGTTATGTGGTTGCCTTTTTTATGCTTTTTTTCAATGTGCTTTTATTTACCATTATTTATTACAAATATTCTTCTTGGTACGATGGAGTAACTAAGCTCATACAACTCACTCAAGCATTGATTTTTGTTTTTTTAATTATTTTATTTTTCCATTGGTTTAGCTATAAATTAGACCTAACATTAACAATTATTGTAGTGCTGTTAGCGGGTGATGTGCTGGAGGTTTATTATGGTTTCATAATGAATGCCTATTGTAAAGTGTTAAAAAAGATAAAAAAATAAAAAAAATACAGAGGCAACTGTTTACCAATTTGATAGAAGTTGTATAAATTTGTACTTATTAAATAAAAAGTATCATGATTAAGAAAGTATTACTTATAGTCTTAGTGTTGGGGATGTTGGTTCAGGGCGCATTTGCTCAGGATTATGCTTTTAGGGTATTGGCAAGTAAAGGTCAAAACATGGTCAGAGGTTCAGGTTCTGATTGGCATGCGCTTAAAACAGGGGCTAAGCTAAATAAAGGAGAAGAAGTAAAATTAGCAGCCAATGGCTATTTGGGTTTAGTTCATTCTAGTGGTAAAACAATGGAGCTTAAAGAGGCTAGTACGTATGACATTTCAAAATTATCAACTGAACTAGGTTCTAGCTCTCAAAATATAGCTTCTAAATATGCTGATTTTGTAATGAGCAAAATGACCCCAGAGCAAAAAGAAGAAAATAGAAGAAAGTACGCAAGTGTAACTGGGGCAGCCGAAAGAGGTTCGAGCGATGCAGCCATTAATATTTATATGCCTCAATCCGTGGCAGTATTAAATAATTCTGCTGTTATTCGTTGGGAGGCAGTGAAAGAAAATGCTGTGTATATAATTAATCTTAAAAACTTATTTGAAGAAAAAATTTTAGTAGCAGAAACATCTGATCCATTTTATATCATAGATTTTAATAATGAGCAGATTAAAGGAGCTATTGTAGAAAATTTAATTATTGTTAGTGTATCATTAAAAGATGATGAATCTATTGCTTCTAAAAATGCAGCTATTGAGCTTATGACAGAAGAAGATGCAAAAACATATAAAGTTGAGTTAAGTGGCTTGGAGGCAAATATTGGCAGTGAAACTTCAATTAATAATTTAATTTTAGCAGAGTTTTACGAAGAAAAGGGACTTGTATTAGATGCCATTACGAGTTACGAAAGTGCTGTAAAGCTATCTCCTGATGTTGAGTATTTTCAGGAAGCATACGATGAATTTTTAATTAGAAATAGATTGAAAGATCCATCAGATATAGATACTGATAAATTATAAAAAGCTAAATATGTATTAAAAGCCTGCTTAGCAGGCTTTTTTTTTGAGGCATAAATAAATGTAGGATGAAAAAAAGAATATCTCTATTAATTGTGATACTTGGTTTGTTAATCCAAATTGGCTTTGGGCAAGATTATACGTTTAGAGTATTAGCCAATAATGGACAGAATAAATTTAAAGTAAGTGGAAATAAATGGGCTGTTGCAAAAACAGGCACTAAGCTGAATGAAGGTGATAAACTGAAGATATCAACGGATGGATATCTTGGACTTGTTCATGTTTCTGGTAAAACCTTAGAATTAACTGAGGCAGGAACATACGAAGTGTCTCAACTTTCTGAAAATATAGGTTCTTCTTCTAAAAGCATTGTTTCTAAATATGCTGATTTTGTCATTAGTAAAATGTCTCCCGAAGTAATTGAAGAAAACCGCAAGAAATATGCAAGTGTAACGGGTTCTGGAGAAAGATCCATATTTAACTCTGACATCCTCCTCTACCTTCCTAAAACAACATTTTTATTTAATAATGAGGCTGTAATTCGTTGGAGGTATTCGGAAGAAAATCCAACTTATATTATTACTTTTAAAGATATAAGTGGAGAACAAATTTTAAAAGACGAAAGCAATGTGCCTTTTTATAAGGTTAATTTTAATGACAGCCAGTTTGCGAATGTAATGGTTAGTAACCTTTTTATTGTACATATTACATTAAAAGAGAATGAAAAAGTAGAGTCGCAAAAAGTGCTTATTAAACTTTTAGATGAAAGTGAAAATTCTCAGATAATTAGTGAGGTTGAAGAATTGCAAAATAGCCTTGGGAGTGAATCAGCTTTAAATAGCCTAATAATGGCCGATTATTTTGAAGCACATGATTTGCCTCTAGATGCAATATCTCAATATGAAAGGGCTATAAACACCTCACCTTCGGTAGAATATTTTACAGAAGCCTATGATGAGTATTTGATAAGAAATGTTGTTAAATATTTTGGTTTGTCAGAGAAAGAGGAAAAATAGGTTTATTTCTTGATTAAAACGTCATCTTTTAGGTATGGGATAGCATCATACTTATCAATTGTGGAACATAATTCAATGTCTTTCCGAATATTATACTTTTCAAGCCTTTTAGCATGAGAAGACCCTAGAATAGTTTCTAATAGATTGTTTTTAGCTTCTTTGTAACTAGTAAGTGCACTAAAACTGGCATCATCATTTAAGTTAAAATCTGATTCTATTTTTTCAATTAATGCACCTGCAAACAGGGTGTCTTCTAAGCTATAATTTCCTTTCCATCCAGCACAATGAATGATTATGCCTTTGCCTTCTTTCAATAAATAATTAGCTACAGCAGATAAGTTAAGAAACGAGCCTATAATAATTTCATCAGCCTCTGTTGATTTTGTGATAGCCAAAGTGCCATTAGTTGTTGTGGTAGCTATGTTTTTACCTTTAAATCGCTCTTCCATATAGCTATATGGAGAATTGCCAATGTCAAAGCCTTCTACTTTTTCGCCATTTCGCTCGGCTGCGGTAAAATAACCATCTTCTTTTAGTGCTCTGCATTCATCCAGTGTGGCTACAGGTTTAATTTTTGCAACTCCAGAAGCAATGCCAGTAGTCATGCACGAAGTAGCCCTTAATATATCAGTAACAACAACAACTTTCCCTTTTAAATCAAAAAGATGAATTAATTGAGGAGACAGGCAAACTTCTGTTTTGGGCATTTTTTTAATCTAAATTTTATAATAAATGTAAATCTAGTAATGCAAAGGTTATTTTTTATTATAAAAATTTCAATCTTTTCTAAAAAGGTTAAGTGGTATTTTATTAACTCTAAAACGTATATTAATCTTGCAGCTATTCAGGTACTAAGATGTGTTTTTTGACCACAGCGTAGCGAAGGCACGAATATTCTAAAATTTTATAAAGTAGCAATACCTTTCTTAGTGGTTTTTAGTACCTTAGATTTTTTGTGGCAATAATTCTCCACCTGTATAGTAACAAAATCTTTAACTTATGGCTTTTATAAACTGGAGTGACACTTATAGCGTTCAAATTGAAGAAATTGATGACCAACATAAAAAATTGATAGCTCTAATAAACGAGCTGTTTGATTCTATGCAAAAAGGACAATCAAGACAGGTAATAGGTAGAATACTCAACGATTTGATAGATTATACAGCGGTTCACTTTAAAACTGAAGAAACCTATTTTGACCGTTTTAACTACGAGGATTCAGCAGAGCATAAAGAAAAGCACAAAAGGTTAGTTGATAATGTAATTAAAGTTAAATCAGATTTTGAATCTGGAAAAATATCGGTTAGCTCCGACCTTCTAAAATTTCTTAAAAGATGGTTATTTGAGCATATTTTAGAAACAGATAAAAAATATATTACTTGTTTTCATCAAAATGGGGTAAAATAATTTGTTGTACCATTCGAAAAAAAATCTGCTTTTGCAGAAAAAATATAGTGTAAAAAATCAACCTTAATACTATGGCTTTTATAAACTGGAGTGACACTTATAGTGTTCAAATTGAAGAAATTGATGACCAACATAAAAAATTAATAGCTCTAATAAACGAGCTGTTTGATTCGATGCAAAAAGGGCAATCAAATAAAGTAATTGGCCGAATATTGAACGACTTAGTAGATTATACGGTTTTTCATTTTAAAAATGAAGAAACTTATTTCGATCGTTTTAACTATGAAGATACCGAAGAACATAAAGAAAAACATAAGAGATTGGTTAACAAGGTATTAAATGTTAAATCGGATTTTGAATCAGGAAAAATATCGGTTAGCTCCGACCTTCTGAAATTTCTTAAAAGATGGCTATTCGAACATATTTTAGAAACGGATAAAAAATATGTGGAATGTTTTCAATTAAATGGTGTAAAATAGTTGTTAACCTGAATCTAATACCTTAAACCCGCAAGGGACTTCGTTATGAAAGCTTTAAGATGCTGTTAGTTAGGCATTCGCACAGGTATTTGGAACGGAATGTTGAATATTGGTGAGTACTAAATACCGAGCAAATGACTGAATGATAGTATATTGAGGCTTGTAATAGATTTACCTTGCGGATTTAAGGTAATTATAATTTAAAAATCGAACTTCACTTGCAACGTAAGTTGAGACTTTTTATTTCCAGCTAATTCGGATAGCCCACTGCCAATTGTGTTTCTATCATAATATATGGTTTGGCTCCAGTTGGCTCTAAATGTTAAGCCTTTAATAGGAGAGTATTTAGTTACAATATAATACCTCACTCCTTTACCACTAAACTGAGGTGTGTTAAAAGAATAAAGTACTCCTTTTTCGTACATATATTGTCTAGATAAGAATCCATCAGTATCAAAAATGGCGTAGCGGCCAGAAAGGGTTATTTTCTTCAATTTTACATTTATATCTTGGTAGATGAGTACCCCTACTTCGTCTTGAATAAAATAGCTTTTAGTCCATTGTAAGCGAGATCTGAATGTGACCTTACTTTCTAAGTTATAGTCTAGATTTAGTACATACTTGATGAGCCTGTAATTACGAGATTCTTTAATAACTGTACCTGAAATACTTCTCTCTTTTTGATCAGATTGTACTTGGCTGTAGAATAATGCCGACTTTTTTAGTTTATAAGATATTCTAAATAGTCCATCGTTGCCTGTACTTGGTTGTGGAATGGTAGATTTTATCCATGGGAATTTATACATATCATAGTATCCCATAACTGATAATGATGGGGTTATTTTAATATTCATTCCCCAGTAGGCACCTCTTTCATTTGCAAGTGAAGAGCTTTCGGCAAAACTTACCCCATAAAATGAATAGAAATTCGGATCAAGATACCTATATTGAAAAGAGAAATCTACGTTTTTACTGAGGCTTGCAATTAGGCCTGCGTTGATTGCCAATCCATTATTTAAGGTATGAGCAGCCTCTCCATAAACGGTTATATTCTTATAATTATACCTGCCAAATGCGCTTATATTATAATTTTCTTGCCCTCTAAATTTATAAAGGTTGGCTAATGTGAATTTGGGATTAAATGCTTTGTCAAATTTATTATATAAACCAATTATGCCTAGTTCGGTAGATTTATTGGAATAAGTGAGAGCGGCACCTGCCACCTCTTCATGTATGGAGTTTTGAGCTGTTACCTCCGATGCTGTTCTATGGAGGCCGTTGGTTCTTAGCGAAGTAAAATTGGACTCTAAACTACTAATGCTTGCATCTTTAGCTTTGTTTGAATAGAACAGCGAAAGATCGAGTTCTGGTAATAAACTAATAGTGGCTCCAACACCTCTAAAAAACCTAAACTCGGTAAGCGATGTGTAGGGTTGCACCTTTAAAGTGGTTTGTATGGAAGTAATGGAACTGGCATTTTTACCCACTAAAAAACCAGCCCCTAAGAGCAAACCTTGGCCGAATTGCAATTTATAATCTCCTAAGGCTAACTGCTTAATCCTCCCTTGGTTTTGGATGTAGTAATGAAATGAGTAGAAATCGGGTCCTTTGTATAAGCTGTCGTTTCTAAAAAGAAGCTCTCCTGAATCTTTTTGCAAAGTTATCCCCAAGCTTGTATGCCCAGGATTAACAAACTTTATTCTAAGATTATATTGATAAGGGTCGCCAAAGTACTTATCTGCAAGAAACCCATCTGATAATTCTAAAGTTCTCGACCCTGATGCCAATATATAATTGTTATTTTCATTGAATGTGTTTTTTAATATCTCAATGGGGCTTATGGGTTTATTAAAACTTAAAAACGGGAGAACTCTTTTAATATCTTCCACAGTTAAGGAGGATATTGACAAAAGCTCATATTTATTAGTAAGTGCACCGTTTTCAGTTCTATAGCTAATGAGGTTTTCTATTTGTACAGTTGATAATAACTCTAGTACACTTAAATCTGAAGGGCTACATGTATTTATAGCTATAGGATTATTGTAAAACTGAACCAATAGTTCGTAATAAGATTGATTGTCAGCTTCTTCGCCTTTGGATTGTAATATTCTGTCAATATGCTCTTCTATATCAATGGGTGGTGTAACAATTTGTGTATGACCAATGATAGGAAACACCAGAATCCATATAAATGTGAGCCTATTTTTCATTAGACATGAATATAGGTATGCCAATAGAAAGCCCGCCCGACCAGCCCAATGACTGCTGGTATGAACCAACCAAATCAAGTTTTATTTTGTCCCAATTTAAGCCGAAGCCTGCAAAAGCTGCAGTGGGTGATGGCAAAATACCCGTTCTAATAATTACATACTTAGAAATGGTATGTTCAAGTGCCAATCGTAGTATAGCAGGATTCGAAATGCCTTTTTCAACTTGTGCAAGTAGAATAAGTTTATCGTGTGGATGATAATTGATGCCGACTTGCACGCTGGTATTGGGGCTACTCATTAATAGCGTATCAAACTTGGCTTGATTAATATTAGTGATTACCATACCAATAACTACCTGCTCATGTATAGCAATCTGCCCTCCAATATCAACGTAAAAAATACCTTTACTGCCAATTTCATCAATCCTCAATTGGTCATAAGTGGTTTTAATTCCTAAAGAGGTTTTCCCTATTTTGTGTGCAATTGCACCAACTGCTTTTGTTTTATTCAATAGGTTATCGCCAAAATAAGAAGCCCCTATGCCCAAGGCTGTGTTTTTAATGGGGAAGGTAAACCCAAATACCCCATCATCAATACCTAAAGAGGTATATTTGCTTTGGTAGCCTGCTAACACTTCGGTTTGGTTATATCTTAAACCCGCAGG